>SDBV01007934.1_pt1 | contig 14394 bp, 10 predicted proteins | sample 2277081 | NCBI WGS metagenome assembly SDBV01 (sample SAMN10402039, study PRJNA504765) | marine sediment metagenome | isolation source: marine sediment core GS10_PC15, 223 cmbsf | place: Arctic Ocean: Southern Knipovich Ridge | collected 2010
ATGGTACTCGATTGGATCGTGTATTAACCACGAAACAGCCAGAACACTCTCGCAGCTACTATAAGGAACTCATTACCCAAGACTGTGTTACGATCAATGGTACCATTGTGTCAAAGCCCAGTTGCCCCTTAAAAGCAGGTGACACCATCACAGTCACCATTCCCCCTGCACGTCCGTTAGGAGCCCTGCCGCTCCCTAAAGAAGACCTTGGGGTACGCTTAGTGTATGAACATGAAGACTTCTTGATTGTGTACAAACCGGCAGGGCTTATTGTCCATGCGGCCCATGGTAAAAGTACCGAAGTATCACTGGTTGACTGGTTAGTACACACTTTTAAAGAGCTTAAAGACGTGGGCCCTGAAGAACGACCAGGGATTGTACATCGCCTTGATAAAGGGACCTCAGGATTACTTATTATTCCCCGTAACAATAAAGCTCATACTACCTTTTCTAAGCTCTTTCAAGATCGTAAGATAGAAAAGACCTACCTTGCCCTAGTAAAGGGCCATACAGACAAACAGGGCTCTGTTGATGAGCCGGTAGGCAGAGATCCCTATAAACGCCACAAAATGGCCGTTACGTTCGCTGGTAAAGAAGCCCTTACGCACTATAAGGTAGTACAGTACTATGAAGAAGCTACTTTATTAGAATTACGTATTATTACTGGTAGAACCCACCAAATACGGGTCCATTGTAGCTTCCTAGGCCATCCCCTCTTGGGTGATATAACCTATGGCATTAGCCACAAAAGGATCAAACGACAAGCGCTGCATGCCTATAACATCGCTTTTATGTATGATAATCACTGGTATAGTTTTAGTTGTGGTATGCCTGAAGATATGCGTATACTCCAAAAGAGCCTTAAGACTCTTGCTCCGTCAGTGCTCTGAAGGTATAGCCTCCTAAGAAGAGCACACCGGCGGCTATGCCGAGTTCTAAGATGCCAACTGAGGGGTCTCCAAGATCTTCAGGAAGGTCTTCAGGAGAACCTTCAACTACCTCTGCTGGCACTTCATAGTCCTCATCAAAGGGATACTCTATCGCTGAGCCATCGTATTTAACTAGATGATCATACGCCTTAAAGTCTAACTGCTTTTCTTTATGAAGGTTCTTATGCAAAATATGGTAACTATAGCGAGCGGCCCGCCCAGTAGTATCTTCTTTATGGTAGTTAAGCCAGAGCTTGTTTATAAGAATCATCATCTTAGCAAGGACTTCTTTGTCCTTAAGATCTAAGGCAACGTCTTCATCTTGGTGCAATTCATACGCTACCCGTTCTAGGTTAACCTTGCTTTGAGAAACATAACGCAAGAAAGAAGGCTCTGATGCCATCGCTATCATACAACTTAGAACTACAACATACCGTAGCATTAGCCAAGCACAGGATCATTAGATGGTAGTGGTTCTTCGGATGAGCCACTGAACATATAGCACCCAAATAAGAAAACAAGCACCCCACCAAGAATATACTCTTTATGCGGTTCTGCTTTGGTATATATCCCGGTAAAGAAACCGGTTACCTTCTTAGGATAATCAAAGGTTTCAAAATTAATCGTTGGCACTTCAGGAAGATTGTTATCATAGTGATACAGATCAGCACCGGGGTGCGTATAGTTACCTTCTTCATCCTGTTCAGACATCAGATCGTCAAAGGTAACGTTATGAGCATTAGGAATGTCAGCCTTTGCACCATTTCTGCGAAGCAATCTAAATATACCATATGCAGGTTGATTAGGCTCTCCACTCTCATCCTTAAGGTTCATAGTCGCTTCATGTAAGAGAGTAGTTCCCGTATCGGAACACGCTTTATCAAGTAAGGAAGGACAATCGTTTAAATACTGGGAAAGTGCCTTATCATCGCATTCAACAAGAGCTTTACGCGCTTTGCGCCAGAAAAAGTTGTGGGCAACTTCTAGAAGCCCTTCAACTCTTTTCATCTGACCTTTTTCCTCAATTTTCTTTTTCAGTTTAGCAGGATAATCATTACAGCTTGCCCCTTGCTCTAAGAAGAATAAGAAAAGGACTTTATAGACATCATAGACATCGTGAACATCTAATTGCCCTTTAGCCCCATAATGCTTATTTACTGTAGCAGCACGAAAACCATTTTGGTCAACTAATGAATCGACAAGCACCCAGATTGGGGTGTAGCCGGTTTTCTCATCAACTAAGGTAACATAATCAGGATTACTGAAAACTGTTGTTTTAATATAGTTCAGATTATCACCGTCACAAGGATAGGTCAGCCTTTCAAAAAAGGTCTTTTTCTCCTCCTGAACACGAGCATCAACATCATCCATACTTAATACCATAGTCGGTATCATTAACACCAATAATCCATATTTATACATAATAGCTCCTTAGTAATACTTTATCTGAGAGTAGCATACCTACCAAATTGAGCAACACCCTTCTTAAAAAGGCCCCTTGCGGGGCCTTCGTCTATTTCTCTTTGTCGTAATGCTTATCAACCATAACTTTAACAAGGTACATAGAAAGAGCACCTGCAACAAAGGTTAATAGCATCTTTCCTGGAAATCCAGAGTCATCCTCAGTAAGCTCATCTTCCTTATTATACTGCTCAAGAAAAGCAGCGCGCTCTTCTTGCGTTGCATTACCAAATGCTTTGATCATTTTCTCATGCTCTTTTAGTACAGCAAGCATTACCTCATTACGCTTCGCTTCATCAAAGGCATTTTCGCCAGCTTTATTGCAATGATACGGATCAGCTCCATCCTCAAGCATGTATTTTAGTAGCTCAGTATTAGTAGAATTACGAACGAGATGGTGTAAGACGGTATCACCACTTGCTGTTGCCCACTCGTATAAGTGAGGAAACGTGTCTCTTGCTTGCTTAACAGTATCGACCCTCAAATGCTGACCAGATTTGCAAAACGACTCAAACAGCTGAAGCTCGCCCGGCTTAAATCGCCCATTTCGTTGAGGCGCATCCTCAGGGAGTAAATCCATAGCCCAGAGTGAGCCAGAGACTACAAGTAGCGCTATCAATAATTGCTTCTTCATGAATAGTCCTCTTATGCGTTCGCTTCTTTTTTATTAGTGTACATACGATACACAAAATAAGCTATAAGAGCTGCAACAGGGATAGCTAATGCTTCTTTGCGATACAAGGCACTCAAGAATGACGCAGGCTCATCATCAGCTAAAGGAACAGCAGGATCTCTCGGCTCATTATCAGTAGGCTGAGGAGTACTGCTACCAAATAATGGTCTACTTACTTGTTCTAATTGAGATTTTAAGTCATCATTTTCAGCCCGCAGTTCACATTCGGTAATAACCGCAAGAACATTCTGTCTGCCTTTGGCAAAGTCTCTGAGTGATTTACCATCTATAATAAGGGAGGTATCTGCACCAGCTTGTATAAGTACTCTTGCCACATCAGCATTCTTAGAGCTTGCAAACACATACAACAACGGAAGGCCCTTTTCGTTCTTCCATTGAAGAAGCTCAGAACATGCTTTAAGCTCCTTTTCCATCGCTTCTACGGTTACCGAATTGGTATTGAAATAGCGACAGCAATACTTGGCAAATTCCTCCATACGTAGTTGACGAGCACCCTCTCTAAATTTCCCAGCTGCTTCATGGAGATGTTGAAGGCCTCCTTCATCCATAGCCATGAGCGCTGCTCCTTGAAGAGCAATAATACTAACTTTTTCATCTATGTACCTATCTGTTTAAGGTGTTTTCATCTATTCTTTTTATTATATCAGATTACGCTATAGTAGCAATCGGTCCCTATTTATGGGCTATTGCTATCTTTCACCATCTTTCCATTCAATCTTGAATAACCATAAAACAGTACATAGATGAGTCATACATGCTGTTTAAGTATCTTATTTTACTGGCAAACCTCCATCCTTCTCAGGATTGGTATACCATTGGTAGATCTGCCATGCTGTATAGACTACCGCAAGGGTACCGGTACCATAGAGTAGTTTGGCAACCAGTGAACTACCCCCAGGCTTCTTTTCATCATCAACAGGATCTAGTTTAAATTCTTCTTGTGGTGCAAACTGTGCAAGAATGCGCTCGCACACTTCTTTAGTCCCTGCAACACCCACACCGTTCCTTACTTCAAGAAGAAGGGCATCATCTTTGATAACAGCTTTACCTATAAACCCTCCAAGGAGCTCTTCGGAAGCTTCACCTGTTATAATGTGGGAAATCAACAGATGTAAGAATGGATGCTCACCATCTTTTACGGCATAAGGCCCTACAACAGAAGCTACTTCAAGTGCACGATCTAACGGCACTTTCTTACGCTCAATAGCATCAAGCAACCAATCACCAAGACTTTGTTTGTTGGCAAGTATTACCTCAAAGATATTCGTTTGAGTTTCATCACTCACCAACTCCTTCACACGATTAAAGGACAACATACTGGGCTCTGCTGCAATGAAGTAGAATATAAGATCTTCAGGAAGTTCTTTATTTTCAATAAAGATCGGTTCTCCTTTATCTTTAAAAAATAATAGATTTACTAGTTCACCATAAGTAAAGTAGTCCTCTTCATCCTTGCCTTTACCTCCTACACCTATAGGAGAAACATTTTCATCTTTATCTTTCGCAGCTGAAGTGGAGGGTTCTATACCACGCTCATCTTCAATAGGCTTAATTATAGGCTCTCCTAGTGGTTCAAACTGTGCAAGAATGCGCTCGCACACTTCCTTAGTCCCTGCAACACCCACACCGTTCCTTACTTCAAGAAGAAGGTGCTCATCTTTGATAACAGCTTTGCCCTTAAACCTCTCATACAGGTGTTCAGAAGCTTCACCTGCTATAATGTGGGAAATCAGCAGATACAAGAAGGGATGTTCACCATCTTTTAAGGCATAGGGGCCTACAACAGAAGCTACGTTAAGTGCACGATCTAGAGGAACAGACTTACTTTCAATAGCATCAAGTAACCAATCACCCAGGCTTTGGCGATCTGTAAGGACCTCTTCAAAGACATTCAACTTGCCTCTCTTAAACTTTCCCCTCAGGCTCTCGTAATGTATTTTCTCGCCATTTGTAAGATAATAGAGAACCAGATAAATCGGATCAGGCATTAAGCCTCCCTCGGGTCTTAAATAACTTATATCCTCATAACTATAGTATGAACCCTCACCTTTACCTTTATCTTTTTGATCTGAGGTTTCTGTACCCTTGGCATCTTCATGAGTTGCTGATCCTTTAACAGACTTCTTTAGGTGCTTTTCAACATCACGATCATCTCCCTCTTCTTCATCAACATCTAGATAAAGATCATGCGCATATTCTTCTACCGCCTTTTTAAACTCATTATCTTCTTTAAGTGCTAGAACCATACCCACTGGCGTTTCATTTAGCTCATTTGCCACTTGCCAATCAGCCTCATTCTCACTAAGAAGTGCTACTATTTCTTCATTTTGGGCACGCACAAATACATGAAGCCAGGTATCACCCTTAATTCCCTTACCAGAAGGTACCGGTGTTGCTATAAGATCCTTTACGGTACAACTATCCTCTCCAAGACGCTTAATCAACATGTTTTCTGGTATATCGGTAGCATGATCTACACACCACCCACGGAGCTCATTAAGCTTACCAACATCCATAGCATTAATGGAACCTGCAAGAACACATACACCTAACAATAACTTCTTCATAGGATACATCTTTCGTGTTTAAAACTACTTAACTTCTATACCACCGTCATTTCTTCGCTCATCAGTGAAAAAGAGCTTCGGTTCTATGAATTTTTTATAGACAAACCCAGCTACTACCAAACTAACCGTTGTCCAGAATGCATACCTAAAGAGAGATGAAGCTTTTTTGTCATCGAGCTCAGGGTTCTCATCATGAACTGGATTATCTTCTATTCTCGGTCCTTCATTGTCATCTTCACCTTTAAGAGCCCCCCCTGTTTCTTCTTCATCTTCTCGATCTGCTTCGGTACGCTCAACCTCTTCTTCTTCTTCACCCTTTTCTACTTTAGGACGATGCCGATTAACAACCTCAAGCACATCATCTATTGGCATACCATTACTTAAAGCAGGATATGCTTGGAGATGCTCTAACCAGGTTCTAATAGTAAAGTCACCTTCAACGTTATCCATAGGTATGACATCTACGTTACCCTGATCCTTGGTAAGGTAGTTGCTAAAGAAGTGCTCCAGAAATTTTACTGGGTGCATGTGCATAGCAGTCGCATAAACAACATCACGTAATGCTCTATCTGTATTACTTCTATCAAATGCCACTAAGAACATAACCTCATGACAACCATATTTGTTATTATATTTCTCTAACCATTGACCTAGTTTACTTGCATCAACGCCACCGGCGTCATCACTGTCCTGATAACCTATCAGCTGCTCAACGTCTCCGGTCTGCGCAGCGGTTTTAACAAGGGCAGTGAATGCAGCTTCTTTAGCCTGCGCAGCCATTCTAACGGCAACTTCTGAAGGCTCCAACACAACAGGTGCTGGTTCTTCTGGTTCACCATCAAAAAGCTGCCTGGCTATGTTAGGCTCACTTGGGTCTTCAACGGTCTTTTCATCATTTTCAAACCAACCTTTTTCATACCCTTTAATGAAGTCCTCAACCGTATCGCCATCCACATCTTTTGCTTGGAGGTTAACGCCAAGATCTACCAAATAATCAAACGTAGGATCACCATGCTTAACTCCCAGACTAGCAAGCCCATGAAGAATATTTCGTCCATCTCCAGGACCCTGCACATTAATAAACTCATGCACACTGCCAAACAGATCTTTATACTCTTTAATTACACGATCAATATGCTCAACCGGGACATTCTTTGTACAAGAAAGCCAATGATCTATCGCTTTCTCACGGGTTCTCTCTTCAGAATCTGAAGACTTAAAGGGTGATAGTAGGGCATTTCTACCCTGAGCATACAACTCACCAGCCAATTCTTTAGCCAAGTCTTTAAGGACTGCCGGCCTAAACCCAAAATTCATCGCTTGAAGGGATGCCCCGGCACTTAATAACACTAAAAGTATAATCTGTTTCTTCATCTTGCTGTTCCTCAATAGTAAAAATATTCCAATTATCTATTTTACAGTCTACTATAGTAACGAACTTCTGCAACTACCCCAGAAAGACCAGCATCCCTTATAAGACCTTATAAGACTTAGATGAAAACCCAATTCATATAGATAAATCTGGGATGTCGGTTGGCGAATTCTAATTCTATAAGTAGCAATTGCACTAGCAATAGCTAGGCTAGTAAGCATCTTGTGGAAAATCATGTGTTCGTATGGAGTGTACTATGAGCAGATAGACTCGCTCTAGTACCTACAATGCAGCTTATATCCCCTGTGCCTAATAGAAACAATTAACAAAACGCCAATCAGGCTATACAGAGAGCGATCATGACAAAAATACTCAAATAGAATAATGTGTGTTTTGAGCGACACACTTTAACAACCAGGGACCACTTTCAATTCTAATTGTAACTTTTTTGGGGGTTGCAGCCCCATTTCTTAAAAAAGATGTATAAAAAGCTTGATTTTCTCATAAAATATCTTTAATATAAGAAGTAGCTAAGAAGGGATTGTAGTAATGAAGCTGTACTTTTTCCTTTTCTTAGCCTTTCCTTTTTCTTAAACACTATATTGCCAAATGGGATTACGCGGTGGCAAACACCGATTTTTTTGTGGTACTTTTAGGTGGACCACTTATTTGGAGTGAATAAGACCTAAGTCGTGCAAAGTAATTACTAAACCTGGTGATTATGGGAGCATCATCAAGAATGATGATGTTTTCTTGGTTTTTGCAGCTGGCTCTGTTGGTAAAGTTATATGAGCCGGTCCAGAGTAGTGGCTTATCTCCTATATTTTTGGCAAAGATACAGAACTTATTATGCATGAGTCCCGCTTGTCTCTCATTGGCCGACGTCTGATAGACCCAGACAGGTACCTGGGCATTGGCCAACATACAGACCTTGCTGTACCTACTTTGACCATAGGAACGGTCTACAATACCTTCTACCAGTACACCACGCTGTGAGGCTTCTATGAGGGCCTGAGCGATGCTCTTCTCAGTAAAGGTATAAATAGCAAACTGTATACGTTCCTGCTCTGCATCTATAAGAGAGATCAGCAGACTTCTTAGATCATCCTCTGGAGAGAAGTAGGCCTGCGAAACGGTGCCATTGACTATGAGTTGCTGCTCTAAGGTATAGACATCATGCCTACTAATCACATAGGCCACTGCCGCAAACGCGGCGAGGGTTATACCAAAGGCGAGTATTACTGATATCTTCCTGAATACATTCTTCAAAACTTCCACCTCATCTCTACTTCACCACCTAGCGAGCCAGCTTGATCTCGTACTGCCTTGACGCTCACATCATCAGATACGACATACTCAAGCTCAAGCTGTGTCTCGTCAAAATCAAAATTAGACAGATTTATGTTATTCTGTGCCTTCGCACGAAGGCGTTCATTAATATCAACTTCAAGCACCGCCTGCAGCTCTTCTTGAGCATCATCTTTTTGTACTAAGCGTACATTCTTCAGCGGCGCTAATAATCCTTTAAGTATCTGCTGTACCTGAGAAAGTGACTCCTCAGAACCAAACAGTACCTCTTCTATCTGCTCCATTAACAGCCGTGGCATAGCAGCGGCAAGTGACCCATCATCAGCGCCGGTTAACAGGAGCGTAATAATACCCTCTTCAGAAAGCTGCGGTGATGACTCAAATGATACATTAGGTTGATGCAACGAACCGGTTACTCTCATCGTGACATTATAGGTACGTATCTTATTCTTCGCCGTGAGATTAATGGTTGGCCCATCTGGCTGGGTTGGTGATAAGGTAAGCGTACCTTTGGTAACAAACAAGGGCTTATAGGGGAACGCAAACGTACCATGAGCAAGCTCTATGGTCCCCATAATGGCAGGTTGCGCTGCAGAGCCCTTAAGAGACACATCCAAGTGGGCATCAGTCTTTAAAAATGGTGTCTGAACTTTAACCGGGGTTCTGCTTTGCAGATGTACCTCTAGGTTAATGTTCTGTAACAGAGAAGCTCCTACTGAGGACGCATGAATCAACTCACGCTGCACCTTAGAGGATAAGAGGTTACTGCGTAAATGAGCATTCTCAACGGCCATGAGGCCCTTACAAGACCACTGGCCATTATACGTTAAGGTAAGGCCACCTGACAGGGTACCAAATAATTCCTTTTGCTTACTAATAAGCAGCCCCTTACACTGCAGGGGTATATGAGCACCCTTAAGTGAGCCATCCTCACTAAAATAGAACGAGGCACAGGATGACCAGGCAGAGCCTTTATGAAAGGTAATCAACAGATCTTTAATCATGACGCAGTTGGGGGTAATATCAAACAGCCCTGACACCTCTTTTATGACCGTGTAGGTACCCGGAATCTTGAGACTGGCATCTTCTACCTTAAGTTCTACCCTTGTCCCTTTAGGAGTATCATAGGTCTTTATCTGTACATGAGCATCACCACTCAATTGGTGCCCGGTTACCGCAAAGAGTATCTTCTTAATTAACGCACTATCAATGGTACCCTGGAGTTTGCCATCCTGCTGCTTAAGATCCACCCTCGTAAAATGTAACGGATCCTGTAGAGAAACACTGGTGAGCTTAAGAGGTGCTACCTCACCCGTAACGGTAAACGGATTGCCGGCAAGGGTCCCTTGTGCCTTGGCGGTCTTAAAGTCGGTGGTTATGCTCCCCTTTAGGGGCACCGATGCCCCTTCTATGAAGGTACCACGTGTCTTAATATCAGCCTTCAGCTGTTTACCATTATAGTCAAACTCTGCTCTGCCCTTTTCTAAGGTGCAGTGAGGTAGGCCATCATAGGGCTGCAATAAGGACAGTACCCCTGATAACCCATGAAGAAACTGGACGGTAAGTTTACCTTGTAGAAGCATACCGGCCGTTGCTGCTTTCTTTATACGAGCATCAAGGCCACGCTCATCACCTTCAATAGATAATGCTGCCTCTGAAACGGCTACACCCTGATACGAGGCATCAGTAATAGTAGAGTTACCTACATACGTATAGCCTTTATCATTGAGTTCTATATCCCCCACAAACGTACCGGTACCACTGGCTAAGCGTACCCGCTCATCATCCACTACTAAGGAGGCTAACTCGCCAAGAACACCAGCTACACTAAGCTTGCTTTTAGTGGTTGTACCATAGGTAATATCATCAGCCTCTACTATGCAGGAGCCATCCTCTGAACGCAGGGTAATCTTACCCAGGTTATCCTTATACCTATAATAAAACTGATAGGGTTTTTCCTCCCCTAGATGTCTCATACAAGACAGATTAAGTACTAAGCTATAGGGCTCGTCATTTCTGGGCACCTCAATGGTCATGGTACCCGACAGCTGATTAGCAAACAGGGTATGCGTACCCTCCTTAAGAGCCTGACCATCGGTACACACAATCTTGGTATTGACTGACTGGGGATCTATAGTAGTGGTACTGGCGCAATGTACAGAGAGTTCTCCAGAAGCAGTAGCAATGGTAACCGCGCCATTATCTGCCCCACAGCGCACTAAGTTAACCGGCAATACTATCGGTGCATACACCAGTGCATAGAAGGGCTTTTCAAAGGCAAACCCCTTATCATACTGGGTAAACACCGTAGGATGATACATTCGTATGCCCATATCAAACCCGTTCCCTTTAAACCAAGAGAGCCAAGAAAGGTTCATATGCATCTCAGGGCATTGGAAAGCCCAGTCGCCATGGGAGGATGATATAGAGACGTTTTCAATGATGATCTTACCTCTCAGAAGATCAATACCGGAGACCGTCACATGAAATGGCTCTCCCACCAGTTCAGTCACTGATTGGACCAATAACTGCTCAATGCGGGTCTTGAGCCAGGGATCATTTTGCATGAGTCCCAGGGCTACTACGCATCCCAGCGCTAATGAGCTGGGTACTTTAAGGAGTAGTGCTAAAAGTTTATTCACAGGAGTCCAGTGCGGTTAATAGTGTATAGGTATAGTGTACACTATCCTGAAGCTACCAGCAAAGCCCTCCCCATTAAGGTACGAGCTCAACCACCGCCGTTTGTGGATCTGAGAAACAAAAGGCTGGCGCTATGCCTGAGCGCGCAACAACAGTATACGTTTCTGCCGTAAGGCCAGTAAATACATTAGACTCTTGAAACGTCTGCCCATTATCATTGCTGTATCTAACCTCTATGCCACCCGTCGTCTGTACCGTAATAGTACCATTACTTTGCCCCGCTGTTTCAGGGGTTGTGTCAATCGGGGTACTAATACGCAAGGGATCGGGATTGGGCAAGGTAAACGCAATCACCGTTGCTGGGCAACAGTACTTATTCTCAATAAACTCAGCAATCACGTTAGGGTTAACTGGGCCACTGGTAAGCAGGACTGAATAGTCACCAGCACGCAGCTCATCAAAGTTAAACGTAAAGGGCAACACAGTCCTTATTTGCTCTTCAGTGGTGCCATTAGGTTTAGTAAGCGTCGCTATTACGGGCGGCATGCCGCCTTCAATAAAGAGCTCAAAGCTCCCATTATTGTCATTACTACAGGGCAGCGTTAGCAGCGCTTCAATCTCAGTAAACTCACTAGGACCAACGACAATGGTTATATTCTGTGCTTGTGATGAGCTATCACGGACCGTAAACGTATGCAGTCCCGGCTCAGCAATGCTCGCAAACGTAAAGCTAGTTTCGGTAGACTCAACAGGCGCTTCTTTATCAATCTGATAAAAGTAGGGTGTTACCCCACCAGCAACTGAAAGAATAAACGTTGCCATAAGCGATGAACTATCACAGCTTATGGGGGTAAGCTTACCTTGAATAATAGCAAGCGTTGTCTCCGCTGTGACGGTACTACAAAAAAGCGTTACTAAACAAATAAGTCGCTTCATGGGATATCCTTTTGGTAGTGATCTGTATACTTTCGAACTAGTATACCAAATACATGAGGATAAAAGCAAGAACAAATGAGGACAAGAGGGTTACGTACCCTTTCTGTGAATATCCCAATAAAGCTTCCTATAAGAAATAATGAAACACCTTCTCATAGTGTACCAACAAAAAAACACCAAACTCTTGCAATTGGTGAGCACAATTGATTATAGTAGGATAACTAACATGAATCAAAACCGAAGGAGTATATTCATGAAGCTTACAAAACTGATTAGTATCACCTGCCTCGTAGCAGGTTCTCTCAACGCACATACAGAGCAATGGCCCTGGGAAGAGGAATGGCAATCTGCTAGCTCAATCCTGGTCAGCAACACCAATGACTCTGGTGAAGGCTCGTTTTACCATGCTATAGTAACCGCCAATCGCTTAAGAAAGCCCCTTCGCATTATGTTCGGTCTTTCAAAAAATGATCCAGGGTTTAATCTAGACCGGAATAGCTGGACCATTACGGTGCCACAGGAACTCGTGATAACAAGCCCGGTATGGATTGACGGGTTCTCTCAACCAGGTTCACGTCCTAATACCAGTAAACAAGGTTCCCCAAACAATGCCCGCTGGGCTATTGATTTTGAAGGAGCTGACCAAGCAACCCCTGGTTCTTACGGATTCCGTTTTATGCGTGAAGCTGAAGGCTCCCGATGGACCGGCACTACCCTCAGCAACTTCTTACAAGAAGCTGGCTATACTGCTGCCGTAAGTATTGAAGCAGATGATATTAGCGTAGCGGGGCAAGCAACCTCAACCAATGCTACCGGTACAGCTGATGTACCTAATACCATTTCGTATATGATTAGTGCTAACCGGTTTACTGCCGGCGTAAAAGGACTCCCTGCTGCCTGCAGTATCTGGGGAGGATTAGGAAAAGCAAAAACCTCTGGCGCAGAAGTCTCTGGTGCAGAAGTCTCTGGTGGTGCATTTCACTTTGCTGGCAGAGAAGACCATACAGAACTTGCGTCAATCATTGTCGGCGGAACTATTGGCCTTACCAGATCTGGCACTCCCCTCAATGCTCACACACAGACACTTATAGTAGTTGATAAGATAGCACAGGGGCCTACCGTTTCTCAGCCAGATGTTACCATCGATAGCGTTGCTATTGCCGGAGCTCGCAACGAGCTATTGTATGCAACGAGGTTTGATCACCTTATGCTTACTAATACTCGCTGGAGCGGTAATGATACCTGCCGCACTGGCATCAAGATAGTCGGGGCACCCTCAAAAAAAGAAGCTCGTGGACAATTCTTTATGGAAGAGAGCTTCATCAGAAACTGCAAAAAAGGGCTGATTATTGGTGATAGCACACGTAGCCCTCTTGAACGGGCGTGCTTAAGCAATAACAAACTAGGCACAGATGATGCTGGTACCAAAGCATTACCCAATAATTACAATGTGGTGGTATGCAATACGGAAGAGTTTACCTCATTACGAGATCAATTCTCAGCTGCTAAAGTTGGCAATGGCCTTACTATTAATGAAGGTACATTACACGCAACCATAACCGAGTCAATTACCGGTGCTCTACTTGGGGGTAACAGCGCACTTGGTAATGCTGGCGATGGGGTATATATTAACAACACTGATGCCATAGAACCAACTACCTTTATTGGGGGCAGTTCGCAACTCAATGGCCAAACCGGCCATAGAGTTGGCTATAGGGTCTCCTGCTTTTGTGATACCAGGTATACAGTAGCGCTTAATAAGCACGCTAACTTCTTAGTTGAATCTGATTGAACAAGCTAAACACAGGAGAAACCATGAAAAAACTCTTAGCACTTTCACTCATAAGTATAACCCTCTGCACGACAAGTGTCGCTATGGTGGGGCCACAATTTATACCGATTGCTACTAATGTAGACTGCTTTGGCAATGATAATGGCTCAATCACCGTATTTATCGTCGTGCCACCTACACCACCACTACCAGACTTCTGGTTCTACACCATTGGCGCTAGTTTCGTTCCTAGACCGATAGGCGTTCCCTTTCTCGATCTCACGGCAGGTTCATACAATGTCCGCGTATTCGCGCTTCTCAACCCTCTTCTCAGCACCACTATGTCCGTAATCATACACGAACCTGCTCAGATACGGCTCCTCGGGTATACCATGAAAGAAGCTACCTGCTTTGAGGAAACCGATGGCTCCATTACCATTAGCGGAACACAAATAGAAGGAGGCACCCCAGGATATACCTATTCTATTGGTGATAATAACGACTTTAGATCTACCGATCAAACGTTTGATAACCTTGGCCAAGGTTCCTATACCATAACCGTTATCGATTCAATAGGCTGCGCCGAAGTAGTTGGTGAAGTCACCGTACGGGGTCCTGAAGAGATTACGCTCCTTGACTATACCATGAAAGAAGTTACCTGCTTTGAGGAATCCGATGGCTCGATCACCATTAGCGCTAATCAAGTGGATGGCGGA
>SDBV01007935.1_pt1 | contig 14393 bp, 11 predicted proteins | sample 2277081 | NCBI WGS metagenome assembly SDBV01 (sample SAMN10402039, study PRJNA504765) | marine sediment metagenome | isolation source: marine sediment core GS10_PC15, 223 cmbsf | place: Arctic Ocean: Southern Knipovich Ridge | collected 2010
ATGGTCCACTACTGCCTGGACAAGCTGTTCGACCTGGCCCACGAGAGCACACGGCGCATCTACGAGCAGATCCCGGGTCGCGTAATGTTCTCTTACGTGGCCGAAGACATGGGCGGCCAGCAGAACCTGCTGTTTTCGCCGGAGCAGATCAATGAGTTTCTCTTTCCCCGCATGAAGCGCATGATAGACCTCGCCCACCAGGCCGGGGCGTTCGTCTTTTGCCACAGCGACGGCGCCATAAAGGACATAATTCCGGATCTGCTCGACCTCGGCGTCGATGCTCTGGACCCCATCCAGTGGCGCGCCCGGGACATGGAACGGGAAGCGCTCGAGCAGGAATTCGGCGCACGCCTGATTTTTCACGGAGGTGTGGACAATCAGCAGACCTTAGCCTTCGGCACGGAACAGGACGTGCGGGAGGAAGTGATCTACAACCTCAGAGTCCTGGGGCGCGACGGGGGCTATATCCTGGCTCCCTGCCATAACATCCAGGCTGTGAGCCCGCCGGAGAACGTCGTGGCCATGTACGAGACCGGCTACGAGCACGGGTGGTCGGCGTGATTCGGCAGCCCGTGATTCGGCAGCCCGTGACCCGACAACTTTTGTTCGAATAGACTGGAGGATCCTATGCAAACGATACGAGAACCGGCCCGCGACATCCCCGTTGCCGCGGAAGTCGACGTCGCCGTGATCGGTGGGGGACCCGCGGGGTTCGTGGCCGCCGTCGCGGCGGCGCGAGAAGGCGCGAGCGTCATGTTAGTCGAACGCTACGGCTGCCTGGGTGGGTTAGCCACCGGGGGATTGGTCCTGTTCATGGACGGCATCGCCGACCGGGACGGAAACCGCGTCGTGGGCGGCATTCCCTGGGAGACCATGGAACGTTTACGGGAAAGGGGCGCCCTGGCGCAGGAAGGGCGTCTGAACCTGCACGCGGACTCTGAGCTGCTAAAAGTGACCGCGGAGGAGATGTGCGTCGAGGCCAATGCCGGTCTGCGGCTGCACTCGTGGGCCGTGGGTGCGGTAACCGACGGGCCCAAGGTCAAAGGCGTGATCACGGAGAGCAAATCCGGGCGACAGGCCGTTCTGAGCCGCGTCTGCGTCGACGCCACCGGAGACGGCGACATCGCGGCATTTGCCGGGGCGGAGTACGCCCTGCATCACCAGAAGATCGGGCTAAATTTGAAAGTGGCCGGCGTTCACAGAGACCGCTATCGCGGTTTCCGGCAGCAGGAGCCGCAGCGCTACACGGAACTGCTCTCGGAGCTGCGCGCCCTCGGCGGTGTACCGCTGGTGCCCAACACCACTCCCGACAGCGACGCCGGTATCTACTGGATCAACATCTTGGGTCTGGCCGACCGCGGCGATTTGGGGGACTCAGGGGGCGATGTGTGGGCCGTAGAGGGCGACCTGCACGCCTTTTTTGCGGGCCGGCTCAATGCCGTCGACGTGGAAGATATCAGCCACGCGGAGGTTGAGCTCAAGCGCCGCATCATGATTTCCCTGGATTTTTTTCGCAAGCATGTACCCGGCTTCGAAGACGTACGCCTTCTGATGTTTGCCTCGCAGTTGGGTGTGCGAAGCAGCCGCAACATCCGCGGTCTCCGCGAACTGGGCAAAGAGGACGTCGTTCAGGGACGTGGTTTCGAAGATGCCGTGGGCAAGAGCGGCATCAGCGCCATGGAAGCTCCCGGCAGTTTCCAGGTGCCTTATCGATCGCTGGTTCCCCGGAACCTCGACGGGCTTTTGGTGGCAGGCAGGTGTATCAGCATGGATCACTGGACCCAGCAGTTCGGCCGTCTGATCATTCCCGCCATGATGATGGGCCAGGCCGCCGGCAAGGCCGCGGCTCTGGCGGTCAAACAGGGTCTCGAGCCGGCGAAGCTGGACGGCCGGCGGCTGAGCCGAGAGCTGGAAGCGGACGGCGTGCTCATGTGAGCTCTGCCGATGTTGCCTGTCCTGATTGGCACTGTCGAAAACGAAAACGCCGCGGTGTTGTCAACGAGTAACCCGCCGCAGTCCGGTACGCAAATATGGCACGCACGCAGAGAGACAGGATCAGGCTGATCCACTGGAACCGGGAAGAGGCGATCCTGCGGGCGGGAGAGTTGGAGAAGGCCGGATACATAGTGGACGGGACGCCTTTCGACGGCCCTCCGGCCTTCAAAAGACTGAAACAGGACCCTCCCGCAGCAGTCGTCATAGATCTCTCCAGGATACCTTCCCAGGGTAGGGACGTAGCGGTAGGTCTGCGCGTGACGGGCGCTACCCGCCGCGTACCGGATCGTAGCGCATCGTCAGCACATGGTTTGCGCACCCGAAGACGCGCGCCGAGCGATCAGAGCCGTCTACCGGCCTTGATCTCGAAGTATGCGTTGGCTAAAACCGGCGCCAAGCGGGCCGGGGGAACATCCAGGCATATGATTCCTTCCGCGCGCAGCCGGCTCAGCCGATCGGCTCTTCCTGCCAGGTATTCGTGAACCGCCGCCACGCGCAGAGCACTGCCTAAATCCTTGACACCCTGCTCCAGGGCCCGGTCCAGAACGGCCTCTCGCAGATTGGCGTAGAGCACGAGATGGCGCTGCAGCAGGGTGTGGGTGACGGCCACCAGGTTGCCCGGCTGTTGCCCGATGAGATTCGACACCAGGACGATGAGGGATCGCTTGCGGATGCGCGCGGCGCAGTCCTCCAGGGCCTGGACCAGGTCGGAGGCATACACCGAGGGCAGGATGTCGTAGGTGGCATTGAGCAGCCGGTTGATCGCGCTAATACCTTTGCGCGGTGCGAGATGCCGGTCGCTGCCCCCGAAAGTCATCAGGCCCACGCTGTCTCCCTGCCTGAGTGCGATGTGGGCCAGCAGCAAAACCGCGTTCAGGGTGTGATCGAAATGAGAGAGCGCGTCGTCCTTGGTACGCATCCGCCTTCCGCAATCCAGGAGCAGCATCACCTGCTGGTCCTGCTCGTCCTGGTATTCGCAGGAAATTAATTTTAGACGCCTCGAGGTGGCCTTCCAGTTGATCTGGTTGGGCGTGTCGCCGTAGCGGTAGTCACGCAGTTGGAGGAACTCAAGACCCTTGCCGCGCCTGCGCTGCTTGTGTATGCCGAGCTGGTTCACTCGGTTTTCTATGGTCAACAATGTGTAACGAACCAGCGGCTGGAAATTCGGGTAAACCCGCACCGCGCAAGCGTCTCCGGCCCGGATCTTGCGCTGCCATATCCCGAGGGGCGACGTCAACCAGGCGGCGACCCTGCCGAAACCGTGCTCCCCCCGCACCGTAGGGGTAACGCGATAGCCGAGAGAAAGACTCAGTCCCGGCGGTACAATGACGTTCACCGGCAAGCCTTCGCAGATAAAAGTCCGCGGGTGGTGGTCGTGGATCTGCAGGCGGCAAGGCTGCCCGCGCGAATTGGTCACGATCAACTCGACCCGGGAGGGCACACCCAGAGAGAGCACTCTCTCCAAGCGGCGCTCGATGGCCGGGGCGGGCCGCGACACCGCCCAAACCAGATCGAACGCCATCACGCAGCCGATCAGTGCAGCCAGGCATACCCATATCCACGGGGGCAGGCCAAGTAACTGAATGAGTACGGCCGCGAGGCACAAACCGGCGGCGCCGATCGAAAGCCTGCGCGCGGGTTTCATTCGCGGGGGGCTTCCACGGATTGCAGGACATCCGTTATTAAATCCTCCGCCTTGCCGCCTTCGATCTCCATCTCGGGAGACAGCAGGATGCGATGTCGAAGGGCCGCGACGGCTATGGCCTTGATGTCGTCCGGAATGACGAAGGTTCTCTGGCCGAACAGGGCCACGACGCGGGCGGCGCGGATCAAAGCCAGGCTGCCCCTCGGTCCCGCTCCGGCCGCTATTCCCGGCCAGGCTCTCGTTTCCCGCACGATCCTTACGGCGTAGTCCATGATTCGACGATCGACCTCCACACGCGCGGCGGCATTCTGGATGCCGACCACGTCGGAAACATCGGCCACGGTCTGAATGTTTTCGAGGGCCAGGGAATCACCGACCCGCCCGCTCGTAACATGCTCGACCATCGTGATTTCTTCCTCGGCGCTGGGATAGCCGATTTCTATTTTGAGCAGGAACCGGTCCAATTGAGCGTCGGGCAAGGGGTAAGTGCCTTCGTGTTCCAACGGGTTCTGAGTGGCCAGCGTCATGAACGGCGGTTTCAATTGCATGGATCGCCCCTCCATACTAACCTGGCGTTCCTGCATAACCTCCAACATGGCAGCCTGCGTCTTGGCAGGGGCGCGGTTGATCTCGTCGGCAATCAACAAATTGGTGAACACCGGCCCCCTCCTGGTCTCGAAGACCCCCTTCTGCAGGTTGAACAGGACATGCCCCGTTATGTCGCTGGGCATGAGATCCGGCGCAAATTGCACCCTCGCCGACTCGCCCCCGAAAGACTTGGCCAGCGAGCGCACGAGCAGAACTTTTCCCAGGCCCGGCAGCCCCTCCACTACGACATGTCCCGAGGCTATGAACGCTATCAAGACGTACTCCACTACGTCTTTCTGTCCCACGAAGCTTTTGGCTATTTCCCCCCGTATGGCCAACGCCGTCTCCGTAAAACGCGCCAGCTCTTGCGGAGTAAGCGGAATCCTTGCATCTTCCTGTTTCATACGCTGGACCGTATCCTTTCCAATTCCGAGATAGCCGCCACGAACGGCTTTTCCTTCCACTTTTTCCTCTCGCCGAACAACGCCTGCCGCTGCTGGTGAGTCAGGCCGAGAGCCGCATCGAGCCGTTCTCCCCGCTCCACTCTCGAGAGCCTCGCCCAGGACGGGTGCCTGGCGGAGACGCTTTTCATAACGGCCTGACGGACGGCGTCCAAAAGTATCCGAGCATGTCCCCGGCGCCAGAGAAAGTTGCCGCCGGCATCGATGTGCTCGATCAGACTCCTGCGTTCCGTATCGCTGCCATCGATAACGGGCCCCAACCTCACAGCGGAAGACCACACTACAACCGCGATCGAGAAGCCCAGGCCGATCAACAACGGCCAGAATCGGGAAACGACAAGGCTTATCAGAGAAGGGGAGGCCTGCCCGTGAACCAGGAGGACCGGGCCGGCATGATCGAGTTTGGTGGCCAGGTTCCATAAAAAGGCGGCGTTGTCAGCCGAAGTCAAACGGCTGTTGCGCATGAACTCAGCGCCGGTCAGCACGGTAAGCGTCCCTTGTCCGTGCCACAGGTGGAGCATCTTGGGCCGGGACAATGGGCTTTTCCAAAATGCCCAAACCTGCCGTTCGACCAATGTGAAGGAGGTGTCCAATTCAACGGAAAATTCATTTTCCTTTTTCCAGTCAGGGGTGAACCTATGGAACATCACCGAGACAACACCGGCTCCGGACTCCGCATGCTGCTCGGTGCCGATGCCCACCGCATCCAAAAGGTAATCGGAAGCCGCGGTCGCTACCGCTACGGGCGCTTCCGCCGTGACTATCAGGCTGCCGCCCTCTGCCACCCACCCGAGCAGGAAATCGCTCTGCACTTTCGTTTGAGCCCGGCGCGAGACGGGGATGAAGACGGTACCATCAGGACCGGGAAGGTCTGTCAGCAATGTCAAGTCGGCCACGAAGGCAACCTCCAGGCCGAGACGCTTCATGAGCCGGCCGGCGGCCAGGTAATCGTTCTGCCGGGCCTCCGGCCCGTAGCCCACCTCTACCCGTCTCGTCTCACGCTCGAACCCGAACAGAAACCCGGCCACCAGGAGGGCGAGCGCTCCCAGGACCGCAGCGGCAATGCCGGCGCCCCTGAGCCTACGAGTCATGAGGCTTCTCCGCCAGCCGGCTTGCCCGCGCACACAGGTTCATGAAGGTCCGTTCGGCGGGCGCCTGTCCCGCGTACGCGAGATAGAGCCAGGCCTGCGCTACGTCTTCGAAATGGCCGGCCAGCACGCTGTCGTTTTCCGCGACGAGCGCGCGCCTTACATGCCGCAGGCACTCCGACTCAGTGGCACTGTCGGGCACGACCAGGCCCCGTTCTTCGGCCAGGAAACTCAGGGTTCCCCTGTAGAGCAGGCTGAGGGCCCCATGAGTTTCGCCGTTCTGCCAGGCGGCCGAGGCGGCTTCAGCCCAGTCTTTTGGAAGCTCTTTGAGCGGGATCGCTTCTAGAGAGTCGTCCGCCACACCGTCGGCCCGGCTGCCGGCGGGTTTTCTACTCTTTTGGGCCGTTCTGCTCTTGACGACGAGCAACAGGTACAGCAGGCCGAACGCCGCGCCCCCGCTCAGAATCCAGGGCGTAATCCTGGCCAGCCACGTCGCCACCGTCTCCAGAAAACCCAAATCCAGACCGCCGGGTTGTTGGCGCCGCTCCTGCCTCTCGATCTGCCATCGGGGGCGCCACACCGTCCGCTCTCTATACCCGCCGAAAGCTTCGTCGCGCAGCACCTGTCCGGCAGCTTCAGATACGACCTCGTAACTCACTGCCCACGGACTGAGGGCGGAAACTTCATTCGACTGGGCGCAAACCCTACCTCCCGAGAGGCCGAGCACGAGCAGCATAACGAGGATCGCGACCGGGGCGCCGGCACGCCTCGCGCCGATGCGACGCGCCAGCCGTCGAAAGATCAGCTCTATATCCCAACCCTCCATGGATACCCGGCGATTGATGTAGAGACCGAACCCGGCGGCAACATAAAACGGTTCCATGAAGCAAACCACTATCACATACAGCCAGTAGATCAGAGCCGTATTCAGCTGCGCCGGGTCCGTAAAAGGTATGGCCATCGTTTCCGTCACCGGGCCGAACCGGATGAACATCATCACGAAGACGAACAGGCCGTAGACCAGGGCCAGCTCGAGCATCAGCCAGACAACGGTGAGGGCGGCAGCCACTCCCTTTCCGGAGCGAGCCACTGCCGCAACCCGATTTCTCGAGGCAGAGCCCCTCACCCCCTCGAGCATTCGCACCGGTGCGACGTAACTGCGCCAGGGGCAGAACCGGCGATAGGTCAGGTCCCCTAGTATGTGCCCGCCTAAGATACGAGGCGTTTCGGAGATCAACGCGAAGGAGACGCCCTGCCCTACGAGCAAGCGGCTGACGGAGAACAATGGCATGCGGTCGTAAAACGGTTTGAACCACCAGAAAACCGCCAGCGCAACGAGCGGGTACTGACCCAGCGCCAGGAAGATAATGAGAGCCGGCGGCAGGGCGGCCGCCAAAAACCCGACTTCTATGGGCCGCCACCACCTGCGCACCATGGCGAGGCCGAGATCGGTCGCTTCCCAGACTGTCCTCTGCCGTATGGCCGCCGTTATCTGCTCATACCGCATGTTTTCGTCCTGCGAAGGCAAAATAGGCGATCGAGGCGAGCCACCAGGCACCGGCGAACCCGTATTCTATGACGGCGGGCAGCACCATCCAGGACCAGAAGGCTTCGATGACGGCCGCCAGAGTCAGCATGATCATGCTGCCGTACAGCAGGGGTAGAGCGTGGCGCGCCGTTCGCCGGACAGATTCGAGTCGGGTGCAGCGCCCCGGAGCGATCAGTGACCAGCCAAGCTTCAAACCCGAGACGCCGGACAGGGCGATAGCCAGGAGCTCCAGGGCGCTGTGTCCGCTTACAAACCCGAAGAAGCTGGCGCCGTAACCGATGCGGACGAGATGGCCGGCGACGGCACCCAGGTACAGCCCGTTATAGAGCAAAACGACAATGCTGCCGATGCCGAACAGGATTCCGCCCGCGAAAACCCGAAACGAAATGCTGATATTGTTCATGATATAGAACCCGAACATACCGGCCCGCGAATCCTGCTCCGTGGGATTGAGGAATCGATCGGAGGCGGGATTGTACATGGCCTCTACCCTTCGGACTTGCTCAACAGAAACGACGGAGTAGGTCAGCGCCGGGTCCCGATACACGAGCAGCGCGAAGAGACTCATCGAGCCTAACAGCAGCAGCACGGACAGGAGCACCATTGTCCACTCCCTGCGCACGGCATTCGGGAGACGAGACCGGAAAAAAACGGCCGCTCTCTGCAGCGAGAACGTTCTCGTGCGATACAGGTGTTGATGTCCCCTGATGGCCAGCCGGTTCAGACGATTCACCAGTGATGCGTCGAACTGCCTGTCCCTCGCCACCGCCAGATCGTGGCACAACTGCCGGTACAGAGCCGGGAAGCTCTCCGTGGCCGCTTTTTTTCCGCGGTGGAGGGCGGTGTTGGCCTGCTCTATCTCGAGGCAGCGGCTCTCGGCGCCGGAACGGAATGTTTCCTGTCTCATCGCGTCGCTCCGGTAATCCAGGCGGCCAGATCCATCAGAGAGGCAACAGGCCCCGTAGTTGCCAGAGGACGGGAGTCCAGGCGGCCGGCTACTAACCCGGCCAGTTCTTCGGCCCTGGCTTTGCCAAGAGAGGAGGCCCGGCCCGCGAAACTGACGATGGCCCGCTGTTCGCTGAAATCGAGAGGCAGCGCAGGCGCCGTAGGTTTGGGGCTGCGTGAGGAAGCCGTTCGCCACATATCAGGCAGGGCCGCTCCCCGACCGTAGACCACTATCGTGCCCGCAACCAGGTCCCCGACCCGCCTGAACCCGCGACTGACGAGCATCGAAATAAGCCCCAGGGTGAAAACAGCGGGAAGCTGATCTACGACCCTGAGCACATTCCTGATAAGCGAGGCCGCCAGATCGACAGGCGTTCCGTTTCTCTTGATTACCTGAAGGCCCAGGAGGCGTTTCCCCGGTGTAGCCCCGTCGCCGAGAAGCTCGAAGATGACCGGGTAGAACCAGTTGAGGAGAAAAACACCGATAAAGAACAGTCCCATCCCGAAGCTATCGAGCAGGGCGGCGATAATAACCAACACGACAACCGCCGCCGATTGAATGCCGGCATCAACGGCCCAGGCGAACAGGCGAGCCAGTGGGCCTGCAGGGTGCAACTCCAGCACGATTCCTTCCGGTGATTCGACTCGGTAAACGGTGTCGAAGAAGCGCTCTTCCATGTGCCTTGTTCCTTCAGGGCAGGGCGGACATGTCGGCTACCACGATGCCCACGATGACGCTCAGCACCATCAAGCCCAGAGACACGACCGACAGTATGCCGACGAATTTCCAGAAAGACTTCTGGTGCCTCAGGGCCTTCTCCATGGTCTGCGTCGTGCTTTCAGAAGACAGCCGCTTCAACGCGCCGGCATAACGATGCAGGAGCAACACCGGCACGAAGTACAGAGCCGCTAACGCCAGATAGACGACGGTAATTAGGAAGGCGGGCAAGCCGATATCGAACAGACTGCCGCCGATTAATGCGGCAATGCCGCCCACGATACCCAACAGACCGATCATGCCAACCCCAATAAAACCCATGATCGACAGGAATCGGACCCAGGGCCTGGTTTGTAACAGCAGCATAACCATCGTGGTGGTCACATAGGCGCCCTCGAGAGGTTGGCCGGGCGGCTGGACCACTGCCGTGGCCGGAGCTTCGTACGGATTGTCGCCACTGCTCATTAGATGACTCCTTTTTTTCGCGCACTTCTACTATAAAAGCTGCGCCGGGCTAATTCAAGACGGAAAACAGCAGTTTTCCGCCGCCATGTGCTATTATAACAGCAGCGGGCCAAGAGCAGGAATTGCAGAGGCTTGCATCAAGGATTATACTTTACACCGGCGGTAAAAAATACGGGCTTCGTATTTAAATAGCAAGTTTGCTCATGAATAACGAAAAGAGAATAACACCCCAGGGGCGAAGCAACATTCCCCCGGGCAAGGATTTGACTCAACATGGCAGAAGCCATGACAACGGATCGCGTAGAGCTAACACTCAGGCACACCATCAATCTGACGGGACAGCACAAGGACGGCAGTACCCTGTCCCTGCAGATCTTCTTTTCGTTCCACGGTGATAACGGCACAATCTCCGTCGTCGTAATTGTCCGTGATCTCACCCATCAGCAGAGCCTGGTCCACGAGCTGAAAGCCAGCAAGGAGAGCTACTGGGCCCTCTCCGAAACCACCAGCGACGCCATATTCCAGATCAACCAGGAATTCAAAATCATATTCGCCAATACGGCGGTGCAATCGGTATTCGGTTTTACCGGCAGCGAGCTGGTCCGGAAGCATCTGCGGCTGCTTTTTCCGCGGCCGGTGTATGACAGATACGAGCGGGTGTTCAGGAAATACTTCGTCATCGACGGCCGGCACCGGGCAGCTTCCCACATGAAGAACAACATCGAAATCTTGGGGCAGAGAAAAGACTGGGATATCGTCCCTCTGGAGATATCCTTCGGAAACTCCAAGAGCGTCCTGGGCGAGAGGATCCTGACCTGCATCGTGCGCGATATAACCGAGAGGAAGAAGACAGAGCGTAAACTGCGCTACCTCGCCTACCACGACAAAGCCACGGCCCTGGGCAACCGCGACCTGTTCTATATCACACTGGAAGAATTTCTGGCTGCCGTCAAACGCTACAAAGGCGCGATCGGCGCCCTGCTCTTTCTGGACCTGGACGGCTTCAAGAAGATAAACGATACCCTCGGCCATCACTTGGGCGACAAGATACTTTTCGAATGCGCCCGCAGGCTCAGCAATTGCCTGCGTGAAAGTGATCACATCTATCGCCCGGGTGAAGATCAGAGCGTAAAAGATGAGGGCCAGAGGGACTTGTTTCGATTCGGCGGCGACGAGTTCGTCATACTGCTCACCCATCTGCGGCAATCCACGGACGCCGCCATCATCGCGCAGAAAATCATCGACTCCATCCAAAGGCCCTACTATATCAAGGGATATGAGTCTATTTCCAAAGTCAGCCTGGGGGTCAGCGTAGGCATCGCCATCGTCCCTGACAACGGCAAGGACGCGACAACTCTCATCAGCAGCGCCGATGTGGCCATGTACAAAGCCAAGGAAATGGGCAACCGCTACATATTCTTTACCAGCGAGATGAACGAAAGGGCCACAGAGAGGCTGCTCCTGGAGGCGGGTATCAGAAACGCGCTGGAAAAGAACCACTTCATGCTGTATTATCAGCCCCTGGTCGCCCCCGACGGCAAGATCAAGGGAATGGAATCGCTCATAAGGTGGCGGGACCCAAAACAGGGCCTCGTATCTCCCGGCAAGTTCATCCCCATCGCGGAAGAGACGAGCCTGATCATCCCTATCGGCGACTGGATAATGAAAGCCTGCCTCAACCAATTGCGGCACTGGAGCTCGACCGGTTTCGACAATGTCTATGTCTCGATGAACCTGTCGGTGAAGCAGTTCAATCAGGATGACATCGTCGAAAAGCTCACCAAGACCATACGACAGACCAGCATCGACCCGCGGTATCTAAGGCTCGAGATCACCGAGAGCAGCATAATGAGCGACCCCTCTGAAGCCCGGGACAAGATGGGCGAGATCAAGAAGCTGAACCCGGGTGTTCGCATAGCAATCGACGATTTCGGGACCGGGTATTCTTCTCTCAGCTATCTCTCCGAGTACCCGGTCGATATCCTGAAGATAGATCAGTCCTTCATAAGCAACCTGGACAGGGAGAGCAACAAGAAGATCGTCAACACCATCATCACCCTCGCCCACAGCCTGAATATGGAAGTCGTGGCCGAAGGTGTCGAAACCAAAGAGCAGGCCGAATATCTTACATCAAAAAAATGCGGCACCTTGCAAGGCTATTATTACGGCAAGCCCGTTCCCGCCGGCGAGATGGTAGCACTGCTCGAAAAGGGCACTCTGCCCTGAGCCGCTGACCGCGGCACCGGAGTTCCGACGAGCGCTACAGGCCCTCGAGCAAAGGCAACAGGTAGCCCCCGTGGGTAATAATGCTGAACGTGGTTCGGGGGTCGGCCGCGAGCTTGCACTCGACGGCCTCCTGAACACTGGCGTATTTAACCACGCCGAGTCTGTCGGCCTTTTCTTCGGTAATGGTATCGCAGACCAGACCGGCCCGGACTTCCTTGAAAATCGCGATGGCCTTGCTCAGACCGCTGGAAGCGGCAATCGGGTCACTCACCGCTCCTTCCCTGGCCATCTCGTAAAGCCGGGCGGCGTCCTGCCTGGCAAGGGCGTACATTTCGGGCAAATCCTTGTGGGGGCCGATTCCCTCCGGGCACGGTGTTACCAGGATAACTTCCCCGCCGCGGCGGGTCACGATCTCGCCGCTGTTGTATGCCTTCTGGGCCTGCCAGAAGTCACTTTGCGTCGGGTAGGAATTGCTGATTACCGTATCGGTGCGCGCGTGCGCCTTCACACCGTACACCTCGCGACTGTAGGAGACGCCTCGTCGATGAGCGTCTATGAAGTGCCCGGCCACCAGCCTGTACAGCTTCTTTTCCGGCGTGACGACGCAGTTGACGATAAAATCGAGTCCGATCCGATCGACCCAGCGCTCCATCAACTCACGACCGGGTGTCATGAGCGAGCCGAACTCGTTTTTCTCGAAGAGCCCTATTATCAGGTGATAGGCCGCCACGGTCTCGCGTCCCGTGACGCCGGGAACGATCATCTTGGCGCCGCCGCTCCACCCCACGGGATGCGGCACGATAGTGCCGACGGCTATGCGAAAGTCGGCCTCCGCGACGCGCCGGTCCAGCATGAGGGGGATATCCCCGTCGCGGCCCATGTCGACCATGCCGCCCGGTTCGCGGTGTCCCGAATTGTAGACGGCCACCCGACGGCAGGATTTCCCTCCGAGCTTGGCTTCCAACTCCCCGGGCGTCATTGGCCTGTGCGTGCCGAGGGCCATAACCACATAGATCTGCTCGTCGGAGACGCCGCAGCGCGCGAGCCTGTCCAGCACAAGCGGCACGATGCGCTGCGCCGGCGCGCTGCGGGTCAGGTCCTCGACGATAAGGCAGACCCTGGTTGGGCGCTTATCCCGGATCAACTCTTCGAGGGGCGGCGACCCGATCGGTTCATCGATCGCCTGCTCGATCAGCGCTTCCTGATCTTCGGGCGCCTGCACGCTGTTGGGCGACAGCACCTGCACAAGATTTTTGTCGGGAATCGTCACCGGCAGCGTTCGGTCACCGAACGGCAGCTCTACGGTCATCGTGTTGTCTCCTTTGCCGGGCCCTCACGCCCGTTCTCTGGCGCCGCTATCATACCCATTCGATTTCAGGAAAGCTCTTGCCTAGATAATCCCTCGCGTTTTGGGTGTATTCTGCCGGCGCTGCTCCCTGTTTACGGCACTCGATGACGACCCATCCGTCAAAGCCCGCCTGCAAAAGAGGTTTCATCAGTCTCTTCTGATCCAGCTTGCCTTCGCCGAGCAGGCAACCAACGGGTTTCCCGTCTGTAATCGTTGTGTTGCCGATGTGCACGTACCGTACCCAGGAAGCATGCTTCTCGTACATTTCGTACGGGTCGGCCCCGGCTTGCAGCTGGTGCGAGGCGTGCACGCACAGGCCGACTCGGCGCTTATCCAAGCCGGCTTTTATCAGCAGGTCGACATGATCGCTGGTTTCGATCGTGCAATGATAGTGAGGGTGGAAAACGACGGTGACGCCGTGGCTTCGGCCAATATCGCCGATGTTGTTCATCGTTTCAGCCAGTTTCTCGAAATCATCTTCGGCGAAGGCAGGAGCGTCGCCGTAGCGAGGACCGCCGTTTAGGATGAGATGCCTGCAGCCGGCCTCCTGCATGAACCGGCAGGCCTTTTCCGCGGTGTCCGGGATTCCCGCAGCGGCCTCCGGCTTCAGAGCCGTCTCCATGGGAAAATAGACCCCGGCCAATTCGATACCGGCGCCGGCCAACGCGTTTTCGAGACGCTCGGGTCGATCGTAATAAGCAACGATGTGCCGTTCGAAGACTTCCAGACCGTGTGCCCCCGTGGCGGCCGCTTGTGCGATCGCCTCCTCGCAGGGCTGCGGCCTCTCGCGTGGCCAGTCGTCACCCCATTCCGGGTTCAGAATACCGATCTGCACTCCCAGTTTCATGGTTTTGGCTCCTCCTGCTCTTGCAGCGCGAGCTCTATGGCTGAGCCCGACCGCGATAACCTGCGTCAAATCAGGCCGTAGAATCGCCTGTTTTGAGACACCATTCTCTCCAGGCATATACGGAAACCTCACGCTGATGGTAGGACTCGTTGCCGCCGTATACCAGCGTCGGCTCGATAGCTCGAACTCCGGCAAAGGAGAGCCATTTAGCGAGGCCTTTGAAATAGTCAGTGTTCAGAGTTTTGGATTCCTAAAAGATAGCATGCCAGACCTGGATCATAGAAGTATAGCTTTGGCATTTTAATGATGCGTTTGTTGAAATTGGCATAATGCGGTTGCAGTAGAAAGACCCTATCACCAAATTGGCTAATTGTCAATCGAATTCTCAATTAGCCGAGCAGTTCTCAATTTGGCTCCGCCAAATTGAGAACTGCCTTTAACTTTGATATATGTCTGCATTTTCATGTGGTGCGGCATTCCGACGATTCGCCCAATATTAGCCTGCGAATCGCAAGAAA
>SDBV01007936.1_pt1 | contig 14390 bp, 13 predicted proteins | sample 2277081 | NCBI WGS metagenome assembly SDBV01 (sample SAMN10402039, study PRJNA504765) | marine sediment metagenome | isolation source: marine sediment core GS10_PC15, 223 cmbsf | place: Arctic Ocean: Southern Knipovich Ridge | collected 2010
GTAGCGTTGAGTCCCCCGCCTTTAATTCTATAACTTCGATTCCCAGCAATTTAGCGCTATTTTGAACGGAAGTCAGGCGCCTTTTATTCTTATCTACGACGATGATCTTACCTTTGTTCTCCATTAACTGCGCCAGGTGAGTCGCTTTTCCACCAGGTCCGCCACACATATCGATAACGGTCTCCCCCGCTACCGGACCTACTACGTGGCTTACTATCATAGACGATATGTCTTGAGCATAAGCTTTGCCTTCGCCGATGATGTGGTGAGGAAAAAATCCATCCTCTATCACGAGAGCCTCGTCTGCGTAAGGACTTTCGACAACATCCATTTCCAGTTCGGTTAACTCTTCCTTGACCTTGGCTTTTGTCGTCTTTACCGTATTGACTCTTAGGCTGATCTTGGGTCTCTTGTTATCCGAGATCAATATCTTCTCGCACTCATCGACCCCGAGGTCGTCAATTATTTTTTTAACCATCCACTTGGGGTGAGAATAGTAAGCGCTAAGATATGCGATACTATTGCTTGTCCTGTCCGGCCACTTGATATCATCCTTTTTTCTTAAGAAATTTCGAAGTAGTCCATTAGTGAACTTAGACATTCCTACGCCGAACTTCTTTTTTGATTGGTTTACCGCTTCATCGACGGCCGCGTAGTCGGGGATGTTTCCTATATAGACTATTTGGTAGATCGCTATACGTAATATGTTTAGCTGAGTCTGGGCAATCTCGCCCAGGGACTGCTTTGCGAATCTCGATATCATCCAGTCGATTGCGCCTTGCATTCTGATAGATCCTGAGACTATCTCGGTTATCAGAGCCTTGTCGCGTCTTGAAAGATCGTCTCTGGACTTTAGAGTCTCTGACAGCCGGATCTGTGAGTAGGCTTTATTGGACTCGATCTCGTCCTTTATTTCCAAGGCTAAAAAACGAACTTTATCCAAGGGTTATCCGTATCAATTCACGTACAGCTGGTTTTATCAATTGTCAGCGTCTACGGCTAAGAAGGATAAAATATATGAGTTGAGTAATGGCTACTAAGGCGGCGGCAAGATATGTGAGCGCCGCGGCGTCCAACACCTTTTTAGTTCCCGTGTATTCGCTCTTTTCAATATATCCGCCATCTGAAAGCAGGGTTATCGCTCTCTTGCTGGCATCGAACTCAACCGGTAGGGTTACTAATTGGAAAAGAACGGCTGCCGCGAAGAAAACTATGCCTACCTGCATCAAGCTATTTCCCAGAAATTGACTGCTCGTCATAATAAAAAAACCTACTATGATAAGCATCGGCGCTATGCGCGATCCGATATTAGCCGTAGGAACCAATTGGGCGCGGATCTTCATCGGTACATAACCCTTGTGGTCTTGAAGGGCGTGACCCATCTCGTGAGCCGCTATACCAAGAGCTGCCAGTGAATTACCCCCGAATATCCCTGAAGAGAGCCTTAGTACTTTCTTCTTGGGGTCGTAGTGGTCCGTGAGTTCTCCCTTGACTTGTTCTACCTTAATATTTCTTAGACCGTTTTTATTAAGAAGCTCTCTTGCAACTTCGGCTCCGGTCATGCCCGAGAGTGACGCTACCTTAGAGAATTTCTTATAAGTAGACTTTACCTTATGCTGCGCAAGCATCGATAAGATTATCGCCGGTCCAATTATAATGAAGTACATCGGATCAAAAAACATTAATTGTTCTCCTTATAAAATCAATTTAAGTAATATTATATCAAATTTGTAAAGCGTCTACTGAAACGATGACCCGTCCTTCTGCTGATGGCCCATAATAAATTCATCGCCTCTCATCACTCTCTTGCCCTCCGGCTGAAGAGACTCGATAAGTAAACCGCCACTTCCGGTGGCTGCCACCAGGTCTTTGCCTGACTCAATGATTCCCCCCGGTCCCTCACCGTCAGCCTCAACAGGCCTGGCCTCGAGAATCTTGACTCTCTTGCCGTTTAAGAAAGTATACGCGCCCGGCTTTGGAGAAAGGGCTCTGATTAGCCTATCTATGGCCGCAGCCCCTTTAGTCCAGTCGATCTTCATTTCACCTTTATCGATCATATCAGCCGCTGTCGCCTTGCTATCGTCTTGGGGTAAGGGTAAGATGCTGCCTGCCTCCAGAGCCTCAAGGGTCTCCATCAATAGGTCGGCTCCCGCTTGTTCCATTTTTTTAAAGAGTGTTCCGTTGTTGTCCCTATCCTCGATTCCCACTTCTACTTTTAAGAGGATATCACCGGTATCCATGCCTTCATCAATCAAGATCGTTGTAAGGCCAGTCGTATTCTTACCGTCTATGATAGCTCTTTGGATGGGCGCGGCTCCCCTGTACTCGGGAAGTAACGAGCCGTGAACGTTGACGCAGCCAAGAGGAGGCAGGTCAATCAGCCACTTTGGTATCATCAATCCGTAGGCGACCACTACCACCACGTCCGGCGCGATAGCTCTAAGCTCATCCTCTAGCTCTTTATTCTCTTTAAGGCTCTTTGGTTGGATGACCCTTAACTCTTTCGACATGGCAAACTTTTTGACGGGTGATTGTGTTAGTTTCAGATTTCTACCGGTCGGCTTGTCGGTTCTGGTGATAACAGCTGTTACGTCATGGCTTTGATATAATCTTTGAAGAGATGGAACCGAGAATTCCGGAGTCCCCATAAAGACGGCTCTCATCCTTCCTGCCTCAGTTCCTCGTATATTTCCACTAATTTCTTAATAGCTTTTGCTTTTTCTACAGGCTCCGTATTCTCCAATATTGTCCGGCCGTTTAAGTGGTCCACCTCGTGTTGTAATATTCGCGCGAGAAAGCCCTTTGCCTCAAGCCGCACCTCTCTTCCCATGAGATCAGTTGCTTTAAAATCGATCCTCAAAGATCGTTTTACCGGTACGGTTATCTCAGGCAGGCACAGGCAGCCTTCGTCATCTAGGTCTTCTTTTTTCGAATAATGTGTGATCTCCGGATTTACGTACGCGACAAAGTCGCCGTCTCCCATGTCAACAACTATCAAACGTTTCAAAACTCCGATCTGCGGCGCTGCAAGGCCTACCCCGTCAGCGATGAACATCGTTTCAGCCATGCCCTTAACAAGCTCCTTAGAGTCCTTTTTTATGTCCAAAAGCTTGACAGAGGTTTCTCTTAGCAGCGGATCACCATACAGTTTTATTCGATATCTGCTCATATCCAATTAAAGTAGCCACATCGGATCGACATCCACTGTGACTCGCGTTCCCTTCTTTTCACTAAAATATTTTGTCCAGTTATCAGACATTATAGATTTTACCCCAACAGGGTCGAAAGTCGATATAAATAGGTGAAAACGCCATCTATTCTTGATTCTTTCGATAGGGGCCGCACCCGGCCCATTGATGGATGTCTGCTTATTAAACTTAAATTTTCTTAAGAAGTCACTGATTTCGTCAGCCCTTTCTTCAACATCGTCTCTCACATGTCCGGAAATTACGATGTTTATAAGATCAGCGATCGGAGGGTAGTCCAGCTCCTCCCTGAAGGTGATCTCCTGGTCGTAAAAGAGATCGTAATCACCGTTAGCCGCTGCTTGGATAGCGTAATTTTCAGGATTATAAGTCTGAATATAGACGTTTCCGGGAACTTCTCCCCTCCCTGAGCGACCGGCTACCTGCATCAACATCTGAAAAGTTCGCTCACCGGCCCTGAAGTCGGGTAGATTTAAGGCGACATCGGCGTCGATGACGCCGATCAGGCTGACTTCGGGAAAATCCAGTCCCTTAGCTATCATCTGCGTTCCCAGAAGTATAGAACCTTTAGAGTCGTCAAACTCCTTTAACAGCGTTTGGTGAGAGCCCTTTTTTGTCGTTGTGTCGCTATCCATCCTGACGATCGTAACTTCTTTAAATAGTGACTTCAGGTGGTCCTCGATCTTCTCTGTTCCCGCCCCCATATATTTGAAGTTATGCCCCTTGCAGTTTGGACACTTCACGAAGGTCGCCACAGTAAAGTCGCAATGGTGGCACTTTAGCCGGTTATCGCGACGGTGATAAGACAACGATATCGAACAGTTACCGCACTTTGGGACTTCGCCACAGTCTCCGCAGAGAAGAAAAGATGAATATCCTCTTCTGTTTTGAAAAATTATTACCTTTTCATCCTTGGCTAACACCTTTTCCATCTCGAAGACAAGTCTTTTACTGATAACCGGATGTGCGCTCTTTGTCTCTTTTTTCATATCTAAGATATGCATACTTGGAAGCTTCCTCGTCCCCACTCTTTTCGGGAGTTCTCCAAGCTTGTAAATTCCCTTATCGGCCGCGAACTTACTCTCAAGCGACGGAGTGGCAGAGCCCAGTATGGTTATCGCCCTTCTTGTGCGGGCGAGCCGAATGGCGATATCTCTGGCGTTATAGCGGGGGCTGACGTTTTGTTTGTAAGTCGTCTCATGTTCTTCGTCTACGATGATCACCCCGAGGTCGTCAATGGGAGCGAAAATCGCTGATCTCGCGCCGACAACTATGTTGGCAGTCTTGTTTTTTATTCTATGCCATTCATCGTGCCTCTCTCCGTCAGAGAGGCTGCTGTGAAGGATGGCCACTTTATCTTGAAATCTATCGATAAGGCTGTCGCCCAACTGGCTTGTAAGCGATATCTCGGGGACTAGGACTATAGCACCTCCGCCACTTTTTACGACTTTTTCTATGGCTCTAAGATAGACTTCGGTCTTACCGCTTCCGGTAACCCCCTTAAGGAGAAAAACTTCTCCCTCACCTTTGTCTATCGCGGTCTCGATCGATTTCAGGGCGCTTGACTGGTCGTCGGTGAGTACTTTGACTTTTTCTCTATCGCTAAGTTTTATCCATTTCGGTTTCCTGGCGACTGTCAACTCGCGCGATTTTACTACGCCCCTATCCACCAATCCGTTTAGTGAACTTTTTGAAGCACCGGCCTCCTCCAGCAGTGACTTCTCGTTTACCTCACCCTTAACTTTTAATATCTCCAGTAGTTCGATTTGTTTTCTGCCAAATCCGATATCCTCATGATCGGTCGATTCGACTAAGCTTATAACTTTCTTTTTCTTTATCGACACGCGGGGTCGCTGGTGCCTATAGATTGCCTTTATGGATCCATTTTTTAGTTCTCTTTTGAATATATCTATCCCCAGTCGGTTTACGAGCGCGCCCTTTGTAGCCGGAAATTTTATGTCGGAAAAAGCGCTGTCTAAATTATCGTTAGCGGCACTACGGTTCGACTCGAATAATTTTCTGATCTTATGTGAGCCGCCGGGAGGCAGCATTAGTCGTAAGCAATCCGATAACGAGCACAGATAATAGTCCGATATCCATTTACATAGATCCAGTGATTCTTTTTTGAACTGGGGCTCTTTGTCGACGACTTCGGCTATCTCGAGTAATCTCGATCTTCTTGCGGTGTTTGATGTATCTACCACGTAACCAAGAGACATGCGGTTACTAAAAGGCACCAAGACCAGAGCGCCGACGCACAAAGAATCGGCGATCTCTTTGGGTATTTTGTACTGATAGATCTTATCTGCCGCTTTAGCGGAGAGATCAACGATTATGTCAGCATACGCATGCTTATGGTCCATAACGGCATATTATATTATCTGTCCTGATTTTTAAAGCTTAGCAGTTAGCCGATTTTTTAAGGACTTCAGCCATATCGGTCCGCTCCCAAGTGAAGTCTTTATCTTCTCGTCCGAAGTGACCATAGGCCGCGGTCTTCTTATATATAGGCCTTCTGAGATCTAATTTCTTAATGATAGCGGCCGGACGCAGGTCGAAGTGCTCTTTTACCAGATCCTGTATTTTATCCCTGCTTATCTTTTCTGTACCGAAGGTATCGACCATTATGGAAACCGGATGAGAGACCCCTATAACATATGCTATTTCTATTTCGCACCTATCGGCAAGACCGGCGGCGACAATATTCTTGGCGACATATCTCGCGGCATAGGCTCCGGAACGATCGACTTTCGTCGGGTCTTTACCGGAAAAGGCTCCCCCGCCATGACGGGCCATTCCCCCATACGTGTCGACTATTATTTTTCGACCGGTAAGCCCACAATCTCCCATCGGTCCGCCTATTTCGAATTTACCAGTTGGATTTACAAAAAAATCAAGATCGCTGTAGTCTACTAATTCTTCCGGGAGTATCGGTTTTAAAACATGTTCCATCAGGTCAGGTCTCATCAACGTGTCAATTTCGATATTGGGCTTATGTTGAGAAGAGATGACTATTGCCTTTATTTTGCTGGGTTTTCCGTTTTTATATTCAACGGTTACCTGTGTTTTGCCATCCGGCCTTAAGTACGGAAGTATCTCCGCCTTTCTTACTTCGGAAAGCCTGTGAGATAACTTATGAGCCATCATGATCGGAAGAGGCATCAGCTCGGGTGTTTCCTTGCAGGCATATCCGAACATCATTCCCTGATCTCCCGCGCCTAGCTTGTTTAACTCGTGGTTTTCAGCTTCTTCTCCCCGGCGTTCCTCGTATGCCTCGTCAACGCCCTGAGCTATATCGGGCGATTGTTCATCTATTGAGACCATGACGCCGCAAGTATCACAATCAAAACCATATTTTGCTCTTGTGTAACCAATCTCGCGTATGGTCTCTCTAATAATTTTTGGAATATCAACATAAGTCGTTGTGGAGATCTCTCCAGCGACGATGACCATACCGGTAGTAACCATCGTCTCGCAAGCGACTCTTCCCATTGGATCGTCTTTAAAGATGGCGTCAAGAACGGCGTCGGATATCTGGTCGCTGATTTTATCCGGATGACCTTCCGTTACCGATTCAGAGGTAAATAAAAAATCTTCATTATCACTAATACTCATCAATCCTCCTGTAAATGTTTCAGTTAAAACGGCTAAAAAAAACTTCTCCGTAAACGAAGAAGGCAGATTACTCGCCTCTCATCTCTCAGAATCTGACTCTGCTGGAATTTGCACCCGACTCATACGGGTTGCCGAGGTTTCATTGGGCCTATCCCTCCACCTCTCTACATAAGAGCATTATTTAATTAGTTAAAAAATAGCAGAACAAGTAACCATCGTCAATTATTAGGACTTGCGCGTTTTTTTCTTAAGGAAACTATTCTGTCGACAATAGATTCCGCTATCGTCGCCTTACTAGAAAACGGTACTTTTTCAATACTTTTGGAAGTTAAGATTGTCACCTCGTTAAAATCAGACTCAAAACCGATACGGCTATCGTCAATCCGATTGGCGATTATCATGTCAAGGTTCTTTTCTTCAAGCTTGCCCCTTGCCTTACCTTCAAGATCACCACCGTTTTCCGCGGCGAAACCAATCAACATCTTCGAGCTTTCCCTGTCGCCAAGCTCTTTTAGAATATCCGTCGCGGGAACCATTTCTAGACTTAAAGGTCTCTCGCTCTTCTTTATCTTCCCCTTGGTCGGCTTTTTAAATCTATAATCACCAACTGCTGCCGTCATCACCACGGCGTCTGCACGATCAAATCTTTTAACGACCTCGTCTCTCATTTCTTCGACAGTCTCTATCTGGATGTACTCGCAATCAGATGGCGGGATAAGATTGTTCGGACCGGCTATAAGTGTGACTTTTGCTCCTCGTTCTCTTAGCTTTTTCGCTAACCAAAACCCCATCTTTCCCGACGACCTGTTCCCTAGGTAACGGATATCGTCTAAAGGTTCTCGCGTACCACCTGCCGTGACGATAAAATAAACATCACCGAGCTGATTTCTCCTTGAAATGATTTTCTTGATCCGCTCTACGATATCTAGAGGTTCGCTCATTCTTCCTATGCCTATATCTCCGCATGCGAGCTTGCCGGTCTCCGGGCCAATGACCTCTATGCCTCTTGTCTCAAGAGTTCTCATATTGCTTTTTGTGGCAATGTTATCCCACATCGAATCATTCATCGATGGAGCGATCAGTAGCGGGCACTTGAGGACTAAAGCAGTGGTTGTGAGCGCGTCATCGGCTATGCCTGCAGCCAGCTTGGCAACAGTGTTTGCCGTTGCCGGCGCTATCACCATCACCGCGGCGTCCTTTGCGATGTCGATATGCGGCATATCGGACGCGTTATCAAATAAAGAGGTCGTGACGCTCATTGCGCCGGCTTCTATCAAAGATTTGGCGTCTACAAAATTCTCAGCTGATTTAGTCATGATCGTAGGAATTTCAAGATCAAGTTCTTTTAAGTATTTTACGAGGTCAACACATTTAATAGCCGCTATTCCCCCGGCTATTCCAAGTATTACTTTTGAGCTACCTTGCATCGGACTATTTTTTGTCGCCGCCGGGTCTTTCGTAGCTGATCTTGTCTTCAGCAATCTCTTCGAAAGATATGGTCAACGGCTTGTCGCTTGCAATTTCTACCAGAGGTCCTCTTGCGTGTGAAAGTTCTCCTCTGTGAAGGGAGTTCATATAGTTATTGATTTCACGAGCTCTTTTGGCAGCAAGGATAGACAATGTATATCTACTGTCGACCTTAGCGCTTAATTTATTCATATCAATTTTCATCGAATCCACCTTTTTACTTTATTATATTTGATTCCCGACATTTAATAACAATATCAACCAGGTTGTCAACCGCCGCTTCCAGATCATCATTTATAACGACATGCTTGAATTCACTTTCAGACTTCAATTCCTCTGTCGCGATACCAAGTCGTTTCCCTATCTCTTCGTCGCTTTCAGTACCTCTGTCGGTAAGTCGCTTTTTCAGGACCTCTTTTGATGGCGGCTTTATAAATATGTAGACCGTATCAGGACCGGAATTATTCATTATTTGTCTGGCGCCCTGGATATCTATCTCCAATATGACATCTATCGGCAAAGAACGCTTCTCTTCCACTTTGTCTTTTAGAGTGCCGTAATAGTTTCCGTAAATAGACGCCCACTCTAAGAAATCTTTTTGCTCTATCTTTTTTTCAAACTCATGCCTACTTAAAAAATGGTAGTTTATACCATCTTTCTCGCCATCTCTTGGCGATCTGGTGGTTGCCGAGACAGAAAGAAAAAAGTAAGGGACTCTTTTAATCAATCGCTTGATAAGAGTCCCTTTGCCGACCCCAGAGGGGCCTACTATTACAAATAGATTGCCTATTTCAGTCATTTACCCTAGGCAAATTCTTTTAATAAATTCGCTTTTTGATTAGAACCTAGACCCTGCACCCTTCTTGTGGGGCTGATCTTAAGGTCTTCCATTTTTTTTGTAGCCCTTGCTTTACCCACGCCCGGAAGTGATTCTAAAAGATTTCCGACTTTCATCCTACCGACTATAGGATCTCCGGCTCTTCCAAGAACTTCCTGAAGCGATACATCACCGTTCTTTAGCTCTTTTTTAAGTTCCGCTCTTTTTTGTCTTGACTCCGCAGCCTTCTTTAGAGCTGCTCTTCTTTCTTCATCCGTTAGATTTGGTAGCGCCACATTTCCTCCTTTTAAAACTAACCCGAATAGATAATTGATTTAATAAAAACTCGATTATTGTATTGACTACCACCCCTTACTTTCGAAGCTAATATTATATGAAAGGACTTTTCTTATTTATCTTTCGACTTACTTAACAAGCGGCTATTTAATTATTACTCTCTTAAACTTGGTTGTCAAACAAGTTTTTAATATTTTTAAAATATTTAAGTGCCTCTTCCAGGTCTTTTGGTAATTCACTCTTAATATCAATTACTGAGCCGTTTATCGGGTGAGCAAAACTTAAGCGCCAGGCATGAAGAAATTGTCGGCCTAGACCTGCGCTTTTATTAAATTTAGTCGTTCCATAGACGTAGTCGCCGACGACCTTATGCTTTATGTATCCAAGGTGAACTCTTATCTGATGAGTTCTTCCGGTTAAAAGCGTCGCTTCAAGATATGCCGTACCATTAAAATTGTCTAAAACTTTAAAACCGGTAACGGCCTCCTTGCCTCCGGATGTCGACACAGCCATTTTTTGACGATCATATAAATCTCTTGCTATCGGTGCGATTATCTCACCGCTTGCCTCTTTAAAGTTGCCCTCGACCAAGACCTTGTAGGCTCTTTTTATCTCACGATTTTTCATCTGCAAAACAAGAGAGTCGTATGATTCGATGTTCTTGGCGGCAACTAGTAACCCTGATGTATCCTTATCTAACCTATGAACGATTCCAGGCCTGCTATTGTCACTTGAAGCGGCAAGTCTTGTATGAAAGAGAAGTGCGTTTACCAATGTCCCCGTCTTGTTTCCAACCGCCGGATGGGTGACCATGCCGGCGGCTTTATCGATTACTATGATGTCATCGTCCTCGTAAGCGATCTTTATCGGGATGTCTTCGCCAACTACCGGAGTTTCTTTAAGCGGACTGATGTCGATTTCTATTACTTGACCCAGGGATAATTTTTGGTTCTTTTTGGCTTTTTTCCCGTCAACAAGTACGTTGCCGTTTTTGATCAGGTTTTGAACGGCGCTTCGTGATGGTATGTTGGTGTTATCAGTTATGTGCTGATCTAATCTCTCACCGTCGTAATCCTCGCCGATGGAAATAGAAATATTGTTTTCGTCTAAGACAGGCTCTTCATTTTCTACGGTCAAGTCCATTATCCCTTTCATCTTTTAGATACGAATTTAAAAAGAGTATCATCCCGAGTACAATCGCCAGGTCCGCAATATTGAAAACCGGCCAAAATTTAAAGTCAATAAAATCCGTAACATTTCTATACATCAACCTGTCTATCATGTTTCCTAGAGCTCCACCGATGATTAGCCCGAACGACAGTGTGACCACTAAAGCGTTTGGCCGGTTTGACAGCCAATAGAAAAACGCGACGGCGATAACGATGCTAGAGATTATGAATAGAAATATCTGGCTTCCGGGGAATATCCCGAATGCTCCTCCGGAATTTTCTACGATCTTTAATTGGATAAACTGATCGATGATAGAAATACTCTCTCCATTTGAGAGAGCTCTTCTGATCAAGACCTTAGAGAATTGATCGGTTAACAAAACCAGAAGGGTTACCGCGATCAGCCAGGACATTCCTTTGTCTTTTGCTACTTTTCTTCCCTTGCCTTACAACTTACGCAGAGATCCGCATATGGTAAGGCCCTTAGTCTCGCTTCTTTTATCGGTTGATGACAGCTTGTACAGTCACCGTATTTTTTCTTTGCAATATTATCTATAGCTAAGTCGATCAGACTCAAGATGTCTCTCATGTTTTGCTCCAGCGAAAAGTCTCGCTCTCGCTCATAGGTCATCGCCGCGGAGTCGCCTATCTCGTCAGACCCGTCATCACCCGACACATCAACAGATTCTATAGCCGCCTTATTCTCTATCTCTAATATCTTAAGATCGGTTGTAATCCGCTCCCGTTCTTTATCCAGGACATTTTTAAAGTAGATCAGTTTCTTTTCGTCCAACTAGCTTACCTCCAGATTCGCCTATAATATATGACATAACAATATTAAGATATAGAACTGACACATCTTGCGCAAAGCGCCGGATGATCAACGTTCTCGCCAACGTCCATAGTCCAGTTCCAGCACCTAGAGCATTTAATGCCCTTAGCGTGAACAATTATAACCTTAAGATCCTTGATCGAATCGCTCTTCCACGCATCGTCCGGAGGTTCCTCAGCGGATATTGTTACTTCAGAGACGATGAATATTGTCTTCAACTCTTTATCGTAATCGCCTATCAGCTCCCGTAACGCCTGAGGAGGGTAGATCGTGACGCGGGCCTCTAGTGAACTGTTTACGATCTTCTCTTTTCTTGCAAGTTCCAACGCCTTAGACACTTCGCCCCTAAGTTGGATCAGTCTTTCCCAGTCCTGTTCGAGCTTCAAGTCGTCATGCGCATCATCTATTTTGGGAATGCTTGAAAGGTGGACGCTCTCTGCGTCTTTATAGAAGGGAGGAAGATATGTCCATGCTTCCTCGGCCGTAAAGCTTAAGATCGGAGCAAGCAGCTTGACCAGGCTTACAAGAGTTTTTGCCATTACCGTCTGCGACGATCTTCTCTCTTTTGAATCAGCGCTAAAAGTATATAGCCGGTCTTTTAGGATATCCATATAGAAAGAGCTAAGATCAATATTGCAAAAATTGTAGATGGAGTGATATGCCAGATAAAATTTATATTCCGCGTAGGCGTCCTCCGTCTTTCTTATAACGTGGTTGAGCCTTTGAAGAGCCCATTTGTCGATATCCTCAAGATCTTCGTAATCGATTGAGTCAATCTCGGGATCAAAGTCGGCTATATTTCCAAGGAGAAACCTTATAGTGTTTCTCATTCGTCTGTATGTCTCGGTTATGCGCTGTAGTATCTCCTGTGAGATAGCGATGTCTGAGCTATAGTCCGACGAAGTCACCCAGAGCCTGAGGATGTCGGCTCCGGACCCCTTTATTACTTTTAGAGGATCAACTACGTTACCAAGAGATTTAGACATTTTACGACCCTCTGAGTCTACTAGAAAACCATGGGTTATCACGCCGCGATAAGGTGGTTTATTCTCCGCGCCGACAGAAGTCAGTAGAGAAGATTGAAACCATCCGCGGTGCTGGTCGGATCCTTCCAGATAGATGTCAGCGGGCCAAGATAGCTCATCCCTGGTTTTTAGTACAGCTTCGTGGCTTACCCCCGACTCAAACCATACATCTAAAATATCGTTTTCCGTCCTAAACCGTACACCGCCACACTTTTCGCATTTTGTATCTGCCGGCATTAGCTCGACAGTCGATTTCGTAAACCAAGTGTCGGCACCCTCTTCCAGAAAAACGTTTTCTACAAATTCCAAAACTTTTTTGGTAGCCAGAACGCTGTCGCAATCCTCGCAATAGAAGACCGGGATAGGGACACCCCATGAACGTTGTCGGGATATGCACCAATCAGGCCTATCCGTTATCATCGCCGTAATCCGGTTCTTGCTCCACCCGGGGGTCCACTCGACCTTCTCTATAGCGGCCAGGGTGTTTTTTCTCAAATCCGTCGCGTCCATTGATATAAACCACTGCTCAGTGGCGCGAAAGATTACCGGTTTCTTGCATCTCCAGCAATGGGGGTAAGAATGCTCGATCTTTTCCATTTTGACGAGCAATCCCCTCTCCCTCAGATCGTCGATGATCATATCGTTCGCTTTTAATATATGTTCTCCGCTGAATTTTCCGGCCTCATCGGTAAAGACTCCTCTATCGTCAACAGGCATGGGGGCGTCAAGATCGTTCTCAATGCCGATAGCGTAATCCTCGGCACCGTGACCGGGAGCGATGTGAACGCAGCCACTACCTTGCTCCAAAGAGACGTAGTCGGCGGTAAGAACAATCGATCTCTTGTCCTCAAATATCGGATGTTTGGTAAACTGACCCGAAAGGTCGCTTCCCTTAAAAGTCGTAAGTATCTTCGCAGGTTTATCGATCATTTTAGAGATATCTTCTACCAGTGCCGACGCGAGGATAATTATCTCGCCCTCCCATAGTATCGCCGAGTATGAGGCTTCAGGATGGACCGCTACGGCGACATTAGCCGGAAGAGTCCATGGGGTAGTCGTCCAGATCAATAGATTTTTAGGCTCGTTGTACTCCTCCAGCAGGTCAAAGTCGGAAACAAGCGGAAACTTTACATAGACCGATGAAGATGTTTCATCGCTATATTCGATCTCGGCTTCGGAAAGAGCGGTCCGGCAACTCCAGCACCAATGGATCGGCTTCCTGCCTTTGTAAATAAGACCCTTTTGATAGAGATCGTTGAACATCCGCACGTTCGTCGCTTCATACGTGTGATTTAAAGTAAGATACGGCTCGTCCCAGTCACCGGTTATGCCTAGTCTTTTGAATTGATCCCGCTGTCTGTCTACAAACTTTAGGGCATATTCGCGGCATTTTATTCTAAGATCCGCCTTGGAGATGGTAGCCTTTTCTTTGCCCAGCCTTTTTTCCACTTCGTGCTCGATCGGCTGTCCATGACAGTCCCAGCCGGGAACATAGGGGGCATAGTAACCGCTCATGCGAGCGTACTTTACGATCAAATCTTTTAAGACCTTATTTAACGTGTGGCCTAAGTGAATATCGCCATTCGCGTATGGCGGACCATCGTGAAGGATGAAGCGCTCTCTCTTTCCGTCATCCTCCATAAGCTTTTTATCAAGGCCGATCTCTTTCCAGAAATCCATGATCTCCGGCTCCATTTTTGTCAGATTCCCCTTCATCGGAAAATCCGTTTTCGGAAGATTCAGCGTATCTTTATAATCGTTTCCCATATTTCCTTTCAAATCATAGAACTTCTATGCTTTCCAAAATCCGCTTCTATAAAATAAAAAAACCTCACATCCGATAAAGGACGAGAGGATCCGCGGTACCACCTTTGTTCCCTCAAAACATCAAGGGCGCCTAACGGATATAACGCTCCGACCGGACCGACCCACGTCACAAAGCGATAACAGTCACCCAGACCC
>SDBV01007937.1_pt1 | contig 14390 bp, 19 predicted proteins | sample 2277081 | NCBI WGS metagenome assembly SDBV01 (sample SAMN10402039, study PRJNA504765) | marine sediment metagenome | isolation source: marine sediment core GS10_PC15, 223 cmbsf | place: Arctic Ocean: Southern Knipovich Ridge | collected 2010
CGTCGAAGACGATCCGCTCCATCAATGCCTGGCCCATGCCCTGGGCAATCGCGCCATGCGCCTGGCCGTGCACGATCATCGGATTGAGGATGATGCCATTGTCGTCGACGCCGGTATAACGCACGATCTCGACGGTGCCGGTCTGCGGGTCCACTTCGACCTCGGCGATATGGCAGCCGTTCGGAAAATTGAATATCCCCGGCGGTCGCTTGTAGCGGTATGTCTCGTCGAGCGCCGTCTCGCCGCCGGCTTCGTGCGCCGCGACCTCGCCGATGGCTATGCTGGCGCCGTCCGGCGCGCTGAACACGCCGTCGGCGAAGGCCACGTCCCCCGCCTCGGCCTGCAGCAGGCCGGCGGCCGCCGCCCGCGCCTTGTCGATCACCGCCTCGCAGGCCCGGATGATCGCCACGCCGCCCATCTGCGACGAGCGCGACCCCGATGTGCCGAGGCCGAAGGGAACCACCGTGTTGTCGCCGGCGTGGATGACCCGCACCTTGTCGTAGGGATCGCCTAGTTTCTCCGACGCAACCTGCGCGAACACGGTTTCGTGGCCCTGGCCCTGCGAGAAGGTGCCGACGAATACCGTCGCGCCGCCGTCTGCCTCGAACCGGACCCGCGCCTCTTCTTCCGGCGCGCCACCCGAACATTCCAGCGAGCAGGCGACGCCGAAACCGGCTAGCCGGCCGCGCGCCGCGGCACCCGCCCGCCGCCCGGCAAACCCGTCCCGGTCGGCCATCGACAGCGCCTTGTCCAGCACGCCGGCGAAATCGCCACTGTCGATCACCACGTTCGTGCAGCTGGTATAGGGCATCGCCGATTCGGGGATCAGGTTGCGCCGCCTGAATTCGACCGGGTCGAGGTCGAGCAGAACGGCGGCCGTGTCCATGATGCGCTCGACCAGATAGACGGTCTCCGGCCGGCCGGCGCCGCGATAGGCATCGACCGGCGTGGTATTGGTGAACACGCAGCGCACCGACTGGTAAAGCGCCGGAATACGGTAGACCGTGCCCATGCTGCGCTGGCCGACGATGGTCGGCAGCGCCGGACCGTTCTCCATCAGGTAGGCGCCCATGTTGGCGATCAGATCCACCCACAGCGCAATTATTTTACCATCGGCGTCGAGCGCCAGTCTGGCACGGGTCACGTTGTCACGCGCGTGATTGTCCGACATCATCGTTTCGCCGCGGTCGGCCCGCCATTTCAGCGGCCGGCGCAATTTGCGCGACGCCCAGACCAGCAGGGCCAGTTCGGGATAGGCCTTGCTGCGGACCCCGAAACCGCCGCCGACATCGCCGGAGATGATGCGCAGCCCATCCGGCGGCAGATCCAGGATCCGGCGCAAATTGCCGACAATCCGGTGCACGCCCTGGCTGGGACAGTAGAGCGTGCTGACGCCGGATTTCTCGTCGTAGTCCGCCAGTGCGGCGCGCGGCTCGATCGGGTTGGCGATGACCCGGTTGTTGACCACTTCGATTTCGGCCACATGTGCGGCGGACTCGAAGATCGGCGCGACTTCCGCCGGATCGCGGTTTTCCCACTGGACGCTGATATTGCCCTCGGGCCAGATTCGCGGGGCGCCGGGCTCGATTGTACGGGCGGGGTCGACGACGAACGGCAGATCCTCGTAATCGACCAGGATGGCTTCCGCCGCGTCGTGGGCGGCCGGCGCCGATTCGGCGACGACCATGGCGATAAGTTCACCGATGAAGCGGACGGTATCGAGCGCCAGCACCGGCCGTGCCGGCACGTACAAACTCCCGCCCTGGCGGTTTTTCGTCTCGGAACCGCAGGGCAGGGGATGAACGCCCGGGTCGGCATCGAGCTCCTTGCCGGTGTACACGGCGATGACACCGGGCATGGCCCGCGCCGCATCCGCCTCGATCGCGGTAATTCGGGCATGCGGCAGCGGCGAGCGGACGAACCACACAAGCGCCTGGCCGTCGAGCGTCACATCGTCGGTATAACGCCCCGCGCCGGTGAGAAAGCGGACGTCCTCCCGGCGGCGAACTGGCTGGCCTGTCCCGAATTCTCCCATAATCCGGCGTCAGAATTTCTCGTCGCCGCGCTGGCGAACCGCGTCGGGGAAATCCCGGTAGAGCGCGACGACGATGTCCGTAACCAGGCTGTTGACGGCGTGGTGCAGGTCTTCCGCCGGGCCCGAGCGCGCGGCCAACGTATTGAAGGCCTCGTCGAGCTGCGCCATATTTTCGACCTCGATCATGATGTGAAATTCGGGCAGGCCGGGCGCGCCGAAGCCCAGCTTGCGACGCGTCAGCCGGTAGGCGGCGATCGATCCGTTCTCTTTCAAATTCCCGAGAAAATCGTGGACTCGATCTGAAAATTCGGTGTCGCGGACGCCGTCCTTGAGATTGGACCAGATGTGATAGATATCCATGACCAGGCCGCTCAGCGGCACGCCTCGACGGCGCGACGGGCCATTACGCCGATAAGATGCGCCCGGTAATCGGCGGCGGCATGGATGTCCGAAATGAGCTCGTCCTGGGGCACCGTGATGCCGTCGAGCGCCGAGGCGGAAAAATCGCGGTCCAGAGCGGCTTCCATTTCGCGCACGCGGAATACACCGCCGTCGCCGGCGCCGATTACGGCGACGCGCACGCCTGACGCCGTTTTGGCCACGAACACGCCGACCATGGCGTAGCGGCTGGCCGGGTTCGGGAATCTCATATAAGCGGCGCGGGCCAGCGAAGGGAAGTCCACCGCCGTGACGATCTCGCCTTCGCCCAGCGCGGTCTCGAACAGGCCGGTGAAGAAATCCGCGGCGGCGATTTTCCGCTCGTTGGTGTGGATCGTCGCGCCGAGCGCGATGCAAGCCGCCGGATAATCGGCCGCCGGATCGTTGTTGGCGACCGAGCCGCCGAGGGTGCCGCGATTGCGCACCTGGCGGTCGCCGATCTCGCCGGCCAGCGCCGCCAACGCCGGTATTTTCGAGTTCACCTCGCCGGACGCCGCCACCGCGGCGTGGGTCGTCATCGCGCCGATGGTCACGCCGTCGTCGCTGGCGGTAATGCCGGACAGGCCCGCGATGCCGCTCAGATCGACCAGGTCGCTGGGGCTTGCCAGGCGCTGTTTCAGGGTCGGGATCAGCGTCTGGCCGCCGGCCAGCAGCATGGCGTCCGGCTTCGATTTTATCGCCGTCACCGCGTCGCCGAGCGAGGCCGGGCGCTGGTATTCGAACTCATACATGGCGGGCTCCCGGCCTCACGATTTCATCGCCGCGGCGCCGGCTTTGATCGATTTGACGATATTATGGTAGCCGGTGCAGCGGCAGATATTGCCGTCGATGCCCTTGCGGACTTCGTCGTCGGTGATATCCGGATTGCCGTTCACCAGGTCGATCGCGCTCATCACCATGCCCGGCGTGCAATAGCCGCATTGCAGGCCGTGGTTCTCGCGGAAGGCTTCCTGCATCGGGTGCAGCTCGCCGTCCACGGCAAGCCCTTCGATGGTGTCGACCGCCGCGCCTTCCGCCTGCACCGCCAGCATGGTGCAGCTTTTCACCGACACGCCGTCGACATGGACCACGCAGGCGCCGCACTGGCTGGTGTCGCAGCCGACATGGGTGCCGGTCAGGCGAAGATCTTCTCTGATGAACTGAACAAGCAAGGTGCGGGGCTCGACCTGCCCCGAAACAGCCTTGCCGTTCACCGTCATGGAAACGGTGACAGGCATCGACCCGAAATCCTCCCATTTCACGACCGCCGGACGGCGCCGCGTATGCCCATAGGTTTTAGAGCGCAGACATGCAAGGTCAAGCGTTCATTGATACAAATCAAGGAGATTGCCGGTCCGCCGGGTTAGACAATAGCGCGATAACAGGTATGAGGAGGGCGGGTTTGCATACGAATGACGACGGTTTCGCCGGCGCGGGGCCGGGCCACAACATCGGCGGCGCCACGGTAACGGTCGAGGTCCGCCTGTTCAATACGCTGCATAAATATGGCGGCGGCAACGGCGCGGTGAAACACATCGAATTTCCGGCCGGCAGCGCGATCGGCGATATCCTCCGCGAGCTGGCCATTCCGCTAGGCAAGATCCATCTGGCGCTGCGCAACGGCCGCGATGTCACCGCCAGCCTCTACACCGATATCAATACCGAAGCGGTGCTTGACGACGGCGACGTCATCGCGCTGTCGGGCCCGGTCCCCTATAGCTGGGGTTACGGCGCGCCGGTCGTCTGAATTAGCCGCCGCCCTTCTGAAAGGAACGCTCGAACCTGAACAGCGCGGCCTCGATTTCGGCCTCGCTGTATCCGGTGAACGTCAGGCGGACATGGGTGACGGGGATTCTGATATGGCCAAGGCGCCGCTCGGATTCTTCCGACAGGTCGATTCGCAAAAGCCGGCTGCCGTCGCCGACGCGGATTTCGCGGCCCTTGGCCTGGATGTCGGCGCCATTCACCGCCTTCGGCAGCAGGCGCATGAATTCCGCGTGGCTGAAGCCCATTTCCTTTTCCACGACATGGTCGATTTGCGCCATCGGCAGTCTCCGTATTTCGGCTGTCGCCCCATAATAGCGCCAATCGCGATGCGCGGCGCTTCATATTAAATTGAACGATTGGCCGATTGAGCCTTGGCGATCGCCACTGCTACTATAGTATCAATAATAAGAATTGCGGGAACGCGGGGAGCTGGATCTTGCAGAAGTCGCTTTTGATCAACATTGCCGAGTGCACGGGCTGTTCGCAGTGCGAACTGGCTTGCTCCTATGCCAAGGAAGGCGTGTTCAACGCGCCGAAATCGCGGATCAAGATTTTCCAGTTCTACGATGAGGGGCGCAACGTCCCCTACACCTGTACGCAATGCGCCGAAGCCTGGTGCATGAAGGTCTGTCCGGTCGACGCGATAAGCAAGGACGAGGCGACCGGGGCCATGATTGTCGCGCCGGATGTGTGCGTTGGATGTAAAGTTTGCATTATCGCCTGTCCTTTCGGTACCATCAATTATCAGCAGGACACCGGCAAGGTGGTCAAATGCGATCTTTGCGGCGGCGAGCCCGCCTGCGTGGAGATATGCCCGACCGACGCGCTGCAGTATGTCGATGCCGATGCCACGGGAATGCACAAGATGCGAGAATGGGCGGAGAAAACGGATACCGGCGCGGAAGTGTCGACGGACTGAGCGTCCGGAAACCCAACAAGATCAGACAGAGGAGGACTGAAATGGCCTGGACGAAGAAGATACTGCGAGTGGACCTCGGTGCGGGCACCTGCAAGAGCGAACCGCTGAACATGGAATGGGCGCAGGCTTATCTCGGGCAGCGCGGCCTGGCGACCAAATATTTTATCGAGGAAACCGACCCGAAGGTCGACCCGCTGGCGCCCGGCAACAAGCTCATCTTCGCGACCGGCCCGCTGACCGGAACCGCGTCGCCGACCAGCGGCCGCTGGTCCGTGGTGTGCAAGGGCGCGCTGACCGGCGCCATCGCCGCTTCGAACTCCGGCGGATTCTTCGGCGCCGAGTTGAAGAACGCCGGCTGGGACATGGTGATTTTCGAAGGCAAGTCCGCCAAGCCCGTCTATCTGTCGATCGAAAACGACAAGGCGGAACTGAAGGACGCCGGCGACCTCTGGGGCACAAGCACTTGGGACACCGAAAAGGCGCTGCTGAAACGCCACGGTGAAGAAGCCAAGGTCGCGTCGATCGGCCAGGCCGGCGAAAGCGGCTGCCTGTTCGCCGCCGTGGTCAACGATTTGGACCGCGCCGCGGGACGTTCGGGCGTCGGCACGGTCATGGGATCGAAAAACCTGAAAGCCTTCGTCGTGCGCGGCACGGTCGGCGTGTCGGTCAAGGACCCGATGGCCTTCCTGAAGGCGACCGAGAGCGCCAAGAAGATCCTGGCGGAAAACGCGGTCACCGGTGAAGGCCTGCCGACTTTCGGCACCCAGGTGCTGATGAGCATCATCAACGAGATCGGCGCCCTGCCGTCGCGCAATGCCGACGGCGTGCAGTTCGACGGCGCGTCCAAGATCGGCGGCGAGGCCATGGCCGAACCACGGGCGACCGACGGCAAGGCCAATCTGGTGTCCAACGCGGCGTGTTTCGGCTGCCCGATTTCCTGCCAGCGGCGCTCGCAGATGGACCCGAACCATTTCACGGTCAAGGGCCGCGAGCAATATCACGGCGTCGGCGGCGGGCTGGAGTACGAGGCGGCCTGGGCGCTTGGCGCGGCCACCGGGGTCAGCGATCTCGAGGCGCTGACGTTCTGCAACTACATCTGCAACGAATACGGCATGGACCCGATCACGCTCGGATCGACAATCGCCGCGGCGATGGAGATGAACAAGATGGGCGCCATTCCAGAAGCCGATCTTGGCGGCATTTCGCTGTCCTTCGATTCGGCGGAAGACCTTGCCAATCTGTGTGAGATGACCGGCAAGGGCGAAGGTTTCGGCAAGCAGATCGCCATGGGCTCCAAGCGACTGTGCGAGAAGTACGGCCATCCGGAGCTGTCGATGACGGTCAAGGGCCAGGAATTCCCGGCCTACGACCCACGCGGCATTCAGGGCATGGGCCTGACCTACGCGACCTCGAACCGCGGCGCCTGCCACCTGCGCAGCTATACCGTGGCGTCGGAAGTCCTGGGTATTCCGGAAAAGACCGATCCGCTGGAAACCGACGGCAAGGCCGGTCTGGTCAAGGCGTTCCAGGACGCGACCGCGCTGGTCGACGCGTCGGGCACCTGCATATTCACGACCTTCGCGCTCAGCATGGAGGACATCGCGCCGCAAATTGCCGCCGCCTGCGAGGGCGACTGGTCGACCGATGACTGCATGCAGGTCGGCGAGCGGATCTGGAACATGGAGCGTATGTACAACATCGCCGCCGGGTTTACCGGCGCCGACGATACCCTGCCGGAGCGCCTGCTGAAGGACGCGGCCAAGACCGGCCCGGCCAAGGGCAAGGTTGCCGGCCTCGACAAGATGCTGCCCGAATATTACAGCCTGCGCGGCTGGTCGACGGACGGCGTGCCGACCAGCGAAACGCTGGGCCGATTGGGGTTGTAAGGAGCAGACGAACCGACCGGCGGCCCCGTTGTTCCCGGGGCCGCCGGTATTCGTATAGACCGGATCGGGATTGATCGCGCCCGCGAACAATCGCGTGAATCCGCTCTACATATTAAAGCTGGAGCCGATTCACCGGGTTGGCGGATCGCCGGAGGCGATTCCACTCAACCCGGATCGGGTCCAGTGCACTGGAGCGCTCGATGAGTTATGTGATCGTCGGAGCGGGACCGGCCGGCGTCGCCGCCGCCGAGACGCTGTCCGAAGCCGCGCCGGGCAGCGAGATCACCCTGGTCGGCGATGAGCCGGAGCCGCCCTATTCGCGGATGGCGATCCCCTATATCCTGACCGGGGAAATCGAGGAGTCCGGCGCCTATTTGCGCAAGACCGAAGATTTCTACGAAAGCAGGAATATCCGCTGCGTTCAGGGGCGCGTCGAATCGGTCTCGCCGTCCGGTGGAACCGTGCGACTGGAGGGCGGCGACACGATCAAATTCGAAAAACTGCTGCTTGCCACCGGCGCCCGGCCGGTCAAGCCGCCAATACCCGGTCTCGACCAGGTAGGCGTCTATCATTGCTGGACCATGGAGGACGCGCGGCGCATCAAGGAACTGGCTGTGCAAGGCGCCAGCGTGGTGCTGATCGGCGCCGGCTTCATCGGCAGCATTATCCTAGAAGCCCTGCTGGAACGCGGTGTCGACCTGACGGTCGTCGAGGCCGAGGACCGCATGGTGCCGCGCATGATGAACGGCGTGGCCGGAAATCTCATAAAAAAATGGTGTGAGAACAAGGGAGTTACGGTCCTTATTTCAACTAGAATCTCAGCCGTGGATAAGGACGGGGACCGGTTGGCCGTCGATCTGGATAGCGGCGAGCGGCTTACCACCGACCTTGTGGTCGTGTCCGCCGGCGTCACGCCGAACACCGAGTTTCTCGACGGCAGCGGAATTAAAGTCGACGGCGGCATCGTGGTCGACAATCATCTGAAAACATCCGCCGACAACGTCTATGCGGTGGGCGATTGCGCAAAGGGGCCGGATTTCTCCGGTGGCTGGTCGGTGCACGCGATCGCGCCGACGGCGACCGAACATGGCCGGTTCGCCGCGCTGAACATGGCCGGGCGCGAGGCGCCGTACAAAGGCAGCCTGTCGATGAACGTGCTGGATACCGCCGGCCTGGTCTCGACCTCGTTTGGGCTGTGGGACGGGGTCGAAGGCGGCGATGAGGCCGAGTCGCTGAATGAGGACACTTTCCGCTATACGCGTCTGTGTTTCGAGCAGGACCGCCTGGTCGGCGCCCTGACTCTGGGCCGCACCGAACATGTCGGCGTATTCCGCGGGCTGATCCAGGCGCGAATCTCGCTAGGTCCCTGGAAAGAAAAGCTGATCGAAAATCCCAATCGGATCGTCGAGGCCTATATCGCGCGGACCCAGGTGATATGAATATCGAACTCAAACTGTTCGCCTCGTTGTCGACTTTTCTGCCCCAGGGCGCCGTCAGCAACAAGGTAACCATGGAAATCGGCGAGGACACCACGCCGGCCAAGCTGATTGACGATCTGAATCTGCCGGCGGAGGCGTGTTTCCTGGTCCTCCTCAACGGCGTCTATCTAAACCCGCGCGAGCGCAAGGTCCGCACCATCCAGGACGGCGACGCCGTCGCCATCTGGCCACCCATCGCGGGGGGGTAACGGGACATGCCGGACCGGTTCGGCCCGCGCGGCGTCTTCGCCATACTGGTTCCGCTGCAGAACGCCAACATGCAGCCGGAATACGAGAGCATGCGGCCCGAAGGCGTCAGCAACCAGATCTACCGGTTCGACGTTTCCGGCCATGACCGGGTTCGCGAGGCGGTTCTCGAATCGGTGTCGGGCGCGCTCGGCTGCCGGCCGGATGTGATTATCTGCGGCAATTCGCTGGAAATGCGCCACTGGTCGCGTGACAAGCAGCGCGATTACAAAACGCAACTGGCGGAGCGGGCAGGGGGCGTGCCGGTGGTCACCGCGACGGATGCCTGCGAGGCGGCCTTGCGCACACTCGGCGCGACGCGCATCGCCGTGCTGTCGCCGATGTCGGAGGAATATTCGAAAAGCGTGCAGGACTACTACGAATCACTGGGCTTCGGCGTGCCTTATGCGACCTGGCTCGACGTCAGCGAATCGATCGATATCATCAATGTTCCGGTCGAGCGGATTTTGCAGTCGTTCCGGGCGATCGACCACGACGACGTCGACTGCTTCCTGCATGTCGGCGGCGCGCTCGGCATGGTCGCCATGATCGAGCAACTGGAAGCGTCGCTCGGCCGGCCGATCGTCTCGGTCAACGCCGCGACCTACTGGTACGCGCTGCGCCAGCGCGGCATCACCGACCCGATGCCGGGATTCGGACGTCTGCTGATGAAAACTACGGTTTAGAGCGAATCAGAATTGGTGCGAATCGGGGGCAATGGTTCACCCTCCGGCGTCATTGCGAGGCGCGCGGCGCCGCGGCAATCCAGCCCACTCACGCATCATCTGGATTGCTTCGCTCCGCTCGCAATGACGAACGTTTCCGGACTACGGGTTTGGAGCTAAAGCCTCACGAGGCGCAGGGCGGGGCGGTGGAACTGGCCTGTTTGAGCGCCATGCGGGTTTCTTCGTCGAAGCCGCGGTGTGCGCGCGTCGCCTTGTAAACCTTGTCGGCGATCGTCGTGAACCGGTCCTCGGCCATGCCGGTGGCAAACAGGGCGTAGGCGGTCGTACGGACCCGCCAGCGGAATCCGCGCAGTTTGCCTTCGCGCGTTTCCAGCAGTGCCGTGGTCAGGGTCTGCGGGGAGGCGGTCGCCCACAGCGTCACCTGGCAGCCGTGCCGTCCGGTGTAGCCGAAATGCAGGATGGCGGGCGCGGTATCCGTCGCCGCGAAAAACTTCAGATAGGTCAGGCGCAGGCGGGCGCTGGTCAGATCCGGTGTATGCACGGGTGTCTGGACGCGGCTAAGCCCGGCAAGCAGCAGGCCGGCCCTTACCTCGGGCGCGTCGGGCGCCGCGGCTTCGCGAGTCCATAGAGAGTGCGCCGCGCTTGCTTCCTGGAACCAGCTTTCGTCTTCGGCGCCGAACGGCAGATAGCTGCTCAATACAAAAATCGCGAGGGCGGCCAGAAGCCCGATCGAAGCGGCGGTCGCTAACATCCGTGGCGACCAGTCGGTGCGCGGAATGCCGATTGCCTTTGCCGGCGCCTCGGCGGTTTCCGCCAACGCCGATTTCAACCGGCTGAGCGACGCCACCCGGGCCGCGACCGCCCGGTCGCGCGCAATCGCCCGCGCAACGTTGGCGTCGTCGCGCGGCGACAATTCGCCGTCTACGTAGGCGTTCAGTTCTTCATCGCGTGGCGTGTCGTTCATCTTTCCTCCCGCCGGCACCGTTCAGCCCGTAAGCTGTAAACATTGCCCTTCGACAGGTAGCGCAGCATCAAATCGCGCGCCCGGCAGACGCGGCTCATCACGGTGCCGATCGGCACCGCCAGAATTTGCGCCGTTTCCGCGTAGGTAAAACCGCAAACATCGACAAGCCCAAGCACATCGCGATGCGGCGTCGACAGTTTGGCGAGACACAGCCTGACGGTCAGGCCGGAGATCAGCGAATCGTCCTGATTCCAGCCGCCGGGGCCGATTTCTTCCAGCTCGGCATTGTGTTCAAGTACATCGGCCCGGCGGTTGCGCCGCCGGTTCTGGTTGTGCCAGGCATTACGCAAAATAGTGAACAGCCAGGCGCGATAGGCCGGCTCGTCCTCCGGCACGCGGGTTGCCTTCAGGGCGTTGAGCGCACTCTCCTGCACCAGATCGTGTGCATCGCCCTGGTCGCCCGCCAGACTCATCGCATAGCCGTGCAGTCTCGGTATATAGGCCTCGAAACGCCGCTTTTGCTTACGCGGTCCCAATTTTCTGCCCTGTTATTCATTATCCGTTTTTTTAATTATATCTTAAAATGCGAATATGAACAGCAAGATTGTTACGATCAACAAAACCCCGCCGACCCAGAGGTAAGCAGGCAGTCGCGCCGCTTCCCCGCGGGCCGCCGGAATCGCCGGCGCGGCAGCGGCGCCACCGACATGCTCGGCGAATTTCGCAAAAAAATCAGCGGCCATTTTTTTCGACGTGGCATCGATCAGCCGGCTGCCGATTTGCGCCAGCTTGCCGCCGACGGAGGCATTGGCGGTGTAGGTGAGGATGGTTTCGCCGCCGTCTTCGGTCAATTTGACGGTCGCGCCACCTTTGGCGAACCCGGCGGCGCCGCCCTGGCCCTGGCCGGTAATCGTATAGCCGTTCGGCGGGTCGATGTCGGAAAGCGTCACCTTGCCGCTGAATTTCGCGCGCACCGGGCCGATCTTGGCGACAACCTTCGCCTCGAACGTATCGTCGCCGGTTCGCGACATTTCCTCGCAGCCGGGAACGCATTGTTTGAGGATTTCCGGGTCGTTGAGCGCGTCCCACACTGTCTGCCGCGATGCGGCAATACGATATTCGCCGGTCATTTCCATGCCTGCCGTCCGCCTTGTCCAATGGATCGGGGATGTCGAATTGAAGAGAAAACTACCGCGCGGCGAACGCGCCGACAAGGGTTTGACGGGCCGTGACGACGCCTCTATCAATATCCCGCTGGTTCCCGAATAAATCGGGTTTGGTCTGGGAGGAGATTTTCATGCGGGCGATCTCGCTGGGGCTGTTTCTGTTCATCACCTGGATATTGCTGTCCTGGCGTTTTACGCCGCTGTTGCTCGGGCTTGGCGCGGTCTCGACCGTGCTGGTCGTGGCGATTGCGCTGCGCATGGACGTGGTCGACCACGAAGGCCATCCGATACATCTGACTTCCCGCTTCGCCGGTTACTGGGCCTGGCTGCTGGTCGAGATCGTCAAGGCGAATATCGACGTGGCGAGGCGGATCTGGTCGCCCGCGCTGCCGATCAGCCCGACCATGGTTCGCTTGCGCGCCAGCCAGCCGAGCGAACTCGGACAGGTCATCTACGCCAATTCGATTACCCTGACGCCGGGCACGGTCACCGTGCGCCTGGACAATGGCGAGGTGCTGGTCCACGCCATCGCCGCCGAAATGGCCGAGGATCTGGCGGGTGGCGGGATGGACCGCCGCGTCACCCGGCTGGAGGCCGGCAAGCAATGATGTTCGCCGCGGCCTCCGCCGCCCTGCTGGTGGCCATGGCGCTGGCCCTGTTGCGCGCCTTCATGGGGCCTGAGCTGTACGACCGCATCCTGGCGGTCAACACGTTCGGCAGCAAGACGGTGCTGATGATCGCCGTGCTCGGCTTCCTGATGGGACGGCCGGAATTCCTCGATATCGCGCTGCTCTATGCGCTGATCAATTTCATCGGCACCATCGCCGTGCTGAAATTCTTCCGTTATGGCGATCTCGGGCGGTCCGGCGGCGAGTCGGACGAAAGCGGAGACGGCTGATGCAGGCCGCGCTCGACGGGCTTAGCTGGGCCTTGCTGATGGCCGGTTCGTTTTTCGTGCTGACCGGCGCGGTCGGACTGCTGCGGCTGCCCGACGTCTACGCCCGGATGCACGCCGCCGGCATTACCGACACGCTGGGCGCCGGGCTGTTCCTGGCTGGCCTGATGGTCCAGGGCGGCTGGACGCTGGTTACGGTAAAGCTGGCGATGATCCTGGTGTTCATTCTGTTCACCAGCCCGACCGCGACCTATGCGCTGGCCAACGCGGCCTGGTCCGGCGGCGCCCGGGCGCGGCGCAAGGACGGCCGGGAATGCGCGATTCTGGACCGGAGGGACGGGCGATCGAAGACCTGATCAACATCGTTCTGCTGTTTTTCATGGCGGTGACCGTGTTCATGGTCGTGCGGCTGCGCAATTTGTTCGCCGTGGTCATGCTCGGCGGCATCTACAGCCTGCTGGCGGCGGCGCTGCTGGTGGTGCTCGACGCGGTCGACGTGGCGTTTACCGAGGCCGCCGTCGGCGCCGGCATCTCGACCGTGCTGGCGCTCGGCGCGCTGGCGCTGACCACCAGCCGGGAAAAACAGCCGGCACGTGTTGCGCTGACGCCGCTGCTGGTGGTCCTGGTGACCGGCGCGGCGCTGATCTTCGGCAGCCTGGACATGCCGGCCTATGGCGACCCGGACGCCCCGGTTCAAATTCATGTCGCGCCGCGCTATATCGCCGATTCGCTGGCCGAGACCAGTGTACCGAACATTGTCACGGCGGTGCTCGCCAGCTACCGCGGATTCGATACGCTGGGCGAGGTAATGGTGATTTTCACCGCCGGGATCGGCGTATTGCTGGCCTTCGCGGTGGCCAGGCCGGGGCGCCGCAAGCCCGATCCCGCCGACCGGGGGAAAGGCGAATGAGCCATCACCTGGTGCTAAGGGTGATCGCCAAGCTGCTGATCCCCTACATCATGCTGTTCGCGCTGTATGTTCAGTTCCATGGCGATTATGGGCCCGGCGGCGGCTTCCAGGCCGGCGTGATCTTCGCCTCGGCGTTTATCCTTTATGCATTGATCTTCGGCGTTAAGACGGCGCGCCAGGTGGCGCCGGACTGGCTGGTGCGCGGCGGCATCGCCGCCGGCGGGCTGATCTTCGGGCTGACCGGGGTCGCGGCGCTGGCGCTCGGCGGCAATTACCTGGATTACTCGGTGCTCAGGCCCGATCCGGTGGCGGGACAGCATCTCGGGATTTTCCTGGTCGAGCTTGGCGTCGGCGTCACCGTCGCCTCGGTGATGACGGCGGTCTTCTTCGCCTTCGCCGGGCGCGGCCGGTAGGTCGCATGGAATCGCTCGGCCTGTACAATTACTGGATCGTCATCTTCCTGATGATGAGCGGCTTCTATGTCGTCGTCTCGCGCGGCAATCTGGTCAAGAAGCTGGTTGGGCTGAACATCTTCCAGGCTTCGGTGTTCATTCTCTATATCACCATGGGCAAGGTCGCTGGCGGCACCGCGCCGATCGTCGCCGAGGGGTTCGAGGTCTATTCGAACCCGCTGCCGCACGTCCTCATCCTGACCGCCATCGTGGTCGGCGTGGCGACCACGGCGCTGGGCCTGAGCCTGGTCGTGCGGATCAACGAATCCTACGGCACGATCGAAGAGGACGATATTCGGGAAAAGGACGGCGACTCGTGAGTCTGGCCACCCATTTCCCGGCGTTGCAGGTCGTCGTGCCATTGCTGGCGGCGCCGCTGTGCGTATTGCTGCGTCGCGCCGGCGCGGCCTGGGCGTTAACGCTGGTGGCGACCTGGCTGGCCTTCGGCGTGGCCGCGATGCTGCTCGACGCGGTGCTTTCCAGCGGACCGATTTCCTACGCGCTGGGCGGCTGGGCGGCGCCGTGGGGCATCGAATTCCGGGTCGATTCTAGCTCCCCAGATCACGTTC
>SDBV01007938.1_pt1 | contig 14388 bp, 12 predicted proteins | sample 2277081 | NCBI WGS metagenome assembly SDBV01 (sample SAMN10402039, study PRJNA504765) | marine sediment metagenome | isolation source: marine sediment core GS10_PC15, 223 cmbsf | place: Arctic Ocean: Southern Knipovich Ridge | collected 2010
CAATTTAGCGATACTACCTAAAATTAGCAAGTCTCAATAAGAATTTCTCGCAAAATTTATCTCGCAAAGACGCAAAGAACGCAAAGAAAAATAAGAGTAATACAAAAAAAATTTCACGGGGTAAATATTCATTGAAATTCATTGATATATATTGATATATTGTTAAATGGTTAAATTGTTATATTGCTATATGGTTATATGGTTATATGGTCATTGGTAATTTTTTGCCGACTGCCAACTGCCTACTGCCAACTTTTATCTTGTATCCAATATCCAATATCTAACATCCAATATCCTGAATATCTATAGAATATTGTATTTCTACCAATATCCAGCAATCAGCAACTCGCAACTATTCAGTAATTGCTGAATAAGCTACAAATAGGCGTTGAAACTGTTCTTCTAATTCTTTATTCAACTCAGTTTGTTTATAATTTCTTGTAATTCTTACCAGTTCCTGCATAACAGTCATTGCTCTTTTCCTTTCAGTTTTCACCGAAGATGAATACTCACCTTTTAAGGATAAATAATAGTCTAAATCGTCCCGGGAGATTTCTGCCAGTTTTTTAATAATTTCATTTGCTTTATTATGTTCATTTGCCTTATAGTATGCATCGGCAAGACCAATGTTAAAATAATTATAGGGTACCAAATTATGAGGCATTAATTCCATACATCTGTCTAAAACGGCAATGGCAGAATCGCGTTTACCTTCAACAAGCAAGGCATTAGCCAGGCGAGCAAAATTATTTCTCAAATTCATTGTCATACGAAGATTATTTTCATCTAAAAAAACTTCCGGGTCATCTATTCCGCCCCAGACGAATTTATTCATCATATTATCATACATAATGTCAGTATCAATTCTACCGATTTGTCCATCTCTGTTTTTTGTTTTAATTGGAACCAGGCGATAAGCCAATCCTTCTAACTGGAAATATTCTTCAAGCTTTAAGTAACTTGCATGACCTACTGTAATTGCAAAATAAACCGGGCGTTCCCAATTGTTTGTTGCTAATAAATCAAGAACCATTAAATCATTCTTCATTACATAACTTTTCTTTGGGCTCCAATCAATTGAACTAACAATTTGAGCAGCCAACTCAGGTTTAACAGTGCCATTAGAAACAACTTTTGCTGAATCAACCGCAATACTAAGATATTTTGATGGAATATAATCTATCTCACCGCCGCCCTGTGTTCCTAATTTTGTTCCGGGATCATCACTTGCCACAAATTCCATAATCTGTTTTAAATCAACAAAATCTTTAAATCTTTCAAAAAAAGGCACATAATCACGTTTACCCTGAATATATTTATCATAAGTTAAAGAAAAGGGAACAGGATCCGAATCATAAGCTTTACGTTTCATCTGGTCAATATACCAGTCGGTATTTAAAAGAGATAAATTACAAACTCTCACATCAGTACGAACTCCTTCAACTTCCTGCACATACCATAAGGGAAAAGTGTCATTATCGCCATTAGTAAACAATATTGCATTTGGTGCACAGGAGTTCAGATAATTTTTTGCAAAGTCTCTTGCTGTATAACGCCTTGAACGGTCGTGGTCATCCCAATTTTCGTTTGCCAAAATCACCGGTACTAAAATCAAACATAACAGGGTGGAGAGGATGGCACTAAAAGATGAAGGCAGCTTTTTATTCAAAAATTTATAGATTGAAAATACTCCCAGACCAATCCAGATTGTAAAAGCATAAAACGAAGCCGCATAGGCATAATCACGTTCACGTGGCTGATATGGATATTGATTTAAGTATATTATAACTGCTATTCCTGTAAAGAAATACAACAACATTACAACCCAGAAATTTTTTGAATCATTCTTATAATGAAAAAATAAACCAACTAGTCCCAAAATAAAAGGTAACAAATAATATTTATTCATTGCTTTATTCGTTTTCATACTTTCAGGCAATTTATCCTGGGGTCCCAGACGGGCTTCGTCTATAAAGGGTATTCCACAGAGCCAATTGCCTTCTATAATACTACCATGACCTTGTATATCGTTCTGACGTCCGGCAAAGTTCCACATAAAATAGCGGAAATACATATGACCTACCTGATATTTGAAAAAGAACTTTAAGTTTTCACCAAAAGTAGGTCTTTGAACAACCTCTTGTTTTCCCTGATTATTGATAATACTCACCGGCGTACCCTTAATATTGCCCCAACGCTTATATGCTTTTATATGATTGGGCTGAGCGCTATACATTCGGGGAAAAACAGTAGTAAATTTTGAATCGTAATTGATTACATCTCTAACATCTGAAACTACATACCTTCCATCTTTTTTAATATAGTAAACACTCCCTTTTAAATAAGGATTTTGTCTATCAGGGGGAGCATTATAATATTGTCCTTTTATTAATGGTCTGTCGCCATATTGTTCGCGCTGGAGGTACGAATATAAGGCAAAAATATTTTCAGGATTGTTTTCATCCATTGGTGGATTTGCCAGTGAACGAATAACAATTATTGCAAAAGACGAGTATCCTATCATTATTACAGTAAATGCTAAAATGATTGTGTTTAAAACAACTTTGTTTTTCTTCATTGTATAATAAAGACCCCATACAATTCCTCCGACTAGCAATAAAGCGTATATAATAATTCCTGAATTATATGGTAAATGAATAGTGTTTATAAAAAATAGCTCAAATTTTGAAGCTAATTTTACAATTCCCGGGATAATTCCATACATAATTGCACCTAAAATTACAACAGCTACCAATAATGCCTGAATAATACCTTTTCTTGTTACTTCATATTTTTTAAAGTAATAAACAAAGACAATAGCAGGAATTGCAAGCAAATTCAACAGGTGTATCCCGATAGATATACCCATTAAATAGGCAATTAAAATTATCCAGCGATTTGAATATTTCTGGTGAGCAACATTTTCCCATTTTAGTATTGCCCAGAACACAAATGCTGTAAAAAACGATGATATTGCATAAACTTCACCTTCAGTTGCCGAAAACCAGAAAGTATCAGAAAATGTGTAAGCTAATGCTCCAACTAATCCACTACCCATAATTGCAAATAGCTGCCCGGTGTTCATATCCGAATTTCCCGACTTCGCTGAAGCTACGTTGGGTAAATTTACAATCATCTTTTTAGCAAGGTGAGTAATGGTCCAGAATAAAAACAGGATAGTAAACGCACCTGCAAGAGCAGATTGTATATTAACCATTTTTGCAACCTGTGTAACATCTGTAGCAAATAAAGAGAAAAAACGACCCAGGAGCATAAAAAACGGTGCCCCCGGAGGATGACCAACTTCAAGCTTAAAAGCAGTTGCTATAAATTCACCGCAGTCCCAAAAACTTGTGGTCGGCTCTATTGTCATCAGTAAAACTATGATGGCTATTAAAAAACTAAACCAACCTAAAATGATATTGATAAGATTATATTTTTTCATTAGAAAATAATTTTATTTTCTCGCAAAGATTTACACTGTGGAATACTTGCTCTGCAAATTCCACAGGGCAAGAAGGACGCAAAGAAAAAAATATTTTGAAAATCTAATATTTGAGTCACCTCTAAAAAGTAGTTTAGTGGCATTTTTAATTTTTTGACTTTTTAGAGTGGACTCAAATTTATGAGTGCAAATATAACATTTTTTTACAATTTATTTCATAAATGATAATATTATGAAAAAAAACTAATTAACAGAATAAAAAGTAAAAAATTATGAATGTGAATTTTTTATTAATAATTATTTTTTGTAATTTTGCAGTTTTATTTCATATTTTGATGAAAATTATAATATTAATTCTTTGCGTTCTTTGCGTCTTTGCGAGATAAATTTTGCAAGAAATTCTTATTGAGACTTGCTAATTTTAGGAAATAATAATTGTCCGATGGTGTAATTGGCAACACGTCTGGTTTTGGTCCAGAAGAGTCCAGGTTCGAGCCCTGGTCGGACAGCGAGCCTATAGGGAGGTATATTCGAACCTATTTCTTATATAAACAAGTTATGGGTAAGTTTAAAAAACAACCAATGAGACGATAAACATGTGAACCAACGAAAAAATACTTTGACAGTTATTGACTGTCTGAAAAATGTTTTAATATTGCAAAATAAAAGTGGAGACCAGAAACCACTATAAAAACGGGCCTGCCCCGCACAGGTATTTGATGCGGGGGCGGTACTGAAAAGCCTTATGAGTAGGAAACAAAATTATAATAAAATGAAAAAAATAATTCTTTTACTACTAACAGTTGTCGGGTTTTACCAAGTTAAAGCTCAGATTGACTATAATTATCAAATTAATGGGTTATCCGTAACTTTTGTAATTACGCAACAGGGACAATTTTATGAAGGTGTAACATGGGATTATGGAGATGGTAACACTTCGCAAGGAACTAATGAAATGGAAGATACTGTTACGCACGTCTATTCATCAATTGGAAATTATACGGTATGTGTTGTTGGCTATCCAATGCCAATGGCACCTAATGATACTGCTTGTAAATTTGTTGATGTATTATACTCTGGAATAAATCAAATAGAGAAAAATTCCATAATTGAAATTTATCCTAACCCATCAAGTAATATAATAACGGTGAAAGTTAATAATGAATTGGTAGGTTCAAATTACAGCATTACAGACAACTTGGGTAGAACTGTTTTAAAAGGTAAATTATTCACAGAAAATACTAATATTAGCATTAATGAAATAGATATTGGTTTTTATTTGTTCCAAGTTGAAGAACAAAAAATGCAAACATTAAAAGTAATGAAGAAATAAAACCAGCCCATAACAGGCGTTTGCTTTCAGTGGCGGGACAGTGGCTCGTATGACAGAAAGTAATAATTTTAAACGGCTGTGCTTCGTGGAAAATTCAGTGCTAAACATCGCCACCGTAAGCAACCGCTGCCCGTTATATGCAAGCTGGCAAAAAAAATACTCTGAAATTCTAATAGTAGAAATTTTATTCGTGTTAAAATAACTAATCAGGATTAATATTTAAAATTCCTGCTATGGTATGTCTGTTTTTCCAACAAGCAGGTCTTTATAAGGGTGGTATTTTTTTGAAAAAGCATTCATTCCCGGGGTTTTTTTACACTGCCACGCTTTTAATTTCCAGACCAATTATTTTATCCCCTTTTTCAAGGTAAACAAATTACTAAACGATATGAGTAAAATTATTCAATAAAATGAGTATTATTTTATTTTGACAGGATTAGCAGGATTCACATGATTTTTTTAATAATTCATCTTTTATTATCTTGTTAATCCTGTCTTATTCTTTCATACGAAAATTTTTTGCTTTAGCTTTTTAAATGTCTTAGAATAGAATTCACTTCAAAAACTGTAAACAACAAATACAGGCTTAAAAATGTAATAATAAAAGGTATGGCGTCTTCTTTATTAAAAAAAAGGTAAACCCCGATATAGAGAAAATAAATAAATATTTTAATTGCATTAGAAAGCATAAAGTATGGGGCGAACTTTACCATTTTCTTTTTGCTTGCTTTTAGTATAATTAAATGAACAATAATAGTAAGAACGATAAAAAAGACAAATGTGTATGTATGAATATCTAAATAATACTCTTTTAAAACTGTGGTAAATAATAAAACACCTATTGATAAAATTATTAATGAAAAGATTAGAATACGGGTAATAAAATTTATTAAAGGATTATTTGGTAGTTTCATTTGAAAAGTAAGACTCTAGTTTTATTACAAAGCTTTGTTTGAAATAAAAACCGCTTTATGCGGGATATAAATATTGCTAAATTAGATACAAGTAGGCAATTGTCAACTTAAAACTTTGTTAATCAATTTATTATGTTATGTTTTTTGATGCAAGTTGACAGTAGACAATTAACAGTAAGCAAAATTGCCAACTGCTTATTGCCAACTGCCAACTTGTCTGTTAATATCAACAAAATTATCGTTAACATGTTGACAATAATGAAATCGTAAGAGCCTATTTAAGCTTGAGAAGGTCTTTAATCACAAAATACATAGATAAAAAAACAGAAAGAATAGTTAATACAACGGTAAACACAGGAAACTCAAAAGCGACAACTTCATCGAGCTTAATTCCGCCAAATACTCCTACTAAAATAATAGCAATCATCTGAAATGCTATAGTGGAATATTTTGTATAACTACTCAGGGGACTCCTGGTGCTCTTGAATTTTTTCTTCCTGTTTTCCTTCTTCTTTTCGTTCTGGTTTTTCTTCTCTTCTTCCTTCTCTTTTTTGTGCATCAGTTAAAGAACTTTCGTTCATATTACAAGTACCTGAAAACTTCGTTCCAGGCTCAATTGCTAATTTATTTGTGATTATATCGCCAATAATATTAGCTGTTGATTTTAACGATAATAATTCTGAAACAACTATTTTACCCTCAATTTTTCCGGATATATCAGTATTTTTGCAATTAATTTCACCTTTAATGTTTCCGGTAGTGCCAACTACAACTTTTCCTTTGGAAATTATGTTTCCTTTTAAGCTCCCATCAATCCTGATATCGCCATCAGAATTAATATCACCTTTAATTGTTGTTCCTTGTCCAATTAAATTAATTGAATTTGAGGTATTGTTATTGTTTTTTGCCATTGTATTGGAATTTTTGTTTCTTAATGACATAATGTTAAATTTTTAAGATTTCTAATAATCGGGACAAAAGTAAATAAAAAAAAGATATTTATTGATATATATTGTTATATTGTTAAATTGCTATTGCATTATAATAGATTATGACAACCCCGATACGCTCATTCTTCGCTACGGGGCAGGCAATTTAGCCATTTAACAATTTAGCAATTTTTTTTACTTTTTATCATAAGCCCATTTTAAATAAATTGAGCCCCATGTAAATCCACCGCCAAAAGCTGTTATAATGATATTATCACCTTTTTTCATTTTGTCTTCCCATTCCCACAGGCATAATGGTATTGAGCCATTAGTTGTATTTCCATATTTTTGAATATTAACCATTACTTTTTCTGAATTAAGACCAATACGTTTTGCAGTGGCATCAATAATTCTTTTATTTGCCTGGTGAGGGACTAACCAGGCAACATCTTCACCTGTAAGATTATTTTTTTTTAAAATATCTTCGGCGACATCAGCCATTTTAGTTACAGCAAACTTAAACACAGGCTTTCCGTCCTGATAAATAAAGTGTTCTTTTGCGTCAATAGTTTGGTATGTTGCAGGTTTTACTGAACCACCAGCTTTTTGATGCAGATGAACCATTCCAGAACCATCTGTTTTCATAATATCATCAATAATACCATAACCATCTGTATTTGGTTCTAACAATACAGCACCGGCAGCATCTCCAAACAGCACACAGATTTGACGGTCGGTATAATCTACAATAGAAGACATCTTATCAGTACCAACCACAAGAATCTTTTTGTAAGTGCCTGTTTCAATAAATTTTGAAGCTGTAATCAGTGAATAAATAAATCCCGAACAGGCTGCATTAATATCATAGCTAAATGCATTTTTTGCACCTATTTTATCAGTAATAATGTTTCCAGTTGCAGGAAATTGCAAATCAGGTGTAGCAGTGGCACAAATCAGCAAATCTATTTCTAAGGCAGAAATACCCCGTTTTTTTAGCAGCCCTTCTACTGCTTTAGCACCCATATAAGATGAGCCCAATCCATTTCCTTTTAATATTCTTCGTTCCTGAATACCTGTTCGTGTAATAATCCATTCATCTGTAGTATCTACCATTGTTTCTAATTCCCGGTTTGTAAGAATATAGTCGGGCAACCAACAGTTTACTGCAGTAATTGCTGCATTAATTTTTTTCATTAGTATCTATTAATTAAGCAGTAACTTTCTTTTCAATTGCTAATTTTCCTCTATAATGTCCACACTCCGGACAAACTCTATGATACTTTACAGTAACCCCGCAGTTTGAACATTTTGACAATGTAACAACAGGGGCTTTATAATGAGTTCTACGCTTGTGTTTTCTTTGCTGTGATGTTCTATGCTTAGGATGTGCCATTATTATTTACGATTTAAGATTTTCATATAAAATTGTGCAAAAGTAAAAATTAATTTAGAATAATAAAAAAAGAGTTATTTTTTTAAAGCGATTCTAAAAGTTGTCCCATTATTTATTTCTGAAGATTTTACAAAAATTTTTCCTGAGTGATAAAACTCAATAATTCGTTCGGTGAGTGATAGCCCTAATCCCCAACCTCTTTGCTTTGTAGTATATCCGGGCTGAAAAATTGTCTTGTATTTTGATTTTGGAATCCCTTTTCCTGTATCTTTAATATCAATATAAACTATCTGCGTATGGTCGGTTGTAGAAATATCAATAGTTCCTGAACCGTTCATTGCATCAATAGCATTTTTACATAAATTTTCAATCACCCACTCAAATAATGAAATATTTACAGGAACAAAAATTTCATCCGAAGAAGAAAAGTTAAGATTGAAAACGACCTTATCCGAAGACCTTGTTTTTATATAACTTATTGAATTGTTTAATACATCAATAATATTAGCTTTAGATAAAACAGGAGCAGAGCCGATTTTTGAAAATCTTTCGGTAATGGTTTCTAAACGTTTAACATCCTTATCAACTTCTGTTACTAATTGTTTGTCTATATTTTTCATCTTCAATAATTCAACCCATGCCATAAGTGATGATATAGGTGTTCCTAATTGATGGGCAGTTTCTTTTGACATTCCTACCCAAACCTGGTTTTGCTCTGCTTTACGCGAGGCACTAAAAGCAAAATATGAAACTAATATAAATAAAAAGATAACTCCTAACTGGATAAACGGATAATAAAAAAGCTGATTTAATAATATAGAATCTTTATAATAAATATAGTTTTTATGACCTTTTGATAAAATAATTTCAATTGGTTCGTGGTCTTTCTTCATTTTTTCTAATAGACGTTTATTATATTCCAAATCATTTGGTTTTAGTAAATCAGCAGGACGGGCTGATATAATGATATCGTTCTCATCAACAAGTATTACAGGAACTGTTTCATTGTTTCTTATAACTTCAAAAATAAAGCTTACATCCTCATCAGGGTCGTCAATATCTGCAAGCTGTTTCATTCCTTGTGCCCAGAGCTTAACTTTTTTTCGTTCTTCATAAGAAAGTTTTTTCACTAATTTATTTGTGTACCACATAGAGGAAACACCAATAATTACTGCTATAATTAACAGTAAAAGCTTCCAGCGTTGTTTTTTTGAATAAATGTTCATTTTATTGTTAATTTAACTATAAGAGACCTTTGCAAAACCTGTAAAATGTCATTCTGAACGGAGTGAAGAATCTTTTTATTTCATTGGTTATCAACATTGTAAGATTTTTCGTTTCACTCAAAATGACAGCTAAAAGTTAGTTTTGCAAAGGACTCTATAAATAATTGACTATCAGTAACAAACAATCGTAATTCTAATAATCTTCTTCATCAGACATATCTTTTTCTTCAGGAGCATCTTCGTCCCACACAATAATAAATCGTTGATTATTGGCTTTATTATTATTTTTTTTATTATTTATTATTGAAGAATCTTTCTTAAACCAACCAAATTTCTCGTGTAATATTGCTTTAATTTTGTGTTTTTCTTCTATTAAATTTTGCCTGACAGCTTCTAATGCTTTTTTTCTATCATAAGAAATTTTATAATCGTCACCTGTGCCTGAAATTGAGAGGTAAAGACTGGTTCTTCCTAAGCCATCATCTTCAATAACTCCAAATTCCTGATTTTCTTTTTTTGCTTTTCTGGCTTTTTTTGAAAGCACATCTGATAGTAACACCTTTATTTTATATGAAATAATATTATCAAACGAATGCGTGCCTGAAAGAGAAATGTTAAAAGCCGATGAATTTATTTCCATCTGAGGTATTGTAACCTGCCCGTTGTTAATTAATATTTCATTTTTAAGAGTGGAAAACCTGATGTGCTTTAATTCTGATACTTTAATATATGATGATAAATTCATCATCGGCTCAAAATTAATTAATTCTCCATTAGAAATTTCAATGCAATTTTCGGCAAATATTTTTTCTTTATTGCAGGATAAATTATTTGTCCATTCTGATGAAAACATTACATCGCCCGAAAGAGCACCTTTCAAATGCTTGTCTTGTATAAAATCCTGTCCAAAATTATTGAACGTATAAAATAATTTTTGAATGTCAATATCATTCAATTGCGCAAATACTCTGATAATTAAATTATTATTTTCTAATTGGTAAATTTCACCATCTCCCTGTATTGTTCCTCCAATTGATTCAATTATAACAGATTTTGCTAATAACTTTTTTGATTTATAATTTAATTTTCCTTTTACTTTATTTGCCTGAAACTTTGAAAATGTGAAATTTTCAATATCTATGCCAAGTTTAAAATAAATATCATCAGGTAAATTAATATTAATAGTATTTGTATCTTCAGGTTGAGATGACCTCCCCCGACCCCTGCTTTCAGAAGGGGAGTTTCTATTGTATAAAAAATCATCAAAGTTAAGATTTGAGGATTGTATATCAGCCGAAACAAAAAGCATCTGATCTTCAACAATTAAATAGCTTAAAATATTCTTTAAATACCCCTGAATATAAAAATCATTTTCTAAAATATTAAGAGATAAGCTGTCTATTTTAATATCGTTGTTATTAAATGTAAATTTTCCGTTTATATTTGAGTATTGATGGGAATTATTCTTTAAATTCAAATTAACTTGTTTAAGAACTAATGTTCCTTTAGTTTTTGAATTTCTAAAATCTTCGGCTGTGAACTTATTGAGAGCTTTAATCTTTCCTTTAAACTTAATCTCTGTTATAAGATTACCGTCAATGTTTTCAATGGTGTCTAACTGAATAAAATTTTGTAATTCGTTCAAATCAACATCAGCATTCGCGAGCAAATAAATTTCAGGGGCAGAAAAATTTTTAATCCGGCATTTGCCGGTTATCTTACTATTTTCAAGGGATGTTTTAAAATTATATAGTTTCATATAAGAAGTCCCGGAATTATTCAGCTTTCCGTTAGAGTAAAAACCTTCCAGCGAAATATCAGATAATGTAATATTTGAGTTGTCTTTTGAAATTTCACCATCTTTTACACCAAATTTGACCTTAATATGTGGTGATTTTTTGACTTGTAGAGACGTTGCATGCAACGTCTCTACAAGGTCACCAAACTCTCCAATAATTTGAGCCAGAAAATTAAAATTACCACTACAGCTATATTCATTAATATATTTCTGAAATTGTTCCGGCAACAAAGAAAGAAAAGTTCCAACATCCAAATCATTGCCTTTAATTATTAAATCAATATAATTTGTTTGGTGAGCAATAAATTTTCCTTTTAAATCAAGGTTCTGTTCTGAAATATTAAGTCTGCCTTTTTTAATGTAATACTCATCATTATCAACATATAAACCAAGCTTCAAATCAACCGGGGAAGAATTATGAAGATAATTAACAGTATCAATTAAAAACTGAGCAACCAGCATCTTAGCATCTGCCTGTAAAGAATATTTATCTGCTGAAAAATTACCTGAAAGTTTAGTGTGATTTGTATATGCTTTGAAATCAATATTGTTTTTCTGATTAATAAAGCGAAACTGCATATTAGTAAACTGTAAATCCTGCAGCTCAAGCTTAAAATCAGGAGAAGTTGATTTTTTCCAGAAAAGATAATTTACCTGTCCTTTTGTATCAATAAGTATCTGAGCTTTACCGTTATCAATATGAATTTTTGTGATTTTGTAGTTTTTTTTAAAAATATCAATTATATTAAACTGAAGGAATAAACTTTTAGCAGAAAGTAATGTATCAGTATTATGAATATCTTTAAATTCTTCTTTATTAAAACCTGATGTTGATAGGGCGACTACATTAATAAATTCAAGCGAAGCATTGGGAAATTTTCTTAAAACAGAGAAATTATGATTCTTAACATTAATCCGGGTGTTAATATTTTTATTAAGCTCTTTTATTAAATACTCTGTTACTTGTTGTTCGTAAAAATAGGCAATAAATAAGCTGGCACCTATAATTAAGGTAATAATAGAAATAAGGGATATTAATAAATATTTAATAATATTCTTCAAAATATGGTTATATTGTTAAATTGCTAAATTGTTTTATTGTTAAATTGTTATTGCATTATAACAAACAGATTGCGACAACAATTTAGCCATTTGTTTTTTTACAAAATTATGTAATTTTTTTATAATTTTGATTTAAATTTTTTTTATATTTGAATTTCTAAAATAATTATCTGAATTTGTAACTTCTCAAATAAGTGGTGGTAATCGTAGTTAAATATAAGATTCCTCACTTCGTTCGGAATGACAACTTGCTTTTGTTTAAGGGAGAGTGAGTGTCCTGACGGTTTCCGTCAGGACACTCACTCTCCGCCCCCTTAGAAATAAATGAACTGTCATTCCGAATGGAGCAAAGCGGAATGAGGAATCTCAAATTAAATTACCGTAGCATTTTTTTTATTTTCCACAACTTATTGAGAAGTTATCTAAATTTGTTAAACTATTTTTTTCTATAAACTATGAAAACAAAAATTTTTAAATCAATTTTATCCGCCATAGCGGTAGCCAAGGCGGATTGGTTATTATTAACCGTATTTACAGTTTTTGCTGTTTTGTTTTATACCTGTAAAAAAGATGAACCTGAACCTGTTGCAGACTTTACAACAAATACAACAAGCATTACCGAAGGCGGAACAGTTAATTTTACCGACCTTTCTACAAATAATCCAACAAGCTGGTCATGGAATTTTGGTGATGGTGGAACTTCAACATTAAAAAATCCTTCGCATACATATTCAACTGCCGGTACTTATACTGTTTCTCTAACAGCAACTAATGCTTATGGTTCTGATAATGAAACAAAAAGTAATTATATTACTGTAACGTCTGGCTTAGAAACAGGCTCTTTTACCGACCCACGAGATGGACAAACATACAATACAGTAAAAATAGGAAACCAATGGTGGATGGCAGAAAATCTGAATATTGGAACAAGAATTGACGGTATAAATGACCAAACTAATAATGCAATAATTGAAAAGTATTGCTATAATGATTTAACAAGTAATTGTGCTCTTTACGGTGGTTTATATCAATGGGATGAAATGATACAATTTGCACCATCAGATACTGGAACTATAGGCACAACACAGGGCGTTTGTCCAACCGGCTGGCATATACCAACTCATCATGAATGGACAACTTTAGAAAGGGCAGTTTGTACAAGCGGCACCTGTGATACTGATTTCCCTTATGATTATACAACAATGGGCTGGCTTGGTACAGATGAAGGTGGAAAATTAAAAGAATCCGGCACTTCCCATTGGTTGTCGCCTAACGAAGGTGCAACAAACTCAAGTGGTTTTACTGCTTTCCCTGGCGGTTACCGGTACAGCGATGGTTCGTTCTACTTTTTGGGCTACAACGCCAGCTTCTGGTCGGCTACCGAGAGCGATGCGTCTCACGCTTGGTACCGCTACCTGAACTATATTAATGCCGATGTGACCAGGAACACCTACTATAAGTCCTACGGTTTCTGTGTGAGGTGTGTCCAGGACTAGACAATTTGACCCCAATACGCTCATTTTTCGCTACGGGGCAGGCAATTAGACTATTTTTAACTACAAGAACCCCGTTAAATAAAAGAAGATTTAACGGGGTAAATATTTTTTTAAAAGAGAAAGCATAAGTTTAATTTGATTTTTGAATAAAGATATTTTATTTGTAAATTTGAAGTTTGATAAAATTGTTTGCTATGAATTTAGACATTGTAAATATTGACCCAAAAATTTTAGGTGGAACACCTGTATTTAAAGGAACAAGAGTCCCGATTGAGACATTATTTGTTCATTTAGAAAAAGGAATAACAATTGATGAATTTTTAAAAGACTTCCCAACTGTTTCTAAAGAACAAGCTATGACAGTCCTCGAAATTGCTGAAAAGATAATAACAGCTAAAAATTTAAAATCAATTTATGAAAGTGCTGCTTGACGAAAATTTACCAAAGAAACTCAAATTTGATTTATCTGAATTTGAAGTATATACTGTTAGAGAAAAGGGTTGGAACGGTAAAGAAAACGGGGAATTATTAAAATTACTTTCATCTGAAGATTTTAAAGTCCTTTTAACATTTGACCAAAATATAATGTATCAACAGAATATCACTAAATTTAAAGTTACAGTATTTGTACTTAAAGCTATTGACAATACATATATAACTTTAAAAGAACTTGTTCCAAAAATTAGAAAGGAACTTGAAAAGCCATTAAATATAGAAATTAAAAAAATTACACTTGAATGAAGGTATGACTGTTACTAAAATTTACAAACCCAAGCCAGGCGAGGAAAGGAA
>SDBV01007939.1_pt1 | contig 14386 bp, 11 predicted proteins | sample 2277081 | NCBI WGS metagenome assembly SDBV01 (sample SAMN10402039, study PRJNA504765) | marine sediment metagenome | isolation source: marine sediment core GS10_PC15, 223 cmbsf | place: Arctic Ocean: Southern Knipovich Ridge | collected 2010
CAGATCGATTACCGCCTTTCTTATATGGGGGTCTCCTTTTAAGCCGATACTAACATTCAGATAAGGCCTTATTTTTATATCTCTTCCTAAAAGCGGGGCCTTTTCATATGCAATCTCGATACCTCTTTTTGCAGCATTTACCACATCAACATTTGCTGATAAATCAAGAACGGTTGTACCTGCTATAGTATATATAGTCGACAATCTCCTGACCTCTTCTACATCTTCATTCCCAGCACCACAAACTAGTTTAAAACACTTTCTCTCATTAAAGATTTGTCTTAGTTGTTCGTATCTCCCCATAAATACTTATCTATTTCATGATAATTAAATTCTAAATATAATTATCAATACCCTTATAGAAGGATTTATAACTTGTTGGCGTTAGGATGTGGATTCCTTCCTTGCCTTTGTTATTCAGGTACTCATCAATTTGTTCAATAAACTTTTGATTCCAGAGATGTCTTTCTAAAATCATTTCCTGATCTATTTGCTCATCTTTTTCTGAATAGAAATGAAATCCTTTTTTCTCCTGACCAATATAACCATCCATACCAACACAGAATATTCTCTCAGCACCCATTGCTATAGCAACTCCTGTTAGTAGAACAGATACTGTTCTACAATTGGTCGTAATAACACCATCCTTAATCTGAAAATCAGAATTTAATACATCAATATAATAAATTTTCTCATAATCTCTGTCTGTGTACTCCTCTATCATCTCATCTGTGATGTACTGACCTATCAGTAACTTGGATTCAGGTGCTACTGTATCAATATATGAAGTAAATCTCCTTTTGTTAACAAAGCAATGATAATGAGGCTTGAATAGTCCACCTAAAAAGTTTCCGCCTAATATGACAGGATCATATCTGGTTATGAGTTTTTCAATCTTTGGTGCATATTCTTTGATGGAAGGACCGTTTGCTATAATGAGAAAGTCTCTATTCTCATAACGTTTAACATAAGGCACATTGGGATCCCCAAAAAGCCTCCTGTAAGCAGCCTCAGCGTTGTCAGATACCCACGCCTCTTTATCTGTTACTTTACTTAAACCTCCGATAATTCCCTGATTGATAAGTTCGTCCAAATACGACTTGGAAAAACCAACTGTATCCTCCAGTTTGATAAAATTAAGAGCCTTCCATATATCTTCAATCGTATACTCTTTATAATCTATTAAAGACTTGGCATAGCTTGGATGACACTGAAACATGCCGGATAACATATAAGGCAGCTGATACCCCCACTTATTTCCACTATGCAGAGAAACAAAAAATCTATCTATTACATTCAACACCGGAATAGAATTATATCTGTCTGATCCATGTTTTTCTAAAAATGAAATAATTATTTCCGTTGGAAGGTTACCTGCTGCTCTACCCATTCCATAAATCGTACTGTCTATTATGTGTACTCCACAACGGATTGCTTCAAGTGCATTGGCAAACGCCATTTGAAGGCTGTTATGAGGATGAAAACCAACCTTAATATTTGGTATATTAAGCAGGGGCTCAAAGAGAGGCACTATCTGGTCTGGAAACAGGGAACCATAACTATCCGCGATGTAAACATAATCCAGCTCTGCTGTCTTAAGTAAATCTACAAGATATTTACGTTCAGCTTCTGAATAATTGGTGTACCCCATCACATTTAATGATACTTCGTATCCCTTTTCTTTAATTTGCCCTAATAAACCTATGGCTCCTTTTAAGTTGTCTTTGTGGACAGCGATTCGTACAAGATCAACCACACTGTCTTTTGCTTCACAGAAATCATCTGATTCCACCTTACCATAATCTGCCATTAAAGAAAGTTTTGCACCTACAATATTATCGGTAACCTCACGAATATGCTCTTCTGATGTAAATCTCCATAGGCCATACTTATTTCTGTCAAAATATTTTTCGGTACCCCTGAAACCTATTTCTACAAATTCTACACCACTCTTTGATAATGCTCTATATACCTCCCTAACCAGCTTTTTATCAAATTCCCAATTATTGACATAACCACCATCCCTTATGGTACAATCCAATATCTCAAATTTAGATAATGATGTATTATTCATTTATTAATACTTAACCTTTCAAATAATTCTTTAAGGTTTTTATAACTTTGTAAAATCATAGCTGAATCCACCATATAAGTAATATACTGAACTCCACAATCGACCAGTATCTCTAAATACTTCTTGTCTCTTGCAAAAGAGCCACATGACTTACCGTTATTCTTAATTTTCTTCACATTGTCTTTTATGCAAGATACAATCTCAGGATCCTCAACCTGCCCAGGCTTTCCCAAAGACTGAGATAAATCATATGGACCTATAAATATCACATCAATTTCAGGAATGGTTATAATTTCTTTCAAATTCTGTATCCCTTCAGCACCCTCTATATTTACTACTACTATTATATTTTCATTAGTTTTAAGAGTATGGCCATCTGCTGCGAGGCCATATTTACCGGCCCTTGTAAACGGAGAAAGTCCTCTCTTGCCTTGAGGATGGTACTTGGAGTATTCAATCGCCAGTTCAGCCTCATCTTTTGTTGAAATATGCGGCACCTGTACACCATGAGCACCAATATCTAATGCCCTTAAAATAAAATGAGATTCATTAACCGGCACTCGTATAATAGGCACCATACCAGTGATCTCTGCCGCCCTTACCATGTTTTCTGCAGTCTGTATTTCAACAGGCCCATGTTCAGCATCTATTACTATAAAATCTAACCCGCTGTAACCAATGGCTTCTACAAGTGATGGTGATGGAATTCCACTAAAAGTCCCGATGACTGTTTCTCCACCTCTCAATCTTTCCTTTAAATGAACATTTTGCATAGCTTTAGCCTTTTTGCTTTTAAGTTAATTAAATAAATGTTTATTGTATTCACAGCAATAATTCAATTATTATTGAAAATCCTCAAATATTTATTATGTGACCATTTCATTAATTCATAAGCATGTAACTCTACAGGAACCTTTATAAATAAATTCCTAATCCGCCACATTATAATCCTCTTCACCAATTTACTTATGAAATTGTCAATGTTTCTCAATACAGCAAAAACATCCATTTCCTTATTCAAAATTGTCGCAGTTTCTATACAACCGTTCCAAACCCATGGCATTTCATCAATTTTTAAATACCCTTCTCCAGATAAATAACTATCCCAATCTTCTACCTTCTGCGGAATTTCTATATTGTAGTTTTTTACAATACTGTCAAAAATAGGAGAACCTGGATAATACCTGAAAATAAAAGGCCCAGCTATATCAACCTGCTGGTTAGCATCTATTAAATCAGCACAAAGCTTATAAGTTTCCTTAGTATCATCTTTTTCTTCACCTTCCAGACCTATAATAAAAGAGTATCTTGGAGTAATCATTGTCCCCTCAAGCATTTTTGCCGAATGAAGAATATTTTCAACCTTAATTCCTTTTTTAATTATATCCAGTACCTTTTGTGAACCACTTTCCCCACCCATCACAATAGATCTAAGGCCACATTTCTCAAGTCTTAATACTAAATCTCGATCTATGTATTTATTATTAAAGTAATCAACTCGTGCCCATGCTCGCCATAAAAATTTAAGATTTTCTCTCTCCACCAGATCTAAGAATTCCAACAACCTCTTTTTGTTAATAAAAAAATCTTCATCATAGAAAATAAAAGTATTCGCCCCATACACCTTCATAAGCTTCTTTATTTCTTCAACTATTGAAGTTGCTGTCCTATATCTATATCTTCTGTTTAATATTACATTTATGCAGAATTGGCACTTATAACAGCAGCCAAGACCCGTTAATACCGGCATAACAGCTAAGTTTCCATTGTTATTAGTAGTAATCTCTCTCTGATAAACACTTTTTGAACTTAAATAAAACTCGATGTTATCAAGTATGCTATAATCAATATGGGGAAGAGTGCTTATATCATCCGGCTCACTCTGTTCATTTAATAAAACATTCCCAAGCCCATCCTTAAATCCGATACCCTTTACCTGATGCAATTCCAGCTTTCCATTTAAATAATCAATTAGGTACAATATGGCATGATAGCCCTCGCCAGTTACTACTATGTCAATATTATGATTCCTGAGAGTTTGTTCTGGAAAAAGAATCGGATGAATTCCTCCCCACACAATCTGGATATCCGGATGTTTCGCCTTTATTAATTTTGAAAGGTCAAAGGCTAAGGGAACCTGGCTGGTCATTACCGAAAAGCCAATCATTACAGTACTGTTTTCAATCGAATCCAGTGTTCTCTTTACATAATCGCTCTTTACCGTGCCATCTATTATCTGCACTTTAAGGCCTTGGCTTTTCAGAATAGTACCGATTACCAATATTCCGGTCGCAGGATATATGCTACCGGCACTTCGATAGTTATAATTTGTACTAGGCGGTAAATTAATTAATATAACCTTTTGATCCATATAGTAAAACTTCTACTCTAGGAGATTCTCAATTGTGCTCTATGTTAGTAGAACACAAGTCGCCATGAGAATTCCTTTGCAAACTCTATAAATTAACGATAATTATTTATTCAACTAAAACTAAAAAAGATCAAAATATTCTTATGTTTCATAATTCGATCTAAATGCTTTCTTTAATCTAATCAAATTACGCATTCTTTATCCAGTTGCCGATCAATCCTTCTGCCATTCTGATCTCTTCTTCTCCTCTCACTTCTATAGGAGAATATGGGTTATTTACCTCATAAATACCAATTCTTTCACCTAATAAAGATCCTTCTCTCACAAATTCCGAGTGAGTCACACAACACAGGCCTTTTATGCCAATAAAACTAGGTTCTTTATATTTTCTCGGGATATCCCCTTTATCAATCCTTTTAATCTTGCCGTCTTCCTCACTCCAAATCGACTTCGACTCTTTCTTCACAGCCAGCACACTGTCAAAGCCCTCTTCAACAAGTTGTACAATCATATCATCTATAAGTTGCTTTGGCCTGAACGGAAAGGTTATCTCAAGGTATACGATAATGTCTGGAAAGATTTTCAAATCCTCCATCTTTTCCATTGAATATTGGAGTACCTTCTCAACATCCACAAAATCTTCTGAGAGAGATTCATCTCTCAGAAATGGCGCGCTGGCTCCGAACTCTTTAGATAGTTTTGCAAGTTCAGGATTATCAGTAGAAACTAAAACCTTATTGATATATTTTGATTGCAACGCCTGCTCAATTGTATAGCCAATCAACGGTTTGTCTCCCAGGAAATCATTTTTACCTTTAACTGGAATTACAGCAATAATGTTCAGCTTTTCAAAATCGATATGAATATTGTTTCTCGTTTCCGGCTTAAGAGTTTCAAGAATACGGACAATATTGGCACACCTCTCTTCATTTCCGTGGTGATAAATGCCATGATAGTGATAAACACTCGCCTCTGGCTCATAAACTATCCTATCCCCTCTTTGAAGCACCTTCTCGGCCCATACCCTGTCCTCTATATTAGCCAGAGTTTCATCAAATGGATTTTCTTCCCATAATTTCCTGCGTAACATACTATTCGCATTATGAAAAAAGCTATCTTTCTTTTGCGTTCTCCTATCTAAACCAAAAATTATGGAGAGATCTCTTTTGTCCGAGACAGAAGTAGAAGCTAGTGGTTCCTGGCGGCCGTAAACACCCGCAACTTTCTCATCATTAAAGTTTCGCTGCAAATTTGAAAGCCACTTTTCATTAACAGGAATACAGTGCCCTGAAAGGCATACTATATATTCCCCTGTGGATTCCTTTATTCCCATGTTCAGAGCTAAACCCGGTCTGAAATCTTCGCAAGTAACTACCTTTGAGATATTAAATTGTAATGCCTTTTCTATAGTCTTATCCGTACTTGCGTTATCGACCAGAATAACCTCGAAATCTTCGTAGTCCTGTTTAAAAACACCCATTAAACAAGGTGTTATCCACCTTTCCTCGTTTTTAGTTCTGATTATGATAGAGATCATTTTCATTACACTCCTTCCAAATCATGGACAATCTTACCGTATTCAATCTTTTGCCCTTTATATTGTTTCTCTGCTCTCATAATGTAATCGGAAAGAATAAGGTCTTCCTCGGTCTTGACAATAAGTACAGACTTTTTACATATTTCCTTTATCTATACTTTTACCCACTTATTCTTGAGCCTGTAAGCCCTGTCTAAAATTATCTATACCTACCCTGATAGCGTCCACAAAACCACGGCGTTTTATTGCATTAATTAAAACTATTATTGGAAGCCAAGGTCTAGTATAGTAATAATAATTAAAAATTTCTTTCTTAGCACCCAACAAAATCTTCCTTGCTTCTGCATCTGGAATATCTGATAAATTCAGTGCCTGTCTCATGGTACTTCTCGATTCAAGACTCATTAAATACTCTTCTTCATCCTTTATCTTTCCTTTTTCAACTGCCATTCTATATAATTCTGTACCAGGAAAAGCTGTAGCAAAGAATATAGCCGGTTTAACCCCCAATTTTTTACAAAATTCAACTGTTTCTCTTAATGTATCTCTATCCTCACCTATATAACCTAAAATTATATTAACTTCTAAAACCTTCACATATTTTTTGGAAAGAGAGACGGCGCTTTTTGCTTTTTCTGGATTTATCCCTTTTTTCATTATTTTAAGGATTTTCTTACTCCCATTTTCCACACCAAGAGACATCAGTCTACACCCACTTTTCTTAAGCCATTCTAATATCTCCTTATCAATAGTATTAACTCTAGAAGTTACCCTATAACCTATCCTTAGGTTTCTCCTTAATACTTCTTTACAAAAACCGATTATCCACTCTTTGTCCGCAGTAATACATTCTCCTGATAATGCATACAGTCTTATTTTATCACCATATTTATTCTTAAAGAATTCTATCTCATCTACTACCTGTTCTAAAGGCCTATATCTTACTCCGCTACTTACAACTCTAAAATTATTGAAACAAAAAGTGCAGCTATGTGGACATCCTCTTTGCGTATGAATCTGAAGAACCCCACTCGCATTTTGCAAGTAGGTTTCCATTGGAAAGAGATTATAATCAAACATTGGAACTTTATCCAGGGCTGGCATCAACGATCTTTTCTCTGTATAAACCACTTCACCACCGTTTCTTTTATAGCCAATCCCTTTTATAGAACCATAATTCCCAGTTGTCTGTATTTCTCTTAATAACTCTATCATTGTTTCTTCACCCTCACCAATCACCTCATAATCAATGTCGAACTTTTCAAAGCATCTCTCTTTCATAGACGAAGCTACAGCTCCACCTAATACTATTTTAGCATCAGGATGAAGCTTTCTTATCAGTGGAACTAGAAAATAAAGATAAGGATATACCGTTGACAACCCTCCAATACCGACTATATCAACTGGCCTATTTTCTACAAATTCATACACTCTCTCCTCAGAGTAACGGTGACCATCTATATCTAATATCTGAACACTGTGCCCCTCTTTTCTTAATGAATGGTAGATATAGTAAAGACCAAGAGGTGGTACATTGGGAAGGTCATTTATTCCCATTATAGGATTTATTAATAACACGTTCATTTAACTATACTCCTTTAAAAATATTGGCAAGTTTATCATATTCAATTTCCCGCTCGCCTTTTTGTTTTCCCGCTTTCATAATATAATCGGCAAGCATAAGGTCTTCCTCGGTCTTGACAACAAATGCCGCCTTTTTACTTACCGGATAATATCCAACTTTTCCACAGAATAGCGCGTGTCCCTGCTTTTTATATGCTTCCATGAATGTCCTGTTTTTCCACATCATTATTGAATACACAAATGGTTGTACAGGTTATAGGTCCTGGGTCTGAGCGAATATTTCTTCCATTCTAAAGTTAACGGGCTTGTCTTGATAGACGCAGTGAACCTGCTCATTTTTTACAGTTATAAGCGTATCAAGGTCTTCCCTAACAAAGTAGTCTATGACTTTTTTGACCTCATCACCCGTCTGCAGAGGAGACGTCGGGTTCGTCCAGGCAAGCACATCGGATGGATGTTTTGACATGAAATCGTAGACTACGGTATCTGACTTTGTAGTAGATGAACCAAGCTCTATGGGTCTTTGATAAAACTCAACATCATAACGCCTTGCAATTTCAGCAAATATTTCATTGTCAGAATTCAAGACAACTTTATTAAAAGCACCCGAAGTCTTTGCCGTCTCAATAGTATAATATATAAGAGGTTTGCCATTAATGAGTGCAAGGTTCTTCATCTTAAGACGTGTACTCCCAATCCTTGCAGGAATCATCGCAATTATATTTAAATCCTTATTCATTAACACACTTGTGTACTAATATTAAAATTTTTACTCTATAGATTTGATATTATACTTTCCAGCAATTGCCTTAAAAACATTTATGTCTTCTTTGCTTATGGGTATCCCTTCTTTCAAGCGCCTTTCAGCAGTACGTTTTTCAGGATCACCTGGAACCATAATTTCATTGTCTTTGTTTCTTTTCGGCTCACTGCGAATATCATCTACAAGTTTTTTCATCCTTTTCTTGAATATATTTAGTGGTTGGAAGGTATCGATTTTGATAGCCACATAAAACTGTCCCAGATGACGTTTCCGAGAAAGCGGTGTATTATACATATCAGGAATATCACGTCCCACAGACATTCCCGTAAGTAACCCGCACACTACATCAACTATCATTGCAAGGCCAAAACCTTTATATCCCCCTATTGGAAGAAGCTGTGTTATTATGTCAGGATTGCTTGTCTGGGTACCTGTTTTGTCAGCTCCACTAAAAGGCGGAACTTCAAGGTTTTGCTGCTGAAGCTGTAAAAGCTTATTCCACGTAATAACTGATGGGGCAGAATCATAACAGAAGGGTTCTTCATCCTCACATGGAACCGCCATTGCAATAGGATTAAGTCCAAAAAACGGACGTGTTGAATTGGGAGTATTTAAGAGTGAATTCGCATGTGTAAAGGCTAAACCGATAAAGTCGTTCCTTGCAGCTTCAAGGGCGAAGAATGCTGATGTTCCACAGTGACTTGAATTATAAACCGCCACAAGCCCGGCACCTGCTTCCTGGGCCATATTCATAGACCTTCGCATAGCTTCAATACCAACGGCATGTCCAAAGGTATTGTCAGCATCAAAAACACCAGTAGCGGAAGCCGTACGTTCAAACTTGTATTGAGGGTCAGGATTTATCCTGCCCGCTTCTACTGCAGCCAAGTAATGAGGTAATAACCTTATTCCATGGGAATCTACACCTCTTATAGTCGCACTTAATAACCCCTCCATCACAAGTTTTGCAACATCTTCTCTTACATCAACTGCATTAAGTGCAGCGGATACAAAATCTTGAACATCCCTAACATTAAACATCTCTTTATCTTTGCTTCGCGTCAATAGACTTTGGACTTCCTTCGACCGTTAATTACTATTTAAAACTTATAAATTTATTCTCTTCAAAATTAACATTTATCCATCGCCAATCTTCTGCAAGACTCTTATTTGCTGCCTCTATAATTACTGTAGGAACAATAGACTCTTTGAAGGTAGGTCTTTGGCAATCCAGGTCTTTTACTTTTAATTGTCCAAGTTCTATAAGAGTGACATCTTTAATAAATTGATTTATACTGTCAACACCATAACCCTGGAAAGATATATCACCATTCCGAGAACCATACATTGAGCAGAAATCCGGATTAGGTTCTTCAATTCCATCTTCATCACTTGTCACGCATATTCCACGCATTTTCTGATCTGCCTCATAGCGCCCCTTTGTACCAATAACTTTTATTTTCTGGTTAGACATTGCTGAGGTGTTTTCAGGATCTACCCAATTAGTAAAAAATACAGAAGTGAAAACTATACCAGACGGCATCTCCCACTCGACAGTCACTTGGATAGAATCGTAATTATCAATACCCATTGAATAAAGGCAATTCTTCTGCCCTATCGCCATTACTCTTTTTGGAATGGCTCTCGTTACAAAGTATATAATGTCTACGTAATGTATGCCCAGATATTGAAAGATATTTGTATTTTCTACCCAGTTTTTAAACTTCTCCATAGGAATACTTTTCCGTTGACTATACTCTACTATAAAATACAGAGGATCCCCAATCTTTCCACTTACAATCGTATCCCTTAACTTCAAATTCGAACGGTCAAACCTTTTATGGAATTCAACCGCACAGTAAACGTTGTGTCTTTCTTGAATGTCTATGAGTTCAATAATCTCCTTTACAGTAGGTACGAGAGGTTTCACGACGAGGGTATGTAGTTCATTTTCAATGGTATCTTCGACAACCTTTCGATGAAGATTATCAGGAACTACTACTATTGCACAGGCCGGTTTGGGTATCTTGCGCATTGCATCTTTATAGGCTTCTGGATTATAATTTGTATTTTCAGGAAAATACTTTGGTTCAATGTTAAAACCAAACAGCTTATTAAGTTCCTCAATTTTTTTCCTTACAGATTTGATGCCCTCGGAATGTGCTCCTGCAATATAAATCTCCCCATGCCTCCCCCGCCGGATCCATTCATAGATGGCAGGTAGTATAATTCCATAGCCATCAGTCCCCCTCCCACACATGTACATACCAGTACCAATCACAAGTATGTTTAGTAATTTTTTGTTTGTATGGCTTCCCATCCTACTCTAGCTCTAATATTCAATAATTATTATTTATCATTCAAAAACAATTCACTAAAATATGAAGGCAACTCTACTTTCTCACTATCATTAAACACATGTCTCTCCCATACATTATCAGGAATATCTTTTGTAAAATGGTTTTCAAGCAACCATTTTATTGCCCATAGCAAATTATCCTCAGAGTTTACGTAATAGCATGAATCAAGCTCAGGCTTTAAGGAAGGTTCCAATATCTGTCCCTGTATATGGCAATATTTTCCATGACTGTCGTATTGTAGAACAGGAACCCTATTCTGTAGCGCCTCTTCTATAGTTGTAGATGAATAACTTACAAGCAGGTCTGAAATTGCCAGGTAATCTGAGAAAGAACCATCTGCGTGGATACTATAGCAGCTTGACTCAATCAATAATTCCAAAAAATCGTTTAACTTTAAGTAATCAGAAGGTCTAAATCTTACTATTAAATGTATTCCTTCCAACTTGTCGACAACGTTTATCAATGAATTAATATTTTCAATGTATTCATCAATGGTTTCATAGACAATCGGCCTAATACTTTGACTCGGCTTTGGCGAGCTGGCATGCAAGATTACAATATTATCGCAATTTTGTGGAATAATTTTTCGTTTAAAACCTGATTTTATATCTTTACCTTTATTTGTTTTAGTAAAAAGCAATGGGGCTGTTACTATTGGTGTACTACTTGACGGCTTATTTTTTAAATAACTTAACGCCCAAGGCGACTGGATAGCTAAATATTCGTAATGCGTATTCATCAAGCCCATGCCATGTTCTTTCCATTCTATATCCGCATAACTGTTTGAAGGCGGCACATGGGACCCGTGTGATATCAAGACTGAAGGAACATTATGGAGACTTGCCAGTTCACCAAGATTATAATAAATCCCTCTTGATGTCTGAGATAAAACCAGAGCAGGTTTTATGTTTTTTAAGAGTTTATCTAAATTATATGTCTGCCCATAAAGGTTGATTAAGAATGGAATCATTCTCATCTTTATCTTAGAAAAGACCAATCCTTGAAGATCTACCCCTTTATATCTTAATATCTGCTTGTTAGTCAAAAAGAAATCTTTTAACCTGCTTATTGAGCTATTTAACTCCCTTGAAAAACTCCTTCTCATTTTTCCTGGCAAGAAAACAGGTAACAAAACAAGCATATTCCTGTATTTATTAAATGAAAGTATATTCTTGAAATCATCCTTTGCATTATTACTGTTTAGTAGTACAGACATAATATCATCAGACATATTAAGGAATGAATCAACAACCTTCTCAAGATTGTAAGATCTTGAAGAATACAAAACAATCTTTCTCCCTTTCACTTTACACCTAAATAGTAGCAAGGTATACCTAAAGATTATTATCTTCAGAAGGTTTATGGACAGTGTCTTAGTCTTATTTATCAGTGTATTAAAATGCTTTCTTCTTGCTGGTAAAAGCTCAATCTGTATTCTCTTTTCCTTTGCAAGCTTTTCAACAATTATACCCAAGTACCTCTCATTCTCTGGAATACAATCCATTACATCTAGATAATTATCCCTTTTAACTGCGATTATTTTCTCAGGCTTTAGCTGTTCAATCGTGTTATGTACAATCTCTGTCAGCCATAAAAGATAAAGGATTGTATACTGCCTTAGATAGAAAATAAAAGAATTACTGTAACCTTCCTCTACACCTAAGCAATCTTTTATATTCAGTAATCTTCTGAAAGGTTCAATTATCTCAGCAGATTTCAAAAGAATATTCTGGTGAGATTTTTTGCTGAAGAATCTGGCGGTATTGTAATAAAGAATATTCCTTCTTTTCAAATATGCTTGAATGTCAGGCTGGATAGCGAGGATATGAACGTTTTCACTCTTTAGTTCATCAAACGATCTTTGTGCAATAAATGTTTCTACCTCATCTGTATATTCAAATATTATAAGATTTTTTTGCACGATTCATTCTGTTTTTATTTTAAGACTTTGGCAACGCAAGTTTGATGGGTTTGCTTCCTTAAAGAAAACTGGCGGGCTTAATAATTGATCACTTGGCTTGCTATTGTAATGTTGAAATCAGGGGATTATATTTATATCATTACGTCGCAGTAATTTAAGCCATTCAATTTATAATTTTATTTAGCTCCATTAAGGTACTTCAGCGTATCCGCAGCAATGAAAGAATAATATTAGGAATTGGAATCCAATCATCTACAGGTAACAAGAAATAATTTACCAATAGAAAACGCATTTTTTTGATATAATATTTTATGTTATTTCTATATTCATCTTCTATTTTTTTCAAACAATCCAGATTAATAAGTTTCTTTTCATTAGCTATATAAGTACCATTAGCTTCAGCGTTTCTTCCTTGAATAATCATATGTATGTATTCATCTGCGTATTCTATAGAATAACCACATTGGATGGCAATTCTTTTTAACACCTCTAAATTAAAATAAAAATTATGTTCTATATCAAAATAATCAAGAAAATCTAAACACCATTCTTTTATTCCAGGGACCTCTACAAAAATATATCCATTAGATTTTAATAACTCTGCGTAGCCTTTTAGTTCCGTTACAGGATCTTTAAGGTGTTCAAGAACGTGAGAAAGTATAATCAGCTTAGGTCTTAGTTTTAATGAAGTTAACAGTGAAAAATCCCCTTTCAAAAGCCTTAAACCTTTTTTTCTTCCGAATTCGAGGAGATTATCATCCCAATCAAAACCTATTACTTCATAACCGGCATTGTGCCAGGGGGCAAGATTTGCACCATCATTACAGCCGATTTCAACAATTAAATCATCCTTTTCAAAGCTGATCTTCGATGTTAACAACTCATATCTCTTGGTTGCAAATTGTTTCACCCTTTTTTGGAACAACAGTTCCAATTTACCTACAGAATATGTCTTTCCTCTTAAAAAATAAGAAATTTCCTCATAATGTCTTTGTGCTGCCGTTTCATTTAGAACAGGATTCTTAAACAGAACACCACAATCTTCACACAAATAAATATTAACTGGCAAACCACGCCGTTCCCTGGTAGCGATCAAGATTGCCTGATCACTTTTACAAATGGCGCATTTATCGTGATAAATAAAATCGTCATCTTGAATGATTTGTAAATAACGATTCCTTGCTGATCTTTGTGTTTTTGTTAACCAGAATGGATATTTACTATTGTGCTTTAATCTATCGGATAATATATTATTTTTTATCTGCATTAATTGGCTAATAGAGACTATTACTCTTAACTAATATCTTCGATACGCTGACACACAATCAACTTTTACGCTATTTTAAATTGGCAGAATTTAATAATTGTGATTACTATGAGCTTTTACTACGTTTGCCGGCTTCAGCGAGGCTGGTTACGTCTACCTGTCTTTCAGCTGCCATGGCCTTTATTATCTTCCTTAAAGAAACAGAACGTGTTATCACCCTTCCATTCCTATCCTGTTCCTTTCTTACTGGAATCAGATTTGTTTTATCTCCTTTTTCCTCAATCTTCATATTTTGATTCTTAAGTGTAACACGCAACCTGCCCATTAACCTTTCAAAAAGATATCTCAATCCTCCTATATAACCTTCTCTTTGTAATATTCCCGGTATTTTTCTTAAATAGTACAATATAAATACTCTAAAAAACTTAAGAGCATAATTACCTTTCATTTTGCTTTTAATGTAATGCCTCTCCATCTCATCTTTTAATAAATTCTGCCAACTCTTCACA
>SDBV01007940.1_pt1 | contig 14386 bp, 13 predicted proteins | sample 2277081 | NCBI WGS metagenome assembly SDBV01 (sample SAMN10402039, study PRJNA504765) | marine sediment metagenome | isolation source: marine sediment core GS10_PC15, 223 cmbsf | place: Arctic Ocean: Southern Knipovich Ridge | collected 2010
GCCCTATGGGGGTGAATGAGTTAACCAGTACTAAGTTTATCATATGGGGGGTTGGACAAATCAGGACATAGTTTTTAGGAAACAGCGTATAGGGTAAAGCGAAAAATACAAAACCATAACATAAGACTAAAACTTCAAATCTAGGATCGTTAAGAAGAAAGAAAAATAAGTTTTGAATTATGAACTATAGTTTTTCGTTTTTAGCTCTGAGCTTTGTGCTTTGATAATTTATACTACGCCAAACGCTTGATGACATACTATATACAAAACAAGAGGATGGAGAAAATTAAGATAAACCCTACTCGACCGGAAAAAGAAACAATTGAAAAAGCGGTATCATTGCTCAGGAACGGCAAAATAGTAGCTTTTCCCACTGATACAGTTTATGGGCTGGGTGTCAACGCTGAGGATACAATTGCTATAGACAAGCTATATAAAATCAAAAAGAGAGCTAAAGATAAACCATTCGTACTATTCTTAGGAAGAAAAGAAGATTTTATTTCCTTCGCGGAGGTGGTTTTTCTCTCTGCTCAAAAACTAATAAATAAATTCTGGCCCGGACCATTAACTCTCCTCTTTGAAGCAAATAAAGCCTGTCCTGTCAACCTGGTGAGCAAAGAGGGCAAGATTGGAATGAGATTCCCTGACCACCCTGTCCCTAACAATATAAGTAAAGAGGGGGGATTTCTCTTGGATGTCACAAGCGCCAACCTGGCCGGTGCTCTTTCTCCTTCTAGGCCACAGCAATTAAGCAAAACCCTGGCTAAGAATATAGATCTAATTCTTGAGGGGGGAGAAACTCTCATCGGTAAAGAATCAAGTATAATAGACGTCACTTACCTACCTCCTCGTCTGCTCAGAGAAGGTTCGCTTTCCTCACAAGAAATAGAACAAACATGGAAAAAAGAAAGTGATATTCTATTCGTTTGCACAGGTAATACCTGTCGCAGCCCTATGGCGGAAGGCCTTGCCAAGAGACTCTGGCAAGGGAGAGTAAGAGACAAGATGAAAATACATTCAGCAGGAACAGTTGCTTTGCCCGGGTTTAGAGCATCACCTTTAAGCATAAAAATCATGAAAAAGAGAGGAATAAATATTAATTTGCATCGAAGCACTCCTCTAAGCACAAAAACGGTAGAAGAAGCTGACTTAATTCTGGTAATGGAACAAGTGCATAGGAAACGAATCCTCCATATCTCACCATCTGCTAAAGGTAAGGTATTCTTACTCAAAGATTTTGCCCTGGGCATAGAAAAAGATATTGACGATCCTATGGGAGGTTCCCCGCAGGATTACCAGGAATGCGCCCAACAGGTTGAAGAAAGTATACGAGGCTTGATATGGAAACTATCAAAACATTAAAAGAAGTTCGTCCTTCCTGGGACGAATACCTGATTCAAATTGCTGAGCTTGTAGCGACTCGTTCTACTTGCTTGAGGCGTAAAGTAGGAGCTATCTTAGTCAAAGACAAAAGAATTCTTTCTACCGGCTATAATGGTTCTCCTCGAAAATTAGCCCACTGTGCTAAGACAGGATGCCTAAGAGATGAATTAAGAATTCCATCCGGAGAAAGGCAGGAAATATGCCGTGGTCTTCATGCCGAGCAAAACGCTATAATTCAAGCGGCTCTGTATGGAACAAGCATCAAAGGAGCCATGCTCTATTGTACACACCAACCCTGTGTAACATGTGCCAAGATGCTCATAAACGCAGGCATTACGAGAATAATCTTTCAGGGTGAGTATCCTGATAAGCTAGCCTATGAAATGCTGCAAGAAGGACAAATAGAAATAATTAAGACAGGAGGTAAGAATGCCCCAGGAAGTCTTTAGCAAAATCGAAGAAGTGGAAACGGAGGCAGAGAAAACCTTAGAGAAAGAGAAGGAAAGAGGGAAAGGAATAATAGAAGAGGCAGAAGAAAGAAAGAAAAAGATTCTAGCTAGAGCTAAACAAGAAGGAGAAAAAGAAGGAGAAGAACTAAGAAAAGAACTATCTATTCAGACAGCCAAAGAAATAGAAGAAATCAAAGGACGGTTTCAAAGAAAGAAAGAGAAGATTGAAGAGGAAAGCAAGAGAAATTTCACAAGGACGGTAGAATTCATCCTGAAAAAAGCAAAACAGCCCTGAGGAAAAAATCAAATGGCTTTATCAGAAATGAGCAAAGTATACATCATTGGAGAAGAAAGTCTGCGTGAACCCCTGGTGGAAAAACTGGGAGAATTAGGTTTATTTCAACCTGAAGAGCTTGAGCAAGAAGAAACTAACTCCCACTTCAAGAAGAGAGAATTTTCCACAGAAGAGCTAGAAGATAACCTTTCTAAACTCAACTGGACTATTGAATATTTGGCTCAATTCGATGTAAAAAAAAAGGGATTGGGACTTTTTCCTGTCAAAACAGCGGTAAGAAAAGATATATTCTTCAATTGGACCAAACATTTTAACTGGCAAGAAGTATATGGCAGATGTGAAGAGATGAAGGATGAGCTAGAGAACTTAAGAAAACAAAAGGATGCTCTTCAAGCACGTGAACGGCTCCTCCAACCTTGGAAGCAAGTAACTTTTCCCTTAGAGGAATTGCAGAAAGATAAATATCTTTCCTATCAACTGGGTACGATTCTTAGAGAAAACAAAAGTGCCCTGCAAAGTGAACTGGAAAAACAGAAAGAAACCTATTGTTTAGATATTATTAGAGAAGAAGAAGGAATTGCCTATTTTCTGCTTATTTTCTTTAAAGAATGTTATCCTGAGATAGATTCTATCCTGCAAAAACTCAAAGTGGCAAAAATTCAACTCAAAGCTTCTCCGGAAACGGAACTGAAAGATATTGAAAACAAAGCCAAGCAAACAATGGAACGATTGAATGAAATCGAAAAAGAACTACAAAAGATTTCTCAAAAAAAAACCCAACTTATGTCTGTTTATGACGGTCTTTATCATCTTCTGAAAGAAAGAAAGGTGTCTAGCAAGAGCCGCTTTACCCCTTACACCTTTTCTGTAACGGGCTGGATAAGAAAAAATGATATTGATGAATTGAAAGAGGGGTTAAAGAGCCTTCCTGCCCTGGAGATACTGACGCGAGCACCGCACAGAAAAGAGAAACAAAAAATTCCCATAGCTCTATCCAATCGTTCTTTTTTCAAACCGTTTGAACTGGTAATCGAACTCTATGGCATACCCCACTATTTCGAGATAGACCCCACCCCCTTCCTGGCTCCCTTTTTCGCCTTATTTCTAGCTATTTGTCTGACAGATGCTGGCTATGGAATCATCGTGTCTTTATTGGCCCTTATCGGTCTTAAGATATTCAAAATAGGAGGAGGAGGTAAGAAACTCCTTCTTATGTTATTCATAACCGGACTCATCACCATTGCAATAGGAGTAATGACTGGAGGTATATTTGGAATAGAATTGGCTCAACTTCCACCTTCTTTAGCCTTTCTAGAAAAACTAACCCTATTGAACCCGATGCAGGAACCTATGGTATTTCTGCTTATTTGTCTGGCTTTGGGAGTTATCCATATTCTGGTAGGAATAGCCCTGGAAGTATGGGACAAATTAAGGAAAAAAGAGATACTCTCTGCTATTTTAGACCATTTCTCCTGGATTACAATTGTCGTAGGATTGGTCCTTATGCTATCACCCGTTGTCAGCGATATGTTCTTGGGGGGTATTCAATCGGGAGCTAGCGCGGAGGGACTCTCCGGAACAGGCGCAAGTATCTCCTTCTCACCAAAAAACATCATAAGAATATGGGATACCCTGCCTGGATACTCTAAAGTAGGAGTAGTCATGTTGCTCTGGGGAGTGATAGCCCTATTCTTCTTTGTAGGAAGAAAGAGCAAAAATGTTTTTACCAGGTTTGCCAAGGGAGGCTATGAACTATACGGCATAGTTCAGATTTTTGCTGATATCCTCTCCTATTCACGTCTTCTGGCCCTTGGCTTAGCCACCGCCGTAATTGCCAGCGTTGTCAATACTATCGCAGTAATGCTGGGAGAAGCCCCCTTCATAGGTCCTGTGCTTATGGTTATTATCCTCATAGTAGGGCACCTGGGCAATATTCTCATAAGCTGTCTTTCCGGATTTATTCACACCTGCCGTCTGCAATTTGTGGAATTCTTCATCAAGTTCTATGAAGGAGGAGGCACAAGTTTCAAGCCATTCCAGCGAGAAGGAAAATATATAAATATCATAAATAGTGACTAGTAGAGCGTTTTTGGAATATCCTTATGTTTTCTTCTGTCATTGCGAGAGCGATAGCGACGCGGTAATCCCTTACTTGGATAGGAATTCGGTATTGCTTCGCTGACGCTCGCAAGGACAAATCATTATAAAGTTAGTTGAGGAACGAACTACTAGTAAAGGAAAAAAATGCAAAGTTTCCAATTCTACTTTCCCACAAAAGTGTGCTTCGGACGTAAGGCATCGGAAAATGCAGGTAAAGAGACCAAGATACTAGGCAAAAGAGCTCTGATAGGCAAAGGAAAAAGTTCAGCCAGGAAAACAGGACTTCTGCCAAAAGTGGAAAAATACCTGAATGAAGCAGAGGTAAGAACGTTTGTTTTTGAAGGAGTAGAAGCCAATCCATCTGTAGAAACCATAAATAAAGGAGCAAAAACAGCCAAAGAGAAAAAATGTGAAGTAATAGTGGGATTGGGAGGAGGAAGTTCTCTGGATGCAGCCAAAGGAATAGCAATACTATCTACCAATTCGGGTTCTCTTGCAGATTACTTTGGAAGAAATAAAATTAGAAAGAACCCTCTTCCCATAGTAGCCATCCCCACGACAGCAGGCACAGGTAGTGAAGTTACTCCTTATGCCGTATTTACCTATCGAGAAAACCGGTCTATTCGAAAGAAAATCATTGCTGACTCTTCCCTTTTTCCTAAAGTAGTGCTGGCAGACCCGGAACTCACTTTGTCTCTACCAGCTTCCATCACTGCCGTTACAGGAATAGACGCCTTCTCTCATGCCCTGGAAAGCTATATATCGAACAGGTCTTATCCTCTTAGTGACACATTGGCATCGGAAGCAATAAAGCTTCTCTTTAACTACCTGCCAAAAGCTATGGAAAATCCAAAGGAAATAAGTATTCGTTCTCACGTTCTCTATGCTTCTCTGCTTGCCGGAATGGCTATTGCTCAAACGGGAGCTATTCTAGTTCACGCCATGTCATACAGATTGACCACAGACCTGGGGCTTTCCCATGGAAAAGCCTGTGCTCTTCTACTGCCTTCAGTTTGTGAGTTTAATCTTAGAGAGGGTCATTCTAAATCGACCTTGCTCGCTGAATGTTTGGGACAGAACACGCAAAATCTGACTATAACAAAAGCAGCAGAAAGGGTAGCCACTACTATTAAGAACTTCATCCATCAACTCGCTCTACTACAAGACTTGAAGATAGAAAAAGTAAAAGAAGAAACAATTGAGAATTTTGCTGAAGAAATCATGCAAGACAAGAGGAAATTGGCCAACAACCCGCGCCAGGCCACCCTGCAGGATATAATAGGAATGTACAAGAAAGCACTTTGGCGATAGAAAACGTATAGGGGGTAGCGTTCAGCGTACAGAATAAATCATTCTATACAAGATGGTGAGTAGTGACTTAAGCTAGCTGATAGCTTATTGCTCATAGCAAGTTGAAAACCAAATTCAAATGTAAGTGCTCAGTAAACCCCATGTCATTGCGAGGGATGAAATCCTGAAGCAATCTCAAGACATACTCGATGCGCTTTAAAAGGTGAGTTTCTTTCTCGATGAACTATGAACTAATTAAGAGAGGGATGGGGTGAGGCGAAGCGAGTATCTAATATTGAGTATCGAGTAACAAAGAGAAGGGAGAAAATAGAAATGTGTGGAATTGTAGGTTATATAGGAAACAAGTTTGTGGACTCCTTGCTCATAGCCGGCTTAGAAAGATTAGAATATAGAGGCTATGATTCTGCAGGGATTGCTACTCTCAATAAAGGAAAATTAAGGATAAAGAAACAGGCGGGCAAAATTCAAATTTTGAAACAGATCCTAAAAAAAGAGCCTCTGGGAGGAGAGCTGGGAATTGGGCATACTCGCTGGGCTACTCATGGAGAACCTACTAACAAGAACGCCCACCCTCACACTGACTGCTACAATGACCTGGCGATAGTACATAATGGAATTATTGAGAATTATCACGAACTGCGAGAGAAGCTAATTCAAGAAGGACACACCTTCACCACAGACACGGATACAGAAATTATTGCCCACCTCGTAGAAAAATACCTGGAGAATGACCTTCTTTCAGCAGTGCAGGAAACTCTAAAATTGTTAAAGGGAAGTTATGCTCTGGCTATAATTAGCAGAAAAGACCCTGACAAAATAATTATTTCTAGATGTGAAAGTCCTTTGATAATCGGGGTCGGTAAAGGAGAAAACTTTCTGGCTTCAGATGTTTCAGCCATACTAAACCTGACCTCAAAAATGATATTCTTAGAAGACGGACAGGTCGGATCAATAACCAAAGATCAGATAAAAATATACGACCGGCAAGGTAACCCAATAAAGAAAATAGTGAGACAATTAAAGTGGGAAGTCTTGCGTGGTCCTAAAAAAGATGGCTATCGCCATTTTATGCTCAAGGAAATCCATGAACAGCCTGCTATTATTCGAGCTGTTTTGCAAAGAAGAGTTTCCCGAAATCGACAAGAGATTTATTTTGAAAATATCAATATCAGTGATAAAAAACTAGCTAAAATTGACCGCATCATCATTCAGGCCTGCGGTACCTCCTGGCATGCAGGATTAGTAGGTAAATACCTTTTTGAAAATCACTTGCGCGTTCATACAGAAGTAGATATTTCCTCTGAATTCAGGTATCGTAACCCGGTAGCGGGAGGAGACACCCTAGTTATGGCTATTTCTCAGTCGGGAGAGACTGCCGATACTCTAGCCGGGATTAGATTAGCCAAAAGTAAATTCCTACAGGTGCTATCTCTGTGTAATAGCATAGAAAGTACTATCGCCCGAGAATCAGAAGGAGTAATCTATGTCTATGCCGGTCCCGAGATAGGGGTAGCTTCCACCAAGGCCTATACTGCAGAGCTTCTGGCTCTTTTTCTTCTTACTATCAACTGGGGAGTATTGAGAAAATCCCTTTCCCTAGAAAAGGCAAGAAAGATGATAGGGGAATTAGAAAAAATACCCTCTTACATGAATGAGCTCCTCGATAATCAAAAGAGCATCCACGAATGTGCTGACCAATACTATCAGGCACAAAACTTCCTCTTTCTGGGAAGGGGTTTTAACTATCCTACTGCTCTGGAAGGAGCATTAAAACTGAAGGAAATTTCCTATATTCATGCCGAGGGGTACGCTGCTGGAGAAATGAAACACGGACCCCTTGCTCTGGTAGATGAGAGAATGCCCGTAGTCTGTATAGCCCTTAGAGATTCGGTTTATGAAAAGATGGTTAGTAATATTCAGGAGGTAAAAGCGAGAAAAGGGAAAGTTATCGCTGTGGCCACTCAGGGAGACGAGGAAATCAAGAAGTATGCTGATCACTGCCTCTTTATTCCTCCTATCAGAGAAGAATTCTCTCCGATTTTGGCTGCCCTTCCCCTACAACTCTTAGCCTACCACATTGCCATAAAAAGGGGTTGTCATGTGGACCAACCCAGAAATCTGGCCAAAAGCGTCACTGTAGAGTAGATATTGGTTCTTTTGCCTCAAACTGCTGAAGAACCTTTTTCACCCTTTTATAAAGAAACATGAACACCAATTGTAATATACAATGGAAAGATAGGTATCAAGCTCTCTATCCGGGTGAAGAATACCTTGACAATAAGGGATGTTTTGCTATCTTACGGTTATCTAAAGGATTAAATTTAAACGTAGCCATGCCAAAAGCACATATTTATACAGTTGGCCAGATTACCAGATATATAAAAAGGTTAGTAGAGAAAGATGATGCTCTGCAAAATATCTGGGTTAAGGGCGAGATCTCTAACTTTAAGTTTCCCTCCCGACACTTCTATTTCGCCCTCAAAGATGAGGAAGCGCTTATTTCCTGTATTATGTTCCAGGATAGAGTGAATAGTCTGAAGTTCACTTTGGAAAATGGACTGGAAGTTATGGCCCGGGGAAGCATCGGAGTTTATAAACCCCAGGGGAGATACCAGTTTTACGTAGAGGAGATACTCCCTGTAGGAAAAGGTGCTCTTTACCTGAAATTCGAGCAGTTAAAAGAAGAACTAAAGCAAAAAGGCTATTTTGACCCAGCACACAAAATCCCCCTTCCTTACCTTCCCCAGAGAATCGGAGTAGTGACTTCTGCCAAAGGAGCAGCAATCCGGGATATACTTTCTGTTTTAGAAAGACGTTTTTCTAATATCGAAGTCATCCTTGCTCCTTGCCGAGTCCAGGGAGATGAAGCAGCTGCGGAGATTGCTAAGGCTATACAAGAGTTAAATGATTACGGCAGAATAGACGTAATGATCGTAGGCAGAGGAGGAGGCTCTTTTGAAGACCTATTTGCCTTCAACGAACGGATCGTTGCAGAGGCTATATATGACTCTCGCATTCCCGTCATTTCGGCTGTAGGACACGAAATTGATTTTACCATCTCCGATTTTGTTGCTGACCATAGATCACCAACTCCTTCGGCAGCGGCTGAACTCGTTGTTCCTAGAAAAAAAGACCTCCTTGAGCTTCTGGAAAACGCAAAGAAAAGAACTTCTCAATTAATAAATAATTATCTGGGAATTTCTCATTCAAACCTGCAGAGAATAAGAAATTCATTTCCCTTTAAACAACCTTACAGACCAATTGATGACCTCAAGCAAGGGATTGATGAGCTAGAAAAAGGAATAATCTCCTATCTTATTCAAAAAGGTAAGCTAGAAAAGAACCGATTCTTAAACTTAAGCCTCAATTTCAAACGCACCTCTCCTGGGAAGAAATTAGAACTAATGAAAGAAGAATTAAGAAGAAATACAGAAAAACTAGTTACTCTGGGACAAGCTAAGCGGGAAAAGGAAAGAGAAAAGCTGTTCTTCTGGAAGAATAGGTTAGAAGATCTCTCTCCTCTTTCAGTTCTAAAGAGGGGCTATAGTATCTGTTTCAGCCACCCTAAGGGAGAGATAATTACTGAGTATAAGCAGGTAAAAGAGAAAGAGAAGATAAGGGTGAAATTACATAAAGGCAAAATTTATTCGGAAATCTATCAGATTGAAACGAATTAGGATTCACTACTCGTTACTAATGCCCCCTCACCCCTTCCCTCTCCCCCAAAGGGAGGGGATTAAAGGAAAACGGGAAGGGGGGGACGGTTCTATTTTTTCCGAACCATAATCGTATTCTTTTTGTCGATGAACTATGAACTATTAACGGAGGTAAGCGGTGAAGTATGAAGAGGCAATGGAGAAACTGGAGGAGATAACTCAGAAACTGGAAGAAGGAAATCTCCCCCTGGAGGAAACTTTACAAAACTTCGAAGAGGGTATGAACTTAATTAGCTTCTGTGAAACAAAACTGGAAGAAGCAGAGAAGAAGATCGAGGTATTGATAAAGGAAAAGAACAAGTTTAAACTAAAAAAGTGGAAGGCAACTGAAGCTGAAAATAAAGAAGTAGAGAAGAAAGAAGAGATAGACAAGGAAGTAGAAAAGAAAAAAGAACAAAACCTTTTATTTCCGAAAGAAAAAGATTAATATGACTGAAACAATCTATCATTTCATTACTCATCCTTTATTATTAAGTGTCTTCTGGGCTTGGATTGTTGCTCAGGCTATTAAGGTCATTGTTTCCTCAGTTAATGAGAAAAAAATGAATCTGCATCGTTTCATAGAACCAGGAGGAATGCCCTCTTCGCATGCCGCGGCGGTAGTAGCCCTACTTACAGGAGTAGGAATAAGAGAAGGAGCAACCTCTACCCTTTTTATCGTAACCTTGGTTCTGGCCCTAATTACTATATACGAGGCTATAGGAGTCAGAAGGCAGGCAGGTAGACAGGCAGAACTTATCAACGAGCTATTTCGTTATCTAGAACGAGGTCGCGCTGTAAAGCACCAACTGACTGAACAATTAGGGCATAATCCACTAGAGGCATTAATAGGATGTATACTGGGTTTTTTTATGGCCTTGCTCTGGATGTAGGAGAGTAAAGAGAAGAGAACTTCGGAGAAGAAAGTGACTAAAGTAGTAGGAATAATAGTAAATCGAGAAAAGAAAGACGCTCTTGATCATGTCTTTTCCATAATAGAATGGCTAGAAGAAAGAAAAATTCAGGTTCTTGTCACCAGATGGGGAGGGAAGAAAATCAATCGTGACGACCTGGTAGCAGATAAAGAAGAAATGGGCAAAAGGGCGAATCTTATTATTAGCCTGGGGGGAGATGGAACTTTGTGTAGAGCAACTCGAGACTTCGCTCCTCATGATATTCCTCTTCTAGGTATCAATCTAGGTGGATTAGGCTTTCTTACTGAGATTCCTATTTCCAAATATAAAGAGGGATTAGCACGAGTATTAAGGGGAAAGTGCAAAACAGAAAAACGTCTCATGCTGGAAGCAAGCATATTCAGAGACAAAAAAAAAATAGAAACATCCCTTGCCTTAAATGATATAGTTATCAGTGAAAGGGGCAGCCCTCGCATTATTAATCTTAAGACTTTTGTTTCGGAAGAGTTTGTTACCACTTACTCTGCCGATGGATTGGTTATTTCTACACCTACCGGCTCTACCGCCTACTCCCTTTCTGCTGGCGGGCCAGTAGTTCACCCTAATTTAGATGTAATAGTGCTTTCCCCTATATGTGCTCATACTCTGGCCGTAAGGCCTTTGATCATCTCCCAAGCGGATGAAATAAAAGTTATCATCGAGCCTCCTTCGGATAAAGTTCTGCTTACCGTAGATGGCCAGATAGGTTTTCAGCTGGAGAAGAAAGATATTATCAGAGTTAAGAAATCTTCTCAGGAAGCTACCCTAATTAGACTAAAGGAAAGATTCTTCTTTCAAAGGCTACAGAGTAAGTTGGGATGGACGGGAATCACCCATAAAACCTCTAGCCAGACCCCAGAGGTGTGAGAAAGAAAGTTAAATATGAAAGAACTTTATGATTTGATAATAATTGGAGCAGGGCCGGCTGGACTGACAGCAGCTATCTACGCTCAAAGGTCGCAATTGAAAACATTGGTTTTTGAAAAACTTAGCCCCGGCGGTCAACTTTTACTTTCAGCAAAAATTGAAAACTACCCTGGTTTTTCCGAGGCTATACCCGCTCAGAAGCTGGTCGAACAAATGCAAAAACAAGCAGAAAATCTGGGAATGAACCTAAAATTGCAGGAAGTTAAAAATATCAGCCAGCGTGACGGAAAAAAGATTGTTCGCACTTTTGCTGAAAAACAATACGAAGCATTGACTATGATAATTGCCACCGGCACCAAACCAAGCAGATTAGGAGTTGAGGGAGAAGAAAAACTTACCGGGCAGGGTGTCTCTTATTGTGCTATCTGTGATGCTCCTTTCTTCAAAAACAAGATAGTAGCAGTAGTGGGAGGGGGAAGCACTGCCCTAGAAGAGGGACTATATTTAGCTAAATTTGCCAGCAAGGTCTACCTTATCCATCGACGGGGAATGTTCAGGGGAGAAAAAATCCTTGCCAAAAGAGTAACCGAAAATCCAAAAATAAAGATTATTTGGAATTCAATAGTAGAGGAAATCTGTGGGGAAGAAGAAGTTGAGAAAATCAAAATCAATAATTTAAGAACAGAAAAGATATCTGACCTGATTTGCTCAGGTATATTCATTTTCGTTGGCTTAAAGCCTAATACAGAATTCATTAAGAATTTCATAGAATTGGATAGTCAAGGGTTTGTAAAGACTGACGAACATCTAGAGGCCAGCGTAAAAGGAATTTTTGCCTGTGGTGATGTGAGAAGCAATCTCCTAAAACAGATAATTGTTGCTTGCGGCGAAGGGGCTCTGGCCACTCATATGGCAGAGACCCATATCAATCAAATAAAAGGCATCGAATACAAATAGGAAGGCTAGCCTGTTGCGACAGCTCATTCTTATTCTTCGATAGTTCCAATTCGTGGTGCTGTATTTAACCTCCCTTAACTCCCGGGGTAGCTTCACTTCTTCTCTGGTTAATTGGTCGGGTATTGGTCCTATTTCGAATGTTTTCTCAAATCCCAAGACTAAACTATCTATGATTTTCCCCATCTCAGTTTTAGCTCCCTGGATGCCTTAACCTCATCCAACCGACCAATGGATAAATTGTGAGGAGCCTCTTTTACTACAGAGGGATTCTCTTCTATCTCTTTTCTAATTTCAATCATAGCAGAGACAAAGGCATCCAGGATCTCCTTCGACTCAGTCTCGGTAGGCTCAATCATTAAGGCTTCTTTTACTATTAAGGGAAAATAAATGGTAGGAGGATGAAAGCCGAAATCCATAAGACGTTTGGCAATGTCCAGGGTTCTCACGCCTTTCATCTTTTCATCTTTTCCTGAAAGAACAAATTCATGCATACAGGGTTGGTCATAAGGAAGATAAAAATAGTTCTTCAGTCTTTCCATTAAATAATTGGCATTCAAGACAGCATTGTAACTTATCTTCTTCAATCCTTCCTTACCCAGTGACCTCAGATAACAGTATGCTTTGATGATGACCCCAATATTTCCGTAAAAAGACCTCACTTTTCCTATGGACCTAGCTCTATTGTAATCAAGATAATATCCCTTGCTATTCTTTTCCACTGTTGGCACAGGTAGATAAGCAGCCAGTGTTCTTTTTACCCCCACAGGTCCTGAGCCAGGACCTCCTCCTCCATGAGGGGCTGAGAAAGTCTTATGCAGATTGAAGTGCATTATGTCTATCCCCAAATCAGAGGGTCTAACTATTCCCAGGAGGGCATTTAGATTAGCCCCGTCCAGATAAAGAAATCCTTCCTTATTATGGACAATCCTGGCAATCTCGAGGATACCTGGCTCGAATAGACCCAGAGTGTTAGGAATAGTGAGCATTAAAGCAGCCACTTTTTCGCTCATCTTATCCCTTAAGTCATCTAAGTCTATTACTCCATCTTCATTTGACTTTATCTCTATTATTCGAAAACTACAAGAATTAGAGCTGGCCGCATTAGTCCCATGAGCAGAATCCGGGATAAGGATGGTATCCCTTTCTTCTTTTTTATCCTTATAGTATGCCTTTATCATCATTAGACTGGTAAGTTCGCCGTGAGCCCCGGCAGCTGGCTGCAGCGATACCCTATCCATCCCCGAGACCTCACACAAAAGCTTTTCCACTTGATAAAGCAACTGCAATGTTCCCTGAACACTAACCTCAGGTTGATAGGGATGAATCCTGGCAAAGCCAGGTAGCTGAGCTATATCCTCATTCACCCTGGGATTGTACTTCATAGTGCAGGAACCTAAGGGGTAAAAATTTGTATCTACCCCTATGTTTTCCTGAGAGAGCCGCACAAAATGACGGACTACATTCGGCTCACTTACCTGAGGCAAACCTAATCTGCCCTGACGTAAATAATTTCCAGGAATTAGCTTTTCTACACTTTCCCTGCCTACATCACACTCAGGAAGTGAATATCCCCTCCTACCCGCTCTGCTCTTCTCAAATATCAAAGGTTCTCTCATAACATCCCCTCCAAAAGCCTGATAAGTTTATCTATATCTCCTCTGGTTCGTTCTTCAGTTACACAGAACAATAGGGAATTCTCCATTTGTGGATATTGTCTCCTCAGCTCAAATCCCCCCAGAATCTTGTTGTCCCATAGAAGTTTATTTATTCTATCGCTGGGGATGGGACATCTTACAGCGAATTCCTTAAAGAAGGGAGCACTAAAAACAAATTCAAATCCAGGAATCTGGCAAATTTTCCTGGCAGCATAATGTGATTTCTGTAGACAAAGTTCGGCTACCTTAGCTAATCCTTTCTCTCCTAGAGTAGTGAGGTATACGGTAGCTCTTAAAGCATTTAAAGCCTGATTAGTACAGATATTAGAAGTTGCTCTTTCTCTGCGTATATGCTGCTCTCTGGTTTGCAAGGTCAAGACAAATCCTCTCCTTCCCTCTTTGTCACTGGTTTCTCCTACTATCCTACCCGGTATTTTTCTTAAGAACTTCTTTTTGCAGGTAAAGATCCCCAAGCAAGACCCTCCAAAGTTAAGCCGGCCCCCCAGGCCCTGTCCTTCGCCCACAGCTATATCTGCATTATACTCCCCCGGAGCGATAAGCAAGCCTAAAGAGATAGGATCCACTGAAACAATATATATAGAGCCAGACTGGTGGGTGATTTCTTCTATCTCGTTAACCTCCTCTAAACAACCAAAAAAATTAGGGTTCTGGACAATTACACAGCTCGTATGGTTACTTATCTTTTCTTTTAATTGAGCAA
>SDBV01007941.1_pt1 | contig 14386 bp, 21 predicted proteins | sample 2277081 | NCBI WGS metagenome assembly SDBV01 (sample SAMN10402039, study PRJNA504765) | marine sediment metagenome | isolation source: marine sediment core GS10_PC15, 223 cmbsf | place: Arctic Ocean: Southern Knipovich Ridge | collected 2010
GAAAACATGGCCTTTGATGTAGCAAATCTGACGAAGCAGTGGCAGTCATATAGGGAACGGTTCGGCAACGAAAATTCTGGCGTTACAGAGGTATATACACACGACTGGGAGACAAGGTCCGACTGCCGGACGCTTATTGGGTTTGCCCATTCCGACTATACATATCTTGAATGTACGAGAGTAGAATTTGCTCCCTTAGGTGATCCCGATACCACAGACGGAGGTCCTGAGACCGCCCTGGTCACAGTAACTTACACCGATCCCAATGGCGGCTTCGGCAGTAGTTCCAAGCAGCCGGATGAAGATTGGGATAATTGGAATGAGCATTGGGAAGGTGGGGGTGAGGGGATTACCGTCGGGGAAGGATTGTCGATTTCCGATAGAGTCATTTTCTCTGATTGCCTACCAATGAAAAGCGCGACTGATATCTCTGCCGTATATATAGTCCCTACAGCCACGGTTACTATGACAGGTGTCACCGCAAACATGACCTCGTTGGCTGGAAAGAGCTTTATCCTTGATACACTGGGTAAGGTGAATGTCGGGGCCATCACTATAAAGGGATACCAATATGGAGTAGGAAAGCTGCTCTTCCTCGGCGCTGATCTTCAGGAGGGTGCAGATGCTGAGGGGAGCGAGATATACCAGATAACCTATAAGTTTGCGTATAAGCATACCAACCCGTGGAACGACTACTTCTATGTCTACAAAGCCAGCGACGCGAACTTCCCCCGTACCAAGGGAGAGGTAATTTGGGCTCCCCTCATCGACAAGGACAGTAATAAGGTTTATGGGGCGGTCTCCTTTGTCAACCTAAACCCCAGCAACTGGGTATAACATGAGCAAAGAAATAATTCCGGACTTTCAGAGGGGACAGCAACTTTCGGCTGCCGATCTCAACCGCATAGTCAGGGCGGTAAGGGCAAAAATTGTTGGTGTTAAACCGGGAATTAGGGTTGATTATGTTGGAGACCTCATAACTGTTGAAGCAATGACAACCTCTGCAACAACAGCCCTAGGTATGTTTGCCGTTCGGGTGTGGCAAGATGGAGGATCAACGGATGGTGACGAGGATACTAAATGTAACCGGACCTATCAAGTAAGGACCCTCCCTGCTACGGCAATTAGCACCGGGGGAGAGGAACTAGGCTCTGCTATGACCCCTCTTAAGAGGCGTCCAGCTTTTGGTCCTCTCGATGTGCCTTCTGACTTGTCGGACGGGGAAATTGGAACAGGATTTTACGATGAAGATGAAGTCTTTTTTCTCTTCGACGCTAACGAGACCCTCCAGGTGGACGCCTGCTAATGTCTTTTATGCTATCTCCAATCACGGGTCAATTCCTTGTTACCCCGACTGGCTTTGCCGTTCACCGGCGATGTTGCAACCAGATACTGATGAATTCCGGTAGTGCCGGTTTTTATCGTCTTCCCCCATCAATTCTCCCTGTATGTTGGGCCCGTCCAGCCGGAGGTCCTCCGGGTGAAACTTTCTGGGGTCTTGGTCACTACGGTAATAAGGTGTGGACCAACGCTGATACAGGTTCGGGTGCTGGAAGCAATGTAAGATTGATAGATGTTGATACTGGTATTATATTAGCATCACATAAATGGCTTCCTTCCACGGGTAACTATTCCGGTTATGCTATGTCCTGTCCTAGTGATGATACTAGCGATTTTTGTTTTGCTGCCGGATATATGACCTCTCCACATGATGATGTGAAAAAGCTAAGATATACCGGAGGCTCCATTGTCTCTGATTGGTCTTGGAACAGTACGGCTGCATGGTTACTAGGTGTTACTTGTAGACCGGCGGGGGACAAGGTTCTGGTGACTGGATATAGGGGCAGAGCTTGGAGTCTGCCTAATTCTGATTATGCCTCTGTTTGGGAAATAAATGATGCAGACCAAGCCGTAAATTGGTCATATGACATGAGTGATAGAGGCACAGACTGTATGTATCATAGTGATTATTATTATGTCACCAGTAGAGGTAATGGCACACCCGACAATGTTACACTTTGGCAATTTTCCCTTACCGGCTCGGTAAACTGGTCAAAGAAATTTAGTAATCAGATTACAGGTTTATGGGCAGATTCTGATGGGGTTCGTATAGTTTGCAATCGTACAAATGATTGGCCCGGTGCAGCAGGAGAATATGCAAGTGTTTGGAAATTAGATCATAGTGGAAGTGTAGTTTGGTCTTATGATGCTTCCGACACTGGAAATCACAGAAATATTACTGGGGTTTGCACCGCCAATGGTGAGACAAGAGCGAGTTATGATTCTCCTGTTAAAAGTTTTGTCATTTTAGATGATACAGATGGAACTCTGATTGACAGTGACAATACAGTATCAGGTGTTCGTCTATGTCCCGTGGGACATCGAAGATGAATGAAATTATTCAACAAATTCTTGATTTGTGTCGTTTATGTGACAACAAACGGCAGTGTGGTTTTGGTCATACGTGTAAAGCCCAAAAGAAAAGAATTATCGCCAAAAATAGTCAGGGATGGATGGTTGCTCGCCAGCAATGCTCGATTCTTGACGAGGCCGCTAAAACCGCCCTAGACGCCCCTACCACCCTGTCCTAAAAGGGCCTAAGGAATACTACCCACCTCCCCCTATCGTCGCCCACAGACGATCCTCAGCGTTCCTAAGACGTTCTAGGCGACCAATCCCCGCGACAACTTGACCGCCAATTCTCGCCGTATCGCGGATACCTCCGAACGGTCCAGGCCCATGAATCGGACTACTCGGCATTTCCGCGTTCTTGGCGATTTTGCGGGGTTCTTGTAACGTACTCGCTCCCAGTCCTGGAATGCCTCTGAGGGGTCCAGAAGTTCCCTCACGAAGCGCCAGGACAGTCGGGAGACGATCTCATAGAAGTGGTCGATGATCCGCCGGGTTGCCTCCCGCGTATCCGGGGGGTCGGCGATGAACCAGGGAACTGCCGTCTCGTCCGATATCCCCATCTCGTATGTCGGCAGGTGTGTCCTGTGAGCCCTGCTGAGAATGCGGGCGAAATGGTGCTGGAGCATGATATGAAGAAGAGTGATGAACTTGCCCTTATTCGGCTTCCACTTGTCAAGTGCTAGGAGGTAGACCAAAGCTCCCTCTTGGTGGAGGTCGTCCATCTCCAGGGCCTTGGGGGCCAGCAATCGTTGCCAGCAATAATATGCCTGCTGGTGGATGAGCTTCTCGAAGCTCTCAAGGGATGGGGGCTGTGGGGTTGCTGTTGCTATCATGGTGTAGTCTCCTTTAGCAGTCAAACAGGTAGTGCTTGTGGGTTTTGGGCTTGTCCTCACAGGGACATGGATTTGACGGGCCTTGCCGAAAACACGGGTCTTTTGAATGCTTCCATGGAGTAACACCTGTCGGAAGCTCCAGGTTGAGTCGTGCAGTGATTTCAGAGATATCGGTAAGAGAGGTACAAACCGATGCGCAACAGAGGCCATGGGCGTAGACATCAAATCCAGGAGTTTTTGGCGTGCGTGCTGTCATTGGTTATCTCCTCCACCCAAAGTTTTATATACCTTGTGGGCAATCTCGTTAAGGCGGTTGTCGATCCATATGTCTCGTTGAATGGATGAGTCAAAGTAGATGTGCTTCCTCATCAGTTCTTCTTCCACGAGACGCTGGAGTTCATCGAGAAATGGAATCATGGTTTTCTCCCTATCGCCTTATCGAAGTCCTTCTTGGTTACGGTGAGGGTCCTAAAAACAGCAGAGCCTTGACCGATAAAGCGCCCCGCTGCCACGAAATGCCGCCGATAGCCCCAAACCGGCACCACCCTATATCCATACCCGTTGTACCATCTTTTGAGATGTTCCCTAGCATCCCTGCGTGTCAGAAAGACATGATTGCCACGGTTGACCCTAAGAAGGGATTGCTCCATCCGAGTAAGAGAGAGCTGCTTGCGGGTGGACCTGACGGCACCGGCTCTTCGGCACCAGCAACAGCCCTGGTAGATGGAATATAGCACCCCCCTAACCGGCTTCTTTATCACCCAGAACTTCGCCTTGCCGCCCCCCTTAGCCAACTTCCGGCGGACCTTCTCGTCGATCTTCACGTTGATGTTCAGGCACATGCTGTTCTCCCTTCAGAAAAAGTGAGCGGGACCGGGAAGGAGACAAGTGGCACCACGAAGGAGCCAAGAGAAACCCGGTCCCGCTGTTTCCATTATACCTTGTTGGTCGTTGGAAGGCAATCGGAATCCGCCTTGGAATCGAAATACTCCACCGCGTGCCCAACCTCCCGCTGCCACCTAAGGAGGCACCGCTGCCAGGCCGCGTAGAATGAGGTTGTCCCGCCCTTGGGCAGAAGCCCGGTGAACCTGTCAAGACATTCCTTGAGATACTCGACTTCCTTGAGGGCCTGTTCGTAGTTCATGGTATCTCCTTTGCTATCGCATCATCAGCCCACTGCTGCCCTGCGTAGTCGCGGAGAACAGAGAGGGGGACGGGCTTGCCTTCCTTGACGGCCTGCGCAACGAGTTTCTCATGTAGCGCGAAATCAGCCTTCCGTAACTTGTCCAATGCTTTGTCGGTCTTGACATGCTTCGTGACACTCTCAAGGTTCGTCCATTGGAATACCATACTGGGCTTCCAAGAACTGACTCTTTGTGTGCCAACCTCTAGCTGCGTCATCTCCCACGGCTGCTTCCCCTCAGCTACCTCAGCTTGATATCGTCGTTCCTGATTCATGTCCTTGTCTCCTAGTTCAAGGTTATTCGATTTTCACTCTACTATCATTATACGTTACATCGGCCAAAAGTAAAGCCCAAAATAGAAAAAAACCAAATCTTTTTTCATCTTCTTGTAAGTCCTTATAAAACAAAGACTTAGCCTCCATGCTTTTCCACCCAGGAGGTCACCTTTTCCGCGATTTCGGCTTGTGTCTCCACCCTGTCTAGCCGTAGCTCGTCCACCGAATCCCGGCAGAGCAAGTCGATGTAGAGGCACTTCCGCTCCTGCCCCAGCCGCCAGATGCGCCCCTCGGCCTGGCTCCGCACCGCCGCCCCGAACGTCCCGTTGCCATAGAAGATGGCGGTTGAAGCGTGCTGGAGATTCAGTCCCTCACCTCCGCTCCGGGGATGGGCGACCAACACGCGGCATTTCGGATTATCCTTGAATCGCCGCAGCTCCGCGGCCTGGTCCTTGACCTCACCCCTAATGCCCGCGTGACCTATCCCCATCTTGGTCAATCGTTCCTCTATCATTCTCCCTTCCTCGATGTAGGCGTGGAATACGATGCCCTTGCCCACCATCCCCCGGATGACCTCTTGCAGCTCGTCGAGCTTGGGGTTTTTCTTTAGCCTTACCGTGCCCGTCCTCTTGATCAAGAAGCCGCCCGCGACCTGCGAGAACTTGTTACCCTTGTTTCTACTGTCGATTGTCTTGTCTGCGATGATCTCCTGTGTCAGTTTTTTCTGCTCTGCCGCCATATCGCAATACCGCTCTTCATACATTCGCTCGGGCAGGTCGAAGCACTCGTCCCTAGAATACCTTAACGTGGTCGGTGATATTCTCTCTAGGATATTCTCCAGCTCGTCCTTCTTGATCCTCCATTTCCCCCAGTAGTCTTGCTCAAAGTACTTTCGTAGGAATGCCATTATGCCCGTCCCCAATGTCTCGCCCCCATCCAGGGCATAATACTCTGCCCACAGATCGGCCTCCCCCGTCGAGATGGGCGTGCCTGTCATTCCTATGACGTGAACTGCGCTGCTACTCAGGGCAACAGCCGCCTTGGATTGAATGGTCTTGGAATGGGCCAGGTGATGCATCTCATCGAACACGATTCCATCGAACTCGGCTTCCTTAATCAGGTGTCGATTCAGGAGCCATCGTTTCTCCTTGCCTTCCCCGTGGTAGTCACCGAATAACACCCTCAGTCCCTCATAATTGACAATCCAGATATCGCCGTCGTTCTGAATCATCGCCCGTCTCTCGGCTTTACTTCCCCTTAGTAGATGATAGTTCTTGTCGGTGTGCTCGGTAATCTGTTGCTCCCAACCCTCAACCACTGAGTTGGGACATACCACCAAGAGCCGCCTGGTCCCCCAGAGCTGGTGCGTATACAGGCTCGTTAGGGTCTTGCCTGTTCCTATGTCGTGCCAGTAGGCTATCCGCTTTCCGGCGTCCGCTGCCCAGATGAGAGAGACCGCCTGATGGTGGAGAGGCTTCGTCTTAAATTTGACGCCCCGGAGGATAGACTTCACCTCCTTCTCAGTCAGGTCCTTGGGATTTTTCATCCTCTTTCCCTATCTCAAATATCTCGTTGTCCACGTCCACGCCTATCCAGGATGAGATGCAGAACTGTCCCAAATCATAGCATAGCGATATTGTACAGCTCACATCCTGTTGTCCCTCGCGATTGGCTATCACGTTAATACCAGCTAGGTTGTTCCGCACCTCATTGTCGCCCCTACCTATTGCCAACATGATATCGGCATTCCCGCATTTCCTGGCGTCCTCCGCTACGTCCCTCTGCGATATATACCTTTTCTTAAGGGCGCTCCTAGTGACTTGGGACACCGTTGCCACAAGGATATTTCTACGGTCTGCCAGTCCCTTCGCCCAGATATAGGCTCCGTTCAATTGGTGCCTCAATTCCTTCCCAAACCCTGACAGATCCATGATGTCCAAGTAGTCGATGAGCAGGATATCAGGAGTAAAGTCCTCAAATGCCTCTAGGTAATTCAGAAAACGCTCTACCTCAGGAGGACTACATTGGCCCATTGGATATTTCTTGATTCTAAGTCTACCCCCAAACCGCTGCATTCTCTTGCGGGCCTTTATTGCCACGTCGGTTTGGTATACGGACCGAATCTTGGATGTGTGATATTGAATTCCCTTGGATGAATTCCACTTGTAGTAGCCTACCTCCTGGCCGATTCGCTTGCTCCCTCGTATTGAGAACATCATATCGTACCGCAATTCCTGCACTCGCTGGGAGACCTCGTTCGAGATGTGGAGTATATTCAGACCGTGGTGAAGACCAGTCTTGGCGAGGTGGGAGAGAAAGAACGTCTTGCCAGCCTTGTATCCCCCGAGAGTCACTAATAATTGACCCCTGTTGTATCCCCCTATCAGTCGGTCTAACGCAGAAATGCCCGTAGGTACCAAATACGTTTCCCGTTCCCTATTGGTGATATTGGAGTAGTCTCTAAGATAGTCCAGCCCCGCGTCCTCCTCCGGTATGCCGGACTGTAGGGCCGCGTATAGGACGTTGTCGGCACCCTCTAGGTCGTTCTCTCTAACCAATAGTTCGGATGCCCTGACCAATGCTATCTCGCGCTCCCGTACGCGCACGAACTCGTGTACGCGGGAAAGGATGAAAGCCTTGTTTGGCTCGTGAAGCTCCTCCAGCTTTTTGAGATATCTGCGGTATTCCTCTACCTCGTCATCAGGCTTGTCTTCCAAAAACCTAGAGAGTTGGTCCTTAAAGTGCTGATTCGGGGCCTCCTGGAATTGGGCATAGTAGTCGTAGCAGAGCTGGGCGATATTCTCTGTCAGATAGGAGGTGAAGAACTTTGGTTTCATTCGCCCTATGGTGAGCTTCAGGAACTCAGTATCGGTGAGTGCTAATCGTAGAAATGAATCCTGGAGGTGCTGATTCAGTTTAGCCAAGTCGTTCTCACTTATCCTTCCACATCAAAAAATCCCTTGTGTTTGTGCTGGCTGCCCAGTCTCTTGCCTTCTAGTCCGAGAAGGCGGTCACGGGCAATATTGCAGTATTCTTTGTTTATATCTATGCCGATGTAGTGTCTCCCGAGCTTCTTGGCGGCTACGCAAGTAGTTCCAGAGCCACAGAAGGGGTCGAGGATGATGTCGTCAAGATCGGTAAAGTCCGCCACGAACTCACTAAAGAGGGCCACTGGCTTCTGTGTGGGGTGACTTCCGACCTGGATGCAATGTGTATAGAATCTATGTTTACCACCACCGTTCCACCGTTTCTTCCCCGACGAATGGCATATCGCCACTGCTTCCCAACCCATGCCGGGCCGGTCCCCGGTAAACTGCGGAGCCCCGTTTGGCTTCCTCCAGATACCGAAACGCACCAACAGCCCAGCCCGATACAGGCCCTCCAAGAAATGCCATTCGCAAGTGAATACGGTCCACCGCCTACCAAGTTCCACAAAACGGCCCGCTAGTTCGATGCATTCGTGTTCACATATACCCCCAAACCCAAGAGCTTGACGGGGCACGACACTCGATAGATGCTTACCATGAGTTTCCGCACTACCATACGGCGGGTCAGTTACAACTGCATCGACGCACCCATCCGGCATTTCCTTCATCACGTCGAGACAATCGGCGCACACGATGCACCCCTCAGATTCGCCATCTAATACAGATTGGATTTCAGGGTTCAGTTTAGCCATTCAATATCAAGCTCCCTCACTGCCTCTGCCCCTAAACTGTCGGGGTCCTCGCCCTCTGGTAGGCGGACCACCCCGGTTCTCATTATCGGTGCCAAATCTAATGCAGTTCCCCTCGCCTCATTATACGCATCCGAGTCCCAGCACAATACCAATTCCTTTATGTAGTCGTCTCGCACTAGCTTCGCCCTCTGTCCTCGCGTGAGTTGCTTGGAGAAGCATGTTACCGCGTTGTGTCCCATTCGCCAGCAGTCTATCGCCCCCTCTACCAGATAAATCCTATATGGCGGTTCTACCGAGACCGTCCAGTACAGATAGTCCATGATGGGACCGTTGGTAAAGTATTTCAGCTTCGCCTTGCCGGAAACGTCTCTCCCCTGCCAGGCTACGAGATTCTGGTTGTCGTCGTATATCGGGATGATGAGTCTCTGTGCATGCTGTCCGGCGACACCAGTATATCGTACCATGTAGTCACTGCAGGTTCGCAGGCCAATCTCCCTATCGACTAGGAATTGCCTGAGTAGGGGCTGGTTCCCCATCAGTTCGGGGGTGACCCCCCTGCTTGGGGGTAGTTCAATCTTGTCCACTTTCTTGGCCTTGGCCGTAGGAACCCCATGTAGATTTTCCCGTATGATATCCAGCACGTCCTTATCCTGTAGGTCCGGGGCTTTGTCTACGGTCCGAGCGTATTCACTTCGGGTATATCCCAGCAGGGTACTGAGGATATCGTAGAAGCTCCCCTTGCGGTGACACCTAAAGCAATAGTATCGTAAGACGTTCGGGAATATCCCGCAGCGAAACTTGTCATCCCTACGCCCGCTTGACTTGCCCACGCAGAATGGACAGTTGATGTTCAGGCACTTTGTAGATTCCTGAAATGGTATCCTGAGAGCCTTAAGGGTTTGCTGGAGCTTGTTCGTTGTCATTATTCACCGTTCACCAAAGATATCCAGCGTGTCTAGGTCTGATTCGCCTATTGGTCAATGGTTCTTTTGAACCCTTGCACGGCGTCGGTCTGCGTTTCGTATGCCCATGCCGGTACGCCAATCCCTGTTTAGTCGAGGCGAGCAACCGTCGGCAAATTCGGCACCGACCGTAACCGAACCTATATTTCATTATACTCCAACGGCTTCCCCCTCTGTGCCTGTTTCTGGTATTGCTTTAACCGCTTCGCCCGTTTCTTTTGTTCCATCGCCCTTCTTTCAATCCCGACTCTCTCCTCTTCGATGGCGCTGGATTTGAAATACGTGCCTGGCTTAGGTGTGCCTTTATTGTCGGGGGTGCGCCTGTTCATATTCTAACTGCCCTCACTTCTTTTTTCCGATATGGAAATGATAGTGGTCCTTTATTGTCCTCTGCTCCTCGTCAATCTCCATGCCCGGATATTTCATCCTAGCTGTCCGCAATAATTGCTCTCGCTGCCCCTCGCTTGGTGGGTCGTGGTCCCGCCAGACCAGCATGGGCGTCCCACAGCTTTTGCAGTTGCAGATGATATATGTATCCGTTACCTCGTACCATTTGGTCAGTTGCTGCATATTGCACAGCGGACATCCGGCCCTAATTAGTCTTTCTACTCTTATCATATTACCCTGTTGTTAAATTCCTTGTGCTCCAGAAGATTTAGCACCTCTTCAACTGCTCCCACTTCCATATCGAACCTACTCTTCCGCGTACAGCTACCAAGGTGGGGCGTGAGATAGGCGTTGTCAAGCTTCACCAGTGGCCCCGAATATGGCTCCTTGGTAAACACGTCTATTGCCGCAGAACCGTCTCCTACCTCTAGCCAGTCGTATAGAGCGCCTTCATTTACTATGGGACCGCGGGATGTATTTATCAGGCAGGCATCGGGCTTCATAACGGCAAACTCCCTCGGCCCGACATAGTGGAGGTTCCTTTCCTCGAAGGGAATGTGAATGGTGATGATGTCGCAGGAAGCGAATATCTGTAGCTTGCTCTCCGGCTCCGTTCTTTCTATTCCCCGACAACGTTCTGGGATAATATCGTTGGCAAATATCCTTCGGGGCTTGAGGCCCGCCACCTTCTCCAAGACCAATCTGCCTATCCGCCCACAGCCGATCACCCCGATGTCACAGCTTCGGATGTCCCGGCCGATATGGCGATACCAATTACCTTCCCTCATGGCCCTATCGGTCTCCTGGACCCGCCTGAGCATATTGAGCATTTGGCAGATAGTAAGCTCGGCCACCGCGTTACTAGGGGCATCCGGCGTGTTGGTTACCACGATGCCCCTTTCCTTACAAATCTTCAAGTCGATATTGTCAACACCTATTCCCACTCGGCTTATCATGGCCAGCTTGGGCACGAGGTCGAGTGTCCATTCTGCATATTCTTCCGTCCCGGCTACGATGATATCAGGCTGATACTGAATCAGGATTCTCTTCAGCTCGCCCTTCTTCAGTTTCCGGCCCTCGGGGTTGTAAATGACATCCCGTCCGTCGAGCTGTCGCCTCGGCGTCGGGTTCGGGTCGCCAAAGGGATGGGTTGTTACAAATATCTTCATTTGGTTTCCTTCGGCACCCTCTTTGCCTTCTTGATTAATTCGGTTACAGGATCAACAGGCTTTGGCTTTGGCTTGGATTTTTCCCTCGCCCGATAGAGCATCTCGGCGAATGCAAATTCCTCCGGGTAGTCAATGTCCATGAATTCATTTCGGTCAACGTGCATGAAGTACGGCGTTGTCCCCAGAATGTCGGAGCGTTTTCGCATTTGACTCGCTCGAAGAATACAGACCCCGAGATTGAGTTTGAATGCATTTATCTGGTTTGAGCGTGTCCCGGCGAACGATGTAAAGGTTACTGGTTTATGGTCGTATCCGTTGAATATGTAATCATGGACCCTTGTAACTGTATGCAGACAATCGTAATTGATTGTCTTGCTCTGACTGCCAGCAACTCGGTTGTAATATGTCTTGATTGCTTCATCAAACGAACTTGGCATGATAAGCGGATTGGTTACAGGGGTCCAGATAATCGTAGTATCATTGCCGAAGTTCTTCATTACCGCATTAGCCAAATGCCGGTAAACCTCACTCATCGGTGTCGAGTCCAGGGAAAAATAAACGTCTCTCTTGTGTTGAAGTATCCGGAATCGGGCTGCCTTATTCAATACGGCAGGGTCCTCCGATGACAGCACAATTCCATCGAGGTGCTTGACCTTCAACAACGTCTGAAGTTTTAGGGTCGTGAGGTCCGTACCCGCGAACGGCCGGATGCTCTTGCCCTCTATCCGCTTGCTCGTTCCCTTTGCCGCCACTAGCGCTATTGTTTTCATTGTTGGCCTCCGCTTACGTTAATTATCGCTCCGTTGATGTAACTGGCGGCTTCTGACGCCAGAAAGACGATTACGTTTGCTTGTTCTTCGGGAAGGCCGACCCTTCCCATTGGGATATTTTTCAACATGTCTTTATCGCAACCATCAATGGGTAGACTGGATTGATACATGTCTGTGTCCGTCTGACCGGGGCACACGCAATTGACGTTGATATGCCATGGTGCCCATGCAGCCGCTAGATGTTTTGTGAGCGCAATTACTCCGGCCTTACTCACCGTATACGCCACAGAGCCTGACTTGGAATATGATAGACCGGCGATAGATGAAATGTTAATAATCTTTCCTTGATTAACTTTCATCATATCCCCCACCACTTCTCTACATACCAAGAAACTTCCGGTAAGGTTGACGGAGATAACTCTGTCCCACTGATCTGGGTCGGGATCAATACCGTGTTTTCCAAAGTAGATTCCGGCACAGTTTACCAACACATCTATCTTGCCATAGTTTCTTCGCGCCTTGTCTACACAGAATGTAACTGAATACCGGTCGGACACGTCCCCCTCTGCGATCTCAATCTTCCCGAGATGATCTCCTCTTAATTCGCAGTAAGCATCCTGTGCCCTATTACGAGACATAATAGTTACATTGTCACCTTCTTCCAAGAACGCCTCGGCGGTCGCTCGGCCTATGCCCCGTGAGCCGCCAGTAATAAATACATGTCTAGCCATTGTCATCCTCGAATACGTGAGTCACGTCGGGCATTGTAATGGCGAACCGAACAGCAGGTTTATCTCCACACACTCGTATTCTATGGTGGGCTCCAGCGGGCACATTCACGATATCTCCGGCATTAACATACTGGGGAGCCTCATGTATCCACCAAACTAGAGTGCCTTCTAATATTATCCAACATTCAGCGGCATCGGGATGAAAATGAAATCGATTGCCTTCCCCAGGCATCTGCTGGATGATTACCCCACCGAAGTGTTCATTATGGGATACGCGAACAGCCCAGTTTCCTTCTGCCCCCATCTCATGTCGAAGAGTCGTGAGGTCGGTTACATCGCAATTGACAAAAGTATAGATGTCAATATCCTCTATCCCGTCTTCCTTCAATACTCGTACCAGGTCACTATCCCGAATCACGGCATCGCCTCCGTATGTTACTGGACCTCACGCCCTCAGTAACTGGAAGATAGATGAACTCGACAGGGATATTTGCATTGATAAATTCGTTTTCTCGATTACTCCATTCTCCTGTTTCCCGCCATTCGTCGCCCATGAAAAACACGTTAAATCGTAGAATTTGCCATGTCTCTATTTTGTCAAGGGGAGGTACGACAACCTCATCGACAAACCAACAGCTCCTGAGAATTTCAATCCGTTGTGCAAGCGGGATGATCGGCTTGGGCTTTCTGTCCGTGATATATTCATCCCGGTTCACGCCCACGATGAGTTTGTCACACAGTGCATCCGCTTTTTCAAGCAACCGCAAATGCCCGACGTGGAACAGGTCGAACGTGCCTACTGTATACCCTACTATCATTTTGGTTTCCTCAATAGTAATGTCCAGTTCATGTTTCTGCTGCCTGATGGATAGGGATCGATGGGTTGGTTTAGCAATACCTCAAATTCCGGCAATCTGTGTAAGATATCCTCTGGAATCTGAATAGACATAGACTCGTATCCCCTGTCACATCCCTGGCCTAAATGTAGATGAAACATTATCAACCCATTTGGTTTTACTATCCTTTTTGCTTCGGATACAAACTTGTTCAAGTCATTTGCATGATCGAGGGCGTTGCTGTAAACAAAGTCGAATTCTTTATCTCCGAATGGCACATTGTGGAAGTCACCTGCAATGCTCCAGGGCGGTGTCGCAATCAGGTCCAATCCAATGCAGTCGCTTCCCAACTCCCTGAGTATTACCACCTCTGCACAGAACGATGGACCAAGGCATATCGACCTAGAGTCTTTGAAGGTAATGTGGGGAACGGCTGTCGCAAACCACAATCTAAATTCTATTAGGTGCTTCTTATGATGAAGCTTGAAGTATCCCTCCTCCTTACCCGACCAGCGGGCCTCTTTTTGGTGTTGAACATATGCCTTATAGTCTTTGTATTCTCGTTGTTTCATATCTTGAACTCGTGAAAGGGACGCAATTCGTCAATACTCATACTCAGGTTCGATAAGCTATATCTGTTTCGCTTAAAGTTTACACACTGCTTGTCCCAACCGGGGTAGTGTCGGTCCAGAAACACCGACGATTTATTCGGCGTCGGAAGCGATAGGCCCCAAAAGTCCCTTCGCTCCAGCGGCAATATAACGATTTTTGGAAATGGCTTCAGTGGTGGTGGTGTCTGCCCGTTCGAGCAGAAGTCAATCTTATCCTCCGTCTCCACATATGAGAAGATGTCCACGAATGGCTTACGGTAATATCGCTCCTGCTCGCCGGTTTCAGGAAACATCTTCAGGTAGTGTCCGTTTTGGGGAGAGTTTTCCTCTGCCCAACTGTATCCCCTTTCGCGGAGGTCATCCAGGGCGTCCGCCAATCCTCCTGCAGCATTTTTGTTAATCGTAATGTCCATGTCATCATCCCACGGAATCTGTCCCCCATGGCGTATGCATCCCAACAACGTTCCATAAATCAGCATCCACTCAACTCCATGAAGCGAGAAAACTTCGTCAATCGCCGCCAGCATGTCTATCGCC
>SDBV01007942.1_pt1 | contig 14385 bp, 11 predicted proteins | sample 2277081 | NCBI WGS metagenome assembly SDBV01 (sample SAMN10402039, study PRJNA504765) | marine sediment metagenome | isolation source: marine sediment core GS10_PC15, 223 cmbsf | place: Arctic Ocean: Southern Knipovich Ridge | collected 2010
GTACAGGCCCGAACTTCCCGCCGTCAAGGCCAAAACATGCGAAGATCGGTAAACAAGGAAAAATGCGCCCCCGTTCCGCTCGGCTGTTGCCAGGAGCAGCAGAGAAGTGCCTGGCGCCATCTCACCCGGAGCGTGAATCCATGTCCAGCAGTACTTCAGGTCCCGAGCCGGTTCTGGCCACGCGCGAGAAGGTCATTTGGGCAAGGCGACGCCGGGGCGTGGCTTAGGCGCTTTCTTTCGCGGACGGGTTGTGGGGGCCTCAGACCAACGTATTTGGATGGGTGTGGCTTGTGCGCCCGACCCGAATTCCCTGCACGCGATCATACCGCGCAGGCCAAACCAGTATCCATTATCTCAGATAATCCAATGCTATTTTCAAGATGCCCATGAGGCAAATAAATTGAATGATCATCTCGAATTATTGAATACTATACTTACACCTGATTGCTTAATTAATCACGAGGAGAGAATTAAGGATTATATAAGTAATTATAGTCTTGATTATTATTTTAAGGATTTATTGAATATGAACTTCATGGATGAAAATTACCAGAATTTTTTAACTGAATTGAGAAATAATCTTCTGAAATAACCCCAGTTAACATATCTGATCTATATGATAAACTATAGTGAACATGAAAAGGATAGAACATATTTATAGTAAGAATGAGACTTATGCATTGGACGATCAAATTACTTTGCTCACAAGGGGGGTTGCAGAGCTCATAGATGAAGCTGGATTACGAAATAAAATTCAAATATCTCTTGCAACTGGTGAACCACTTAATATTAAATTAGGTGTAGATCCTACAGCTCCAGATATCCACTTAGGCCATACTGTAGTATTTAGAAAACTTAAACAGTTCCAGGACTTGGGTCATAAAATCAAATTTCAAAAATCCTGGATATGGAAAACCTAGAAGTGGTATACAATAGCCATTGGCTTAAGTCAATGACTTTTGAGGATGTTGTTAAAATGGTTGCACAAACTACCATGTCGAAGCTGTTAGAACATAATACTTTTCGCAAACGCTTTGATTCCTCAGAATCCATTCGCATGCACGAATTCCTATATCCTTTTATGCAGGGTTATGATTCAGTAGCTTTAAAAGCTGATGTTGAATTAGGCGGAACTGACCAAACTTTCAACCTTACTTTTGGAAGAGAACTACAGAAAAGTTTTGGACAAGAACCCCAGGTGTGCCTCACTATGCCAATTTTGGTTGGGACTGACGGTGTGCAGAAGATGTCAAAATCTCTAGGCAACTACATCGGTATAGATGAAGCAGCACCAGTAATGATGGACAAAATAATGCAAATGAATGATTCGAATATAATTTCGTACTTCACACTGCTTACTGATGTCCCTATAGAAGAAATTGATCAAATGAAAAATGATTTAGAAAATTCACCATCAACCGCAGTGATTTTGAGGACAAAGAAAAAACTGACTTTCGATATAGTTAGACAATTTCACGGGGACGATGCCGCTTGGAAAGCTTTAAATGATTACGGGAAAATGGATAAAGAAGGATTACCAACTTTCAAGATTGATAGTTTAAAATTCTCCAATAATGGGCAAGTCAATATCATCGACCTTATGATCCAACTATTCGATTTAAAAAGTCGCAGTGAATGCAGGAGATTAGTAGAACCAGGAGCAGTAAAAATTAATAATCGAAAAATAACCGATTCCGAAACCATACTCTTTATGGAGGTGGGTATGATCATTAAAGTTGGCAAAAACCGAATTGTGAAACTCCAATAAATATAAGTTATGAATTGCAGTCTTTTATTGCGAAACTTACATTATGCTAATCATATTAAAACTTTTTTACTAGAATATGATGTATCAGCTAATATTGTTCAATTAGATGATATTAAGAATGATACAGATGGTTTTATTATAATAGATGCTCATTATGAATGCAAAATGAGTGATTGTGCAGGTAATAAATTCGTTGATGTTATCAGATTGGAACATGGTGCTTTTCAACCAATTCTCTTAATGTCATGGTTCTCCAAATATCAAATAGCAGCACACAAAGCTATCAATGAAGAGGGATTTGAAAGTTTACATAATTGTCGTTGTGATCAATTCCCAATAACTAGAAAAATAATTAAATTTTTTATAAATAAATTTATAAATGGACTCCCCAAATATTAAATCTGTTTTTTTAGGATCAAGATCAGAGAATGAAGCTTTGTATAAAGAAGTCTTCACAAAAATTATTGAAGACACACTTAACTTCAGAAAAAACTTTCATGCTCAAGATGAATTAATAATTAGTGAACAAGACAAATGTGAGAAGGATTTTATAAGCACTAAGAATTTAATATTGGATGAATTGCATAATACTTTATCAAGTTTAAAAGAATCTGTTCCAACATGGGATGTCAAATATATGGCACATTTCCATGGGGATTTACTAATACCTGCCATAGCAGGATATGTTTCTGCTGTTCTTTATAATCCTAATAATGTTACAGATGAAGCGTCTTCTGCAACTTTGCCTATGGAAATGGATTTCATGAAACAAGTTTCCTTAATGATTGGTTATCCAGCTTTTGATGATATTACAAAAGAAAATGATAGTACAAAGCACAAATCATGGGGTCATTTAGCTTCCGGAGGTGCGATTGCCAATATTGAGGGGATTTGGGTAGCCAGGAATTTGAAATATGTACCTATTGCACTAAAGCTGATTCTGATACATATTCAGTCAATTACTAAAAGTCTAGATCCTAATGAAAAGTATATCTTAAATAATGTACTCTTGGAGTGCATTACTAAATCTGATCAAGAATACATAATAAAATTAGAAGCACTACTCTCGAATTTTGAAATAGAATTACCTAGTAGAAATACTCGTACTCTTGGAAATCTCTCTTATTACAATTTGTTCAACTTAGATTCGGAGTCTCTAATGGGTCTTAGACAAGCCGTAGTTGAGAACATAAAGAATAAATCTACTAGCGATAATTTTGATTTGAAGAAAATGTTAGCGGTTTTTAATGAATTATATATACAAGGGAGTATAAGAACAACAGGTTTAGCCGAAATTCACAGACTAACAGGTTTAATAACTCCAAAAATATATATATCAAGTACTTGTCACAATACTTGGGATAAAATGCCTGAAATACTTGGATTAGGTCAAAATGCTTTAACAAAAATTCCTGTAGATGGGAAATATCATATTGATATTAAAAAATTGCGTGAAGAAATAATTGAAAATAAGAAAAATGAAATTGCAACTTTGGCGATAATTGGTGTATTTGGAAGTACTGAGGAAGGAGCAATTGATTATATAGATAAATTACTTAAACTAAGAAATGAATTAGGGCAAAATGATCATTCATGTTATATACATGTGGATGCGGCTTATGGAGGTTATTTTGCTTCATTACTGACGGCAGATGAGAATAAAAACAGTGTTCAGGTAATTTCTGATGAAGCATTAAATAATATTACACATAATGTTATATCCAGAATAATTAGTTTACTTAAAGAAAACAAGGGAAATAGTAAAAAGACCATTTTTTATAATGCAATAATTGAACAAATTGCTCAAACGGTTAATAATCAATGGATAAAAAATATTCTTGCATTAAAGGAAGTTGATTCAATTGTCATTGATCCACATAAGTTGGGTTATATACCTTATCCTTCAGGGAGCATAATTTTTAAGGATTCCAGGAGTAGGGAACAAACTTCCTTTGACGCACCATACCTTGAGTGGAAACAAGATAAGTTAGCTTGGAGTGGGATTAAAACAAAAAAGCATGTTTATGCTGGGAAATCAACCATAGAATGTTCTCGGCCAGGTGCAGCATCTGCGGCATGTTATCTTGCTTCAAAAGTTGTTCCTTTGACTTATAAAGGGTATGGGAAAATCATGGCGTATTCAATCATCAATTCCCAAAAATTTATTTCTGTATTAAAAGATTTTGATAAGGTTGATAATAGTATGAATAGTGGGTTTAGCATTCAACTTCAATATGAACAACCCGATTTGAATGTGATTGGTTGGGTTATCGGTTTGCCAAATTTCATTGAAAAACCTTTAAATATAAATTTGTTAAACGAAGAGATTTTTTCGGGAATGGCAAAATTTCGAGATACCTCTGTTTTTTCTTACAATTACTTTGTATCCAAAACTTATCTATCATTTGCAAACTATTCTCATGTCCTAGAACCAATATTGCTTAAACTAGGAATTAAAAAAAGTGAATTTGCAGACAAGAACAAAAATGCATCTCTGAGAGAAGAAAAGTTAGCGATCCTAAGAAGCGTTTTGATGAATCCACTATTGTTTTATCTTAAAGATAAACATTTTACAAACTTTTGGAAACAACAAATAAACCTGGCAAAGCAGGCTTTACCGAAATTGTTGTTGAAGCTCTTAGAAGATAAAAATGATGGTAACCGGTTAGAAATTATTTGGCTCGAAAATGAAAAAAAGGTTCGTAACAGGAAACAAAATATTCAATATGAAAGTCTGCTATCAAACCACATAAATATTGAGTTTTCTGTTGGTAATAAATTTGAGTACAAGAAGGATAAGAATGCTATTGTTATTGATGATGATGAAAATAATTGTGTATCAATTCTTAGCAGGAATGGGTTGAAAAAAGTATTGATAATTGATATGAACTTAATAGATAACGACCATTTTTCTAATAAAGAAGAAAAGATAAGAGCTTCACGTAAATTGATTAGTTCATTAAAAGAGGATTTTGAATTAAACCAAGATAGTAACTCTTTATTTATAATACCTTGTTCGAAATATTTTTGGGAGAATGATGATTTTTCAAACAATCTCAAAAGACTTTTAAATGACCAATTTGGAATTGAAGGGATTTTTTGTGTCTCAATGCTCCCTGAAGAAGAAAACTCAAATGAGGCCGGTCAACGATTCAGTTTCGAGTTAATAAAAAGATTGTACTTAGCTGCAGAAAGAACATTAAGCTAAAAAGGAAATATATGGGTGCCAAAATAAATATTGGAATTATTTGGTCAGAAGGTATCTCAACTGAAACTTTAGACTTTTATCTTTTTAATTCAAGAAACAAACATGAACATTTAAAAAATTATTTTTCAGAATATAAGCTCGTATTAATAAAACCTACTCAATTGCTTGAGGAATCAGGAGAAATAGAAAAGAAATTTCTGAATGACTTCCAGTCTATTTTCATTCTTGCAGAATTAAAGTGGCACAATGAAATACTTTCTAATTTCTACGGTATTGAGATTGCCCAAAAACTAAGGCTAAGTGACTTCATCGCTCCAATATTCATTTGTTCATTTGTTCCCGAAGAGTATTTGGTAAAAAAGCGAAATTATCTGATTCTTAAATCCATAGGCCATTATTTTATTCATCTTCCAACTGGGTTATCAATGGATTGGGAAATTAGAGTGTTAGACCAAATGGAATTAGTAGACATACAGTCACATTATTGTGATTCAGCTGGTATAATTAAAACAATATGGCATAAAAAGCAGGAAGCTATTATAATGAACTTTTTGGAAGGTAAGAATTTTATAAAAGGACTTTTAGATGATATTAGAAATATTAGCAATCTTCCAGAACCCATATATAGTGAAACTGAAAAATTAGAACGTGAATTGAATGAAGTTGATGAAGTGTCATTCTCAACTTTCTTAGATGAAAGAACAGACAGAATTTTTCTTTCTCATTTAGAGGATATTACTGATCAACCTGTTTATAGCTATAAAAAAGGATGGGAAGTTTTAATACTTGAAGACAAGCCTAATCAAGTAAAAAAGCTTAAGGAAAAGTTAGAAAAAATTAACGATAGCCTTAAAGTGCACTTAGCAACCTCATATATTGAAGCAATAAAAATAATATCTAAGGATATTTTTAATAAGATTACTATCGCGATCGTTGATTATCGTCTTGAAGACTCACAGGGAAACTCAAAGGAAAAGCAAGGTTATTCATTTATTTCTTGGTTGTTGAAAGAAAATAGGTTTACGGATATATTTGTTTACTCCGGTCAATCGAGAACAACGGTGTTAAATACATTTCAGAGTTTTGGAATAAAACCTAGCTACAAACGAAAGACTGAAGTAATCGGGAAAGTGCTGAATGACTTTATTGAAGAGATTGTAGAAAAAGGTAATATGATGTACAGTGCATTGTTGAATCAGCCACGTTCTGGAATTTGGAATCATTCATTACGTGTATTTTATGCACATTATCGGAACCATGAGGATTATATATTATTTGAAAGTCAGATATCTCTTGAAGCTAAACGTTATATAAAACAATTGGACTATTTTCTAACGTTAAGTGTTACCGCTGCTGAAAACGGTTGGTTTAATAGGTTGCTTCGTGAAGGCATCCTTATTCCGCCATTTAAGGGAGTTAGAAAAGGGCAACTAAGAGATAATAAAGGTAAATTACCACCAAAACCAAAACCTTTTGGAGAGTATGACGAATTTTTCGAAACCTTTAAAATATGGTTGATCATCCGTAGAATTGTGCTTTGGCTAAAAAATCAAAACGGAATTAATGACTGGAAAACTATTGCAAGTCTTATTTTCGAAGGTACTTTTCAAACAGAAAAGCCGGATGACAAAGCTCTCATGACCTATACTTGCTTGAGTGATGATGATTATCCATCAAGAATTCTCGTTGAGGAAAAACACTGGTTCCAATCTATCATACATGACTATGAAGATCCTGAAAGTATTAATGATAAAGAAAAAATTGTCTATTTCGATGAAAGCATTAACATCATGGATACTTTTCTCAATGATAATATGGAATTGATCCGTACTAATCAAGAATTACATAAAGCGATACAACCATTTATAATAATAAGTAGGTTGATTAGGATTAAGACTAAGGATAAAACATTTTATAGACTTAATGAGGTTTTTGGTTTGGAATTTTTGGAGTTTCTAAATTATCTCCTTAACTATAATCCATCGCTACAGGAGGTAGATATTTTTAAACCTTATATAAAAGATGGATCGGTTAAAAAAACAGCTCTTAGCAAACTTCCAGCATTGGTGAAAGTACTTGATGAAAGAATAGATAAATTAGACTATCTAACACCTTTAAAATTTTTTTTCAGTAAGGATCGAATTGAATTATCTGAAAAAATTCAAGACATTTTTCTCATTGAATTTAAAATCAACTGTCTGCATCCATTTGAACTTATAGAATTCGTGAAATTAATGCGCAGTTCAAAAGAATTTATTAATAATTCAATTTTACCAAAAATAGGAGAAGAATTATCTAAATATATTGATACGGATCATTATCATGGACAAAATTGAGAAAGAGCTATTCAGGAGAATTAGGGTCGAACATCCAAAATCTAAAGATGAAAGTATAAAATCAAAAATAAACATTGTTCTGAAAAATGATGCAGACCTTGTGCAATCTTGCACAGATGTGAATAATAAGCATTATTTGCAACCTTTTGGGGAGAAGTGGGAATTATTAATATCAATGTTATATGATGAAGCAGAACTTATTTTCGCAAAAAATGATGAAAAATATAATAGGCAAGATGGAGTAACTAATACAAAAACAGAAGAGCAAGAATATTTACAAAATCGTTTTGGAAAAGTAAAAAAGATCCCTCTCGAAGAAATTGAAGGAGATCCCTATACAATGCAAGATTCAGCAGAAGTCCTGAAAAATGCTGTCCAGGAATTACTAATTAATCCCTTGGTTTTGGAACGGTATGATCTGTTTAAAGCTTTAGAAGTAATTCAAAAATTTTACCCTTTACCCTATTTTGAAAAAGAAGCTTACATACTTCGTCTGAAAAGAAAAATTAAGCAAGCCAATCTTGAATACGATGAAAGTGTTGGCGATTCTTTTTCTTTGGAATCATTTTTTTCTGAAATCGGGATATTATCTTTTCAGAGAAGGGCGGCTATTAGAATAAGAATACGTTGGAAAAAAGAAATATTGAGAAGATTAAAAGAACCATATTTTGACATAGTTAAGCAAGGGCTAGATAGCAAATGATTCAACACACAAAATTTGTTCCCTACCATATTGATGATTTATTATATCAGATAACCTGAATTAACCATTTCCTACCTTCAGGCAATTGGTTAATAAAATCAGGTTATGCAAACATTATACACAAATCTACAAAAGTTCAGTTTTGTTACTGCAATTAAAGCCATAAGCGCTGATGATAGCAAGGCAGCCATTTTTATCGCGCTCGAGAAGAAGTATGGCGAACTCACTGTAAACAAATTGGCACAGATAACCGATAGCACCAGTCAGGCTTTAATATATTTCACTTTAGTGCTTCGAGAGCAATTATCACGAGAGGATTCGATGAAGTTGTTGAGAATGTGGTGCATCACTCCATGTACTCTGGCCACTGCTGAACAGGATGGATGTGTAAAGATAAGATTGCCTCTTACTAGACAAGAAAAGTAACGTGAAGGAGGACGTATCTATGCAACATATAGCAGCTGATCATATCCACTGTCATTATATAAATCCTAAACAATTGTTACAGATGTATATGCACGTTGAGCAGTATGTTGAGACATACTTTACTAACAAAGCTGAAACCTATGCCAGTTTAGTAAACGTAATGCCCTTTAATGCAGCGAATTTGCTTTGTCACAAAACTAGCCAACTTATGCCATGTAGTTGGCATGTGTTTGTAGTAATCTTTAACGAATATAAATGCTGAAATGATGAGACCTACACAAATTTTCACTCAGACTATAAACTCAGCAGATGTTAATAAGCCTGACGCCATCTCGACTTCTGCACTTAAGGCAATTGATCATCAGGATACGCGGGGTATAGTGAAGGCTCAGATCAAGAACCTGCTAGCTTGGGCTAATAAACAAATGGATAACCACGCTTCAAAAAACTATAAAAACAATTGACCATGGAAACATCATTAGACAAATACAGAATTGCCAAAAAGGATATCAAATTAAACAAGTATCCGTATCGAGAGAACGAGCAATTTATTTTTACACCAGGGATGTCAGATTCTTTAAATAAGTCGCAGTATAAGCGTTTAAGAATCCTTGATATGGAAATAATACAACTTGCAAAAGAAAAGAACAACTATCTGCACGAGATGCTTCAGTATCAATCCTCTTTTGACGAGTGTGATAATAATTCTTCAAGCTATTTAAAGGCTTTGACTGGAGAGTTAAATGAAGTAGAAATTAAATTGGCGCTAAAAAAAGAAGAGAAAGGACAATTCATTGAAGACATGAACAACAGAGGTATTCCACTTGATGTGGCTGAATCAGGTCAAGAAAAAGTAGGTGAAAAGACTACAAAACCAAAGAAAAAAGGTTGGATAAAAACCCTTACAATCATTGTAATGTACCTGGTCATCGAGGCCTTTCTCTACATTACCCAATATGATAGCCTAAGGGATGTAAAGAGTTATGAGGAAATTGGCACCCGAGTTTTGGCCATGTTTATACTGATTGCGGCTTTCCACATTGTGGCTCACCTTAACAGGAAAAAGAAAAAATTAATATACACGCTTTACCTGGGTTTCAACATTGTAATGATTACCATAATGATGCTCGCACCACCCGCCCTCCAACATGTATACCCTGAAACAATGGGAACTAGCACCGCTTCTGCATGGTCTCTTGAAGAACCAATTGAATCTGAGATTCTTGCTGGCGATACTTACATTCCTTCATGGGTAAAACTTTACAGAAAGATGGAGTGGGCGCCTGCAGGTCTTGGAATCATTATGTTCCTCGTCATTTTCTTTGTTATTCCAAATTCATTCTGGCAACAAGCAAAGGATATGGAAGAAGGATATATAGTGTCATCTCACCTGAATACTCCTGAGAATGAAACTTGGTCTGCTCAACAAGAGTTAAAGGCTTTTAAAAATGAAATAGCTGTATTAAATTATGAGCAGAAGAAGATTCAATCCAAGATCCGGGAAATAGATAATAGTCCTGCTGATATCATCCCATTCCGCAAAAAACTTCAAGATTTAAAGGACGCTATCATGAAAAATGAAAGGGAAATCTCTGATCTAAAAATTGAGGCAGAAGAGCTAATCATTGAGCTTGACACAGAACTTAATGAGTATCGGGTAGAATATGAAGACATCCTATCTCATGACGAGGTAAAAAATGCCTTTATAACTCCTGAATGGAACACACGAAAAGATATTCTTAACCATTTCAAAACTTCAACGTTATGATAACTCAAAAAATAATTCTCATCCTGAAGGTTCTAACCATCGTTAGCATCTTGCCATCCTGTACATCACTAATTAAATGCGAATACATTGAAGAAAGTCATTCCTTCCTTCTTTTGGATGTTTCTGATAAGAAATTGTTTAAGGTGATTGAAAATGACCTTACTGATAATTTTCCTGACTTTATGCAGCGAACGAGGCTTGGCTCAATTTCACCTTGCAAAAGTTTCACGCTTTCCATTGCAAATTTTAGCGGGTACGAAAGCTTAGATATATCCTCAAAGACAATAGCCATCAACAGAAAAGGCTTAAGCCGTGAAGAGGAAAAGAGATTGGCAAATCCAAAACCTCTGGTAAAGCTTATGCGTGATAGGATAGATGATTACAGGCATTTAACGGATGATCCGGAAATCACTTCCAGTACTAACATTGCAAATGTATTAGTCAAGTCCATCAACCAGGCGAATACAGAGGCTGATAACCTTTTTCTGCTATTCACTGATGGTATTGAAAACAACGTGCATCTAAACCTTTATAGTCGTATTCCTATGGGTAAGGATATTCCGCAGCTTATAGGCAAGCTTATAGAAGCTACAGTCCTTAATAAGTTTCATCAACTTCAGGGACAAGGACTCCAGGCTAAAATAGTAATGGTCCTCAAATCTGATCCTACGGGAAAAGTTGACCAAAGAGCCATCAAATCATTTTGGAAAGAAGTATTCGAAGAGCTTGAGTTACCATACCAATTTATTGATAACCTGTCAAATCATGTTGAGCTATGATATTCGTTTTGGCTTTAACTTGCTTCTTTGGCTTATTGGTCGCATTATCTTTCCTATTGCGTGATTTCTCCCGCTTTGTGTGGAAGAAAACCAAAGTAGCATCCCTTCCAAATCAATTTGTTGATTTCGGGCCTTATGTGGTCACGATATTCTTTACGATTGCAATTGCTTTCCTTGGATTACTGTTTCACAAGTTTAATATAGCCATCTTTGCCTATTTCCTCTCTGATAACCTTACCTCGTTTTTTATTCTTTTACGAGGGGTGTTTACGCTAAATAGTGAAGTGCAGAATCCTTTGCTCCTTAATCATTTGATCTCAGGTATGTTTATAACACCTGCTCTACAGTTTTTATCTGCTAATCTGATATATAAGGCCATTAGGGATTTTATGTTTTCCATTAATCGTCACTATGTAAGTGTTTCCTATACTGAAAGTGATGTACTCTATTTTGGTTTCCTATCCGCCATCATCTTCATTTTATTGGAGATTGTTCTTTATAGCCAAAACATTCCAACTTTTTCGGCCATAGCCCATCTTACATATTTAGGGGTTTCCAATTTATCCGTTGTAGGCTTCTTTCTCGCAATTGCCCACATTCAACTACTAAAAAATGAGCACTATAAAAACTCCTTGTCATCTTACATAAATATGAATAAGGCTGCTAAAGCGGTGGTTTATTCTCCTTGGCGAACAGTTCTCATGACTTATGGGATTGCTTTAATTCTACATTTGCCATTTTACACGGGTACTCAGTTTTTAGAGAACAACTGGATATTATTTATTGTGTATGTATTGGCTTGCATCATATGTTACCTTACCCTAAAATTATTTTTATCAAGAGGTTACAACTATTTAGGTGTAGTGATGCTTGCTGAAGGGCCAGAAAAGCTAGGGGTACATGGGAAGTTGTTCAAACCAAAAAGCGAAAGAAGATTCTACTATCTACTAAGCATAGTAGCATTCTTTTTTGCGTTGATAAAATTGAAATTGTTCTTCTTTTTTATACTCTTGCTACTTGGAATTGCTTTATCCTTTCTAATTGGCTTATCCTTTTCCTATTTGTTTTCCCTTGGGTTATCCCTGATAAGGGCGTATCTATTAAAATTTCAAACTCCAAAAGTAAGAGCGAAACCCATTACAAATTATATCCTTACTACAAGCAAGGCCTTTATTAGAGGCTCCAATGTTATGCTGGGTATTATCTTTTTTTCATTTGTTTTCCTCAGTTTTTTCCCAAAGCCCTTTAAATATGAAAATAATAATTTTGTACATGCAGTTTTTGATCACAAGGGACAATTGCTTTTTGCAGAGAGAGGGCCCGACAATCCCTGTATTCCTGTTTCTTATTCTGAATTGCCTAAATTTCTGATTAGATGTCTCTACCTTCAAGAAGATAGGAAGTTTTTTGAACAGGACAGCTGGTTGCCCAATAGGTCTAATTGGCATGGAATATCCCTTTCAATGTTTTACCGTTATTTTTCAGGCGGTGGGGGTTCAAATCTTACGCAACAACTAATTAAAAATGTGGCATTTCAAAACGTGTTTCCTCAGGATATTCAAAGAAAGTTTGCTGAAACCTTAACAGCATATCAACTATCCATTCAAGGTGAGAAAGAAGCCATTATCACCAATTACCTCAATGAGGTGGGCTTCAATGGTGGTAGCGGCCATAGTGGTGTCATAGCAGGCAGCCTATATACGTTCGGTCGTTCCCTGAAGGAATTGAACTTACTGGAAATGATGTACCTGGTCGCTACACTTAAAAGAGGTACTGACTTCAAATCAATATCAGAATACATAGAGTATAAAAATGCTGCATTCCATGAGAAAGAAATAAAAGAGGCCCTTTTGCTTCAAGCAGAATCATGGTATAACCAAAGTCAAATTTCTATAAAGGAGCTAAATATCATGAAAAATGAAAATATTAGATTTGTAAATCAACCTTATGTTACCCCTTGTTTATCTACTACGGATGAGTTCTTTCGAAAAGCAATAATGGAGGAGGGAATTGAAGGGGTTACCTATCAATCTTCTATAAAGTCAGAAAATCAAAAACAAATCGTCCGGGCTGTAAAAAAGTTTGAGGTAGAATTTCATGGAATTCAAAAGAGGGATCCTTTTAAGCTATATTCATCAGCACTTGTCGTTGATATTAAAACCGGCTCAATTATCGGACATTATGGAGGTGAAGGAGTAACGGATTTAGCCTCGTTTGGAAATGGATATCCTGTAGCCAGTATAATAAAACCATTCCTATTGCTTGAGCTACTGGAAGAAGGATGGGCAATTGAGGATATTAAACTTTTTGATGGGAAAATGAGAGGAAGGTTCACACCAAACAATAGCAACGGCACCTACTCCAATCAATATGTTGGAATAGATCAAATAATCGGTCCATCACTGAACGCACCACTGCGAAATTTAGATGAATTAACAGATCCATTGAAACTATTTAACAGTATGGAAAGAAAATTCTCTGAAATGGGTATCCCAAATGATCCATATCTTGATCTTGATGATCAAAACAAGAAGGGAGAGCATGAAATCAACTATCCTTTAGGTTCCAGAAATATGACTCTTTTCAGCATAGCTCAAATGTATCAAACCTTACTTAATAAAGGCACCTATAGAAAGCTATCAACTTTGTACTCTGGTTTTGATCCTATTTCGTTCGATAATATAAAATTAAAACAAGACCAAAAACATATCTATAAGCAAAAGAATGCGGACGCAATAAAATCTGCATTAAGTCACACAATGAAGCCTGGTGGAACGGGAGCACTTATCAAGAATTTACTTCCCCAGAATAAAATTTTCTATGCCAAATCCGGCACTTCAGATGGTGGTATCCATGGGTATTTTTCTATGAGTGATGGTGAGATTCTTATTGTGACTTGGATATCGTATTGTAGAGAAATTAATGGTCGCTTAGTGTGTAATGATTCTCCTTCAATTCCACATGAATCAGGAGCGAGGACTGCAGGTGTTTTAGCCGCATCAATTTACAACCATCTTAAATGATAATAGGCCATGCCTTAAGCAGATGTATACCGTTCTGTCATCCCATTTCATTCAGTTGTGCACTTGTTTTTTCCTACATACACTTAACCGCAGGTAAAGCGGTGTTCATCAGTCATTCTGTTTTGTTCCTCAAAAACATACACAAAATGGCACCTTAGCTATAATCTTTGATGTTCCTCCCTCGCGGTCGTCTATCAACCTGTGTCGTAAATTCAACATTGTACAGGCCCATCGGTGTGCCGCATGCAGGGTTGTTCCGTTCCACCGCACATGCCATCGCAAGGCAGCAGCTCAGCAAACACACAAACCTTCCCGCCTTCACTGCTGCAACACTTCACAACCCTGCATTGCGTCACGGGCTGCTCTCCCGGCAG
>SDBV01007943.1_pt1 | contig 14384 bp, 13 predicted proteins | sample 2277081 | NCBI WGS metagenome assembly SDBV01 (sample SAMN10402039, study PRJNA504765) | marine sediment metagenome | isolation source: marine sediment core GS10_PC15, 223 cmbsf | place: Arctic Ocean: Southern Knipovich Ridge | collected 2010
CCGCGTCCACATTGATGCTCGAACCCGCACCGAAATTCAGGACTGACTGACCGCCTACCGCGAGCGAGCCGCTTCCATCCGTGGAGTTGAGCGAAATCGTAGTTGATACGCCGTCTGTGCTGCTCGTATCTTGGACTGTAACGTTGCCCGAGTTGTCGATGCTTATAGTTGTTGAAGCGCTATTAGCACCCAGTGTCAACGTATCGGTACCGCCAGGATTGATAAGGTCATTCGCCCCGCCCAAGGTAGCCTGACTACCCGGCGCAATAGTGATCGCCGCGCCATTCTGCTCCACTACTGCACCTTGCCCACTAACACTTACACTAGTCTGTCCGCTTGCGCTTACATCGTTTATCTCGACAAACTGAACGACATTTTGGGCATTGTACCCCGTTAGGGTCGACAAACCGTCCCCCGAAGGAGAAATGGAAAACGTAGATACGCTATAGCTTCCATCAGCATTTTTTACTGTGGCTGTCGTAACTCCGTTATCCGTTTCGACTCCTTCTAAAAAACTTCCGGCGCTCCCGACGATACTGCTTATGCCGTATGTTTGCTGGATATTCTGTATTACTGCCTGTGAAAGGAGGATTGTTCCCGCACCCGGTAAGATAGACGCTCCTCCGGGCATCGAAGGCTCACTCAATCCCATCGCATTTATGAGTGTGGATGCTACAGAGTTACTATTTGATCCCAGACCCATAAACGGATATGGCAAATTTAACTGATTGATTTCGTTCGCCGCAGCCACAGCGGCATTCCACTGCGACATAATTTCATCTTCGGACCCACTTGACAACACAACCTGAGCCTCATTCGGAGAGTAATACATCGCCTGAGAATAAGTGTATGTCATTAACCTGTCGGAAGGCAAATATCCGATTGGCTTGATCTGGCCATTTGATCCAGTAGCCAATCCATCGATCTCCCCGATGACATTACCATCCGGATCAACCAAAACCAATAGATCGTGTCCAGCAACACCGCCAACGAGAGGTAATTGCGCCTCCAATATAGAATAATTACCGCTCGCCATATCACGACCCCATAATTTTAAATTAACCCAAAAAACACAATTAACGAAAATTTTAAGATAGAGGCACAAATATTTATATTAGAATTTAGGCATATTCCCACCCACATCCGCCAGCTTCAGTAACGTTGCAATGGTCAAAGCCCCGCGCAGTCTATAGGTGGAACATCGACCCTATCAACCAAATTAGAATTATTATCGGAGTACAATCGGACTCGCTCGATACAACTGGATGGCAATAAGCGCTGCCTTACACGAGAGCAATCAGTCGATGTGTTACCGACGCAAGCAAACCCTTCATTCGTAAGTGCCTTTATTGCTGACGACATCGGCATTCCTAGCGTCACCTTCTCATTGATCAGAGAGCTAAGCTGTGCTTGCTCTGGCGTGTAGCAGGACGCAAGAGTAAAACAGACTACCAACGCAACAATAGATACGCGCATAAGAAATTCCGAAAGGCATAGTAGGAAAGAGGTTATCCATTTGAATCATCAACCTCTATCTATTCACTGTCACGATACAGCGAGACTGCTACCGGCTGCCGCGCCACCGTGAGGTGACGAAACGGACGTCAACAGGCTACCAATATTGGTCGACAGCACTGACCCATCTCCCATCGTCAGCGCAGACTGGTCCAGCCTCTCATCGTTCATGAAGACGCTCGCCACGGCCAGTGGAGTCGACGTCGTGTCGGTCTGCGAGGCCGGCGCGAAATCCGCGAACGCAGCACTGCATAGCAAACTGTTGGTACTGGCCTGCCAACTCTGGCCGTGCGGCGTAACGTCGGTTAGCGGCAAACACTTCTGCCCTCTGAAAGTCCACATTCTTGATCCCCGTTCTGCGGGTGAGCAGCTCTCGTTTGCTGCAGCACACCTTCCGTCGCAGCATGTTTATGTACGTTCAAACCTCGCCCGATGTCTGTATCAAGTTATGCCCAAGTTCATACTCAAGCTGAGTCTTATACATACGAATTAATTTCGGATAACTTACAATTTTGACATGAAACTACACAGTTGAAGATCGAACTTTGGACGTTAGACGAATCCAAAAATGACATCCAGTGAACGTTTTCTGACGGATGTTACGGACCATTCTGCCCGCGTCAGTTGTGCGCACCATTCGTGCATGAACTCTGCACATATCACCCAATAGCTTTTTACACAGCCCGGCATGGCGCGAACTCGACTCCACGATGCCGGCACATTCGCCCAGACCGAATGACATGCACAATAATCCCCGCTTTCAGCCCTGACCTACAGGCACCCCACGCCGACAAAGTCACCAACACCGCTCTGTTGCCATGAGGAACCACGTCGCCCGCATGGCTTTTGACCTGCCATCCGGCAACCATTCTCCTCACTTACAACGACCGGGATTAAGCGCAGGATGAGCGACTGCCAGTAAAAAACCGGACCTCTATAAACAGGACGGATCCAAACACGGAAACCCGCACATATGCTCTTTGGATTCTCACGCCTCCATCTACGCCAATGCGCACCGCGCCAAGCGCCAATCCGTAGGCCAGAGCGACGCTGCTCCTCTGTCTATGGCCTGTGATCGCAATCCAGATTCAATTTGTACGTATGGCTCATCCCCATCCGGGATGGTCGCCATCCCGGGTACGCGGGAAACACATCGTGAGCCAGTCCATCTTCCGTAACGGATTCTTGGCCTCGACACCGGTTTACGAAGCGTTCACGCCCTGATGGTCTTGCCAGCGAGAGCTACAGGTCGTCCCGGAAGCGGAGAATCCACGAAGGCGATGTCGTCAGCCAGTTCATCGACACCATCTCACTGCACGCAGAGTCAATGCGAGGGGAGTTACGGGAGCGAACCGTGCTTTTTTCGCGACGGCATCAAGACAAGACGCTTCAATAACACCCGGCCATTGCAACAGCCTCGTCCCAAGCGACTAGCGAAACTCCGGATTGAAGATTTGCTCAACCGCATCGACACCTTCAACGTAGCCCGTTCGGCCGGCAGCACGATCGACAGTGTCGCGGGTGCGACCGGCGGTTCGCCATGGCGCTATCCGGTGCCGAAGCCGCAGCAGTTGGCGCGATCGGTGGGCCGCTCGGCGCGTTGTTTGGCCGTATCAAAAGTGCAGTGATTGCCGGTCTGCCCGGCAGCGCCGCCGGCAATGCGGCTGGCTCCGCGCTCGGTGCCGTGATTAACGAGAACATGCTCGCTAGCAACTGGTGCATCTCATGTGGTCACACCTTCGGCGCGCAGCACAGCTGACTTGATTCCGTTCGACCGAAGGACCTGATCCGATCCGGATTACCTACAGGACGGCGGGGAGTTTTCCACGTCTGCGCTACATGATCCCGGATTCCAAATCCGGTCGGACATATATCACTACAACGAGCCAGACAAACGGTCATCGCTCGATTGATCTCTATCCATTTACGATCTTAACTTCCAGGAAACCACATGTTCTCGGATACGTCTCTTGCCGATCGCACCCCGGGTGAATGTCCCCGGTGCCGGTCGTCGCGCATTGAAACCCGCAACACCGCCCGCAAAGCAGGCGGCGCAATCGGCGCGGTCGCCGGTGCGGCAGGCACGGCAACCGCCGCGATGTCGGGTGCAGAAATTGGCGCGACCGCCGGCATGATCGGCGGCCCGGTCGGCTCCGTCTTCGGGCTGATCGCAGGCGCCGTTATTGGCGGACTCCTCGGCGGAGCCGCAGGCTGCGCGGCAGGCACCAGCGTCGGCGAAGTTATCGACAACAACGTCCTCGACAACTACCGTTGCCTCGCATGCGGCCACACGTTTAGCCGCCACCCAGCTAAGGCCTGAACTCGAACTCCACGTCAAGCGTTTCGCCTGGCGGCTCCGTCCGCCCCCTCCGGCTCTTCCGTATTCTCTCATCCTGATTTCACCGCTCGCGCATGTGCCCGGTCCCGGCCGGGCTTTATGCGCTCGTCTTTTCACAAAGGAGTGATTCATGCATCTCGTACAAACCATGGCCTACGCCAACGAAACGCCCTGGCACGGTCTGGGCAATCAGCTCGCCCCTCATCAACCGCTCGAAGTCTGGGCACAGCAGGCCGGCATGAACTGGCGCATCGAAGAAACCGAAGTGCGCTTTGTCTCCGGCAGTGACGGCCCCAATCTGGGCTCGATCCACGCCTTCCCCGAACAGAAGGTACTTTATCGCTCGGATACGAAAGCCCCGCTGTCCGTCGTCTCGCGCCGGTTCCAGGTGGTACAGCCCACTGAAATCATCGAGTTTTATCGGGACCTCACCGAAGCGGGCGGCTATGAACTTGAAACGGCCGGCGTCCTCAAGGATGGCAAGAAACTGTGGGCACTCGCAAAAACCGGCCAGAGCGCGACGCTTAAGGGGCGTGACAGGGTCAACGGCTATCTGCTGCTCGCAACCGCATGCGACGGCACACTCGCGACCACCGCGCAGTTCACGTCGGTTCGCGTGGTCTGCAACAACACGCTCGCCATCGCGCTGGGTGACAGCACCGGCGCGGTCAAGGTCCCGCACCGTAGCCAGTTCGATGCGCAGGCCGTGAAACGCCAGCTCGGCATCGCGATCTCCAGCTGGGACGGATTTATGGCGCGCATGAAAGCGCTGTCCGAATGCAAGGTCAACGACACCGCCGCTGAAGCCTTCTTCCGTCGTGTGCTGACCTATCAGGCGACGGGAGGCAACACCCCTGTACCGGCCACCAACGACAGTGCCGTCCGGGCCGTGCAGGATCTGTTTGCCGGTCGCGGCAGGGGCGCCGAGATGGCGTCTGCTGCGGGCACGGCGTGGGGGCTGCTCAACAGCATCACCGAGTTTGTCGATCATCAGCGCCGCGCGCGCAGCAACGATCATCGGCGCGATGCCGCGTGGTTCGGCACCGGCGCCGCCATCAAGCAGAAAGCCTGGGATGAAGCGCTGCGGCTCGTCGTGTGATGAACGGCCCCGACGACGCGCCGGTCCTGATGGTCGGCACAAGGATCCAGATTCCGCGTGGGACAGGGTTACGGTTCGGGGGCCGTTACGCCACCGTCCTGCAGATCAGCGCGCAAGGCACAACCGTGCACCTTGGAAACGGCAAGCTCGTGACCTATGCCTTCGATGCGCTGCAGGACGCGATGACGCGTGCATAGCCGGTCTGACCTTGACTGTGCTCCCGGCTTCTCTTGCTCCCGTATTGACTCACCCTTCACTCGCCAATCCCCCCATCAACCAACCACTCAATTCACCACCATGCCCGGTCAGGTTCGCCTGCCGGGCTTTTATTTTTTCTGGAGGTCCTATGAAAACACTCGAAGCGGCGGCGGGCTCGCGAGCGCCCGCGCTCAGGCTGGTCAGCACCCAGGATCTGAGCCGCGAGGACTGGCTCGCCGTGCGCCGCACCGGCATTGGTGGGTCGGACGCCGCAGCGGCGGTCGGCCTGAATCCGTACATGAGTGCTCTTGAACTATGGCTCGACAAGACCGGACGGGGTGACGGACTGCCCCGGCCGGACCCCGCCGACACAACGTCCCCCACCTACTGGGGCACGCTGCTCGAACCCATCGTCGCCGCAGCCTATACCCAGCAGACTGGCAACCGTGTGCGCAAGGTCAACGCCGTGCTGCGGCATCCGACGATCTCCTTCATGCTCGCCAACCTTGATCGCGAGATCGTGGGTGACGATGGTTGGTCTCTTGCCGTCTACTTCGGGTTGCTCCAGATTCAGTCGATCGTCGAGACGAGCAATTACCTCCAGCGCTTCCTGGTCTTCAGTGAGTGTGTACATGGTTGTGCAATGATGTATCGTCGCATGTATTGCGACGGTGGTTAATTCAGTCTCTTGTTCTTCGTGTCGCTGAACCATCTACATGCGATACTCAGCTACCAATGAACCGGAGATCTTTCTTGTCGCTGATTGATTTATGCTCGATGTCATTGAGGAAATATTTTCACCGTCGATGTAACGTGCTCAATTAACAGATGAAGAGTTACTAATTCAATGACGGATGAATTGTTCCTTCCTGCTGAAGTAACCAAGAAAGTATTCCAATTCACACTTGCATTCGTAGTTAAATATCCCTCACCCAATAGTTCAATACTCCTATTCCATATAAAGCAGAAGTAGGACACATTCGATTAACACGATAATTACATCGATTCAATCAGCGACACCCGAGAGAAGTCAGTGTTTCATTCATGCTTCTCATATACATACATACGCACGCAATAAAAAAGTACATAAGCATCGGCCTGGGCTGATGTGCCAGGCAACGCCGTTCAAATCCATCAAGCAATATAGGCTTCCGGCAATGCACGTTAAATCATCTGTACACGCCGATTGAATTTTGACCTGGAGTGAAGATCGGTCCGAGAGACAAGTAGGCGTGGGTAGGGATATTGTTCGGGGATTATTTTCGCTCTTTTGCATGAATCATTTCATGCGGAGGAATCCGCGTAGAGCGATATGGATCATGGAAACTGTTTGAATGGCGGCGGTGACGTGCCGACGAGCTTACTTAATCGCCTAAATATCGTGATCGAAGCGATTCTTGCATTCCAGCGTCGTCGATCAGGAAGATCTCTTTCCCGCATGAGATTGGTTGGCAAACACATTTGCCATTGTGGCAGCAGAATCGGCACGCTCCAGTAATACTGACCTCTACGATTTTCCAGGGCTGCCGTTGGGATTCAACATCCGCCATCGACGCACACGGGATAGTGCCGAGTCAAAACTATCCGGCGTGAAGCGCCACCCCATCTCAATCAACAGATCCCGCACCTGGGAACGGTCATAACTACGGGCCAGCATGACCTCGACAAGATCGATTACTGCGGCGAGCCTGGCCGTCATCGATTTCTGTCCGCAATCTAGCGCGCGCTCCCTCAGCAGTTCCATAAGCCTGGAATTCGTCAGCGTGGCGTAGTCAACGCCGTCCTTCAGCGCTGGCGCCACACCAAATTTTTCACTCAAATCCACATTCAATCTGCCTCCTGTTTGCACTGGATGCGACCAGACAATGCCTGCAATGTGCACGACAAGTGCACTGATGATGCTTGCATTGTGCCACGATTGTCATTTGTTTTGCGATCACTGGATCTGCCTCTCACTCTACTGCGTCCGGGACCGCGTTCCCCGCAAGACATCTACCCCGCCCGAACCACTTCTGCACCGCATTTCCGCTCCAGAAGACCCACACCGCAGCGACGGTAAAACTGCGTGCCGCGCTTCAGGCCTCCGACTATCAGGATACGCGCCAGTGAACTGGAATATGGTGTGTCGTATTCCTTTTTAAAACAACCTAAGGGTACTAACTTCATTTATCTGGGGATGGTAGTTGACGGCTAGAAAACCTAGCGCCAGAATGCGTTACCTTCCCCACGACGATGCCCGCCCGATGCCCTCCACCATGCCCAGGAAACCCAGGCGGGCACCGCCGCCCGATCCGGCCGATCAGCTACGGATTGGTCGCCCTTCCGCTGCGCTCATAGATCAGATCTGGCAGTCCTCGTTCCAGGACCCGAAGACGCTGGAGCCGTACTGGCCGGATTCGGAGATGATCGGGCTGATTCGTCACATCGCGAGCGTAGCGGCGGAATTCATAGATGAATATCGACGCCGTCCAGATCCGATTTTTGTGATTGGGGACGATCGAGACAGGCCGGCCCTTTCTGCGTTGCCCAAGTGTAAAAAGTTTCTGGAGTTATTCCTGGACGACCCGCAGAGTAAACTCTCCGCCATAACCCGGCATTTTCCGCAACACCAGTTCCATCCGTTATTCAGGATTTATGAAATTGCTGCACGTGAAAACCGGGCTGATGACGGGCGTAGTTATTTCGAATTGGCTGCGAGCTACGTCTTTTCCTATCCGAGACGGCCAAGGTACGTATTTTCCAGTCATGCAGAAATGCTGGACTGCCGCGATCGTTTAAATGCCCACTGCAAGGAGATTTACGAACACGCGATAAAATCACGCGACGTCATCAAATCGTTTCAGCGTACTGCACAGGGGACGAGGTATAGTCTCATGCAATATGCGGAGCATCTGATCAGTCGGGCGCCCAAACCCTATATCGCACACTTTGCCGTTTATCGACCTTCCTACTTTCCTCGCCCAGTGATGTCGCATAACGAAATCTGCGATCTACGAAAGAGATTCGTCAGCATGATAAAAACCCAGATACCGAGGGATAATTATCTTGGGTACTCAATTCGGCTCCGCCATAATGCCCGGATCGGTTTTTGGCTAGACGCCTTCGTTTTCCTGAGAGACGATGACATGCTGCGCTGGGCAAGTGCGAGTGTGGATCATGTTCGTCACTACTGGCAGACACGTGTTAGCGATGACCATGCCGTGTGTGTCAGCTACGAGTGGCCAGCTTCAGAAGCATATGAAAAAACGCTTGAAGAGGCGACGATGGCAACCGAATTTGATTTTTACTGTCGCGTCATCCCACCGACCGGACATCATGGTTTCTGGAATAGCCAGTCACCGATAGGAAAACTTGCGAAACGGACCACGATCAGGAAAAAAAGCGCCGCAAAGGCGGCCAAGAATTGCGATCCCCTTCTGGAGGTGTTGCAGGAAAATTCCGCTCCTGAGACCGCCGCACTCCGGCTGAATCAGTGGGAACGGCAGGTTGAAAAACATAAATGGGCCAAGTCACCAAAGAGAACCGCAGCAGCAAAAAAACGGGGCACCGCATAAACGAATAATTAAGGGTCACGTTAGCGGAATATCCGGCCGTCAGTCATCGCTCCCAGATCCACTCATGATGCGCTCGAGCGCATCCACCGGCCACGCAAGCAGCCTGTTTGGCAGTTTAATTGCCCTCACTCCGCAATAGTGTCCGTTCTTCGAGCGTCCTTTCAGAATGGTTTGCGGGTCGACGTTAAGCGCAGCGGCCAGTTCTTCTGTCGTCAAATACGGCCGATGGGGATTGGTCGCAAACTGCGGATTGTCGCCCTCGGACGAAACGGAAACCACCGTGACCGCACCACGACGAGTCGCCTTGAGCGTGCGGCGGTCGATTTCGTCGAGCTTGTCGAGTATCACTTCCAGAGGCTGAGCCGTTTTGGCTGCATAGAGCGCTACTTCGAACGGCACATGACTGCCCGGATAGCCAACCATATCCTTGAAAATGTCCACCCAGCGAAAAGGACTGTGCACGGCAAAGCGCTCCTTGATTTCATCCTCGACGCACCAATCAATGAATTCGATTGGCTTCACTTCCGTAGGATGATGGCCCTGATCGTCGCACCAGTCGTTCCACTGCCGAAGAATCGCGCGCGCCTCGTAGAATTGCGGGTTTGCGCCTCCGCGAATTTCGACGCCATCGAGACCCATGCCGTTACCGGGCGGCAGTTCCCTGCAATCTGGCGCAGGCTGAATGCCGGCCAGCAACATCGCGCCCTGAACGGGCGTCCATGTCGCCATGTTCAGATAACGGTTCAAAGTCTCGTGTAGCCTCACGCTGAAATCGATAATCTCCTGCGGTGTCTTCGATTGCGTCACGCTTCACCCGTTTTCTTGTCGGTAAATTCGATGCCGGCCTGCTCCAACATCCAGACCTCGATCTTATCGTGCCACATGCGAAGGAGATCAAGCGGCCGGCGGCGGTAGTGCTTTTCGGCGATAGCCGATGGCTTGTGACCCTGAATCTGCGCCACGACCCCCACCGGACATTCGACCCATTCCGATAGCGTGCCGAATGAACGGCGCAAACCGTGCAGGGTGACATGAGGCAAGTCCCCGGCAGCTAATGCCTGATTATGCGCTAGACGCGGCTCTGCAATCTTGCCATCAGCGGCAGTTTTGCTGGCGAACACCCAGGGCGACGGCGCCCATTGCTCACCCCGCTGAGCAAGACGCGCCGCCTGCCGCCTGTTCGGCGGCGTCTCATTGATCCGCTTCAAATTGAGTAGCAGACTCGCCAGATAGGGCGTCAGGGGAACCGTGCGTCCCCCGGAACCTTCTACCTTGTCATCCAGCACAAGGCTGCGCCAGCGAAAATCAACGTCGTCCCAGCGCACTGCCGCGAGCTCTTCGCGACGCGCGCCCGTGATCAGCAAACCTTGGAGGTACGCACTGATGACAGGATTGCCGATCTGGCGCACGCCGCCGAACCACACCGCCAACTGTTCGCGTTGCAAGGAATCCCCGTCCTTTGCTTTCACGCGTGGGGTCGCGTCCTTCACGTCGCGCGACTTATATGCGTCAGGTGGAATAATGCCGCGATAGGCAGGGGTTTCGGCTGCCCAGCGAATAAAGCTGCGCAGCAGCCGGAACGAAAGCGCAGACATGGTAGGACGATCCGCCGCTTGCGACGTGAGCCATTCAGCGACGCGCTCACCGGTAAGTTCAGGCAATCTGAGTGGCCGCAATACGGCAAGCGGACCAGGTCGGGTCAAGCCTTCGGCTCTCTTTTTCGGCATGCCTCCCTGGTCTGCATGCTGAAGATGATCGCGATGGTGCCGCTCGCTCCAAAAAGGTTGGCGCGCTTGCACATACTCGTCCCACACCTCCCCAAACGTCACGTCCTGCCGGCGCGATTCTGCTCGACGAGCTTCATGAGCGACCTGCTGTTCGGCCCGGACTTCTCGCGGGTCCTTACCGTCGTCAACCAGTGTTCTGAGCCTGCTCGCCTCAGTGCGCGCCTTGCCAAGGTCCCACGCCCTGGCATCCCCGATGGTCACGCGGATCGTCTTGCCGAAAAGACGCGATTCGAAGATGTACGCGCGCGAACCCGCCGCTGTGACTCTTAACCCGAAGCCCGCCGTCTTAGCATCCCAATAGATGCTTTGCTGTTTTCCGGACTCGCACTCGAAGCTATCGACCCGTGCCGCCGTGAAGCTTTGCTTTTTCATTAATCGATCTGTGTAGGCACCATGTAGGCAAATCCTAGGCTATTCGATCCATTTCGGTCAATCTCGAATTCCTTGCGCCATCGCGCTAGCCCTTTCAACACAGGTGTTTCGGCATGTACATGGAAATCGATCAACGTAAATGAATCTGGACTTTCTCGGACTTTTAATCCGTTGGTCACAGGTTCGAATCCCGTACGGCCTACCAAGAAAATCGAAGGGTTACAGGCCTTACGCCTGTAACCCTTTGTCCGTTTACGATCTCGTGCAGGCGCTGCACAGGCATTTTGGGGCCAAGCTAACCCATGCCGATCAACCCCGCCGACACAGCGGCTTCGAAAGACTGAACTGCTCCGCCCTCCCACACCGCACCCACTACTCCCCACACAACACCCCCACCTCAAGAGTCGCCGCACGTGGCGCACGTGCCTGCATCGGCTCAAGCTGCGCAGCATCGGTTTCGTTAAAAGGAATATTGCTCGCGCTCAGAAAAGCCTTCACCGTGTCGTCCGCGACCGCAATCACATAGTCGGCGGCGCCGGAGCGGGTCACATACGCGCGTGGGTCATCGTTGGACGCCTCTGCCCGGTCGGTAACCACGCCCACAACGAGTCCTGCCTGATCCAGCACCGGACTGCCGCTTGCCCCGTTCTTCGCCGAGGATATCAGCGTGAACTCTCCCCCTGATGCGGCCGGCCTGTCGCGCGCGAATGCGTTGTACATGGTGGTCGCGCGATCCGGCATGTGTTGAAGGGCCTCATAGCCCTCCGTGAAGACAGGCTGTGCACTGACCACACCAGACGTCTTTGCAAAGCTCGCCACGAGAAACGGTCTGATCCTGCTGGTGATCACTGCAAGATCCGTATCCGGGCTCACCGCCTTGACACTAGCCCGTGCAACCACGCCGTCCTTGATGAGAAAGAGCGACTGGCAAGTCCTGACGACATGGCGCGCGGTCAACACATCACCATTGTAATTCACAAAAAAGCCCGTCGCGTTCGGCTCAAGCGCAAACGCATCAAGCGCTTTCGACGGTGGGATCATCACCGGGTCGCGAGTCGTCTGCGCACCTGCACTGCTCAGCGCCAGTATTGCTGCCAGGGTCATGACGCCCAGCCGGCACGCGAGGGCACGTACAAGCAAAAGCGCGCTGTTCTCCCGAATCACGGTGTGACACTCTCCAGTACCGGCCCGTCGGTATGCACGTCACCGGCGGCGAACCGCGTTAGTGGCATCCAGTTCAAAAGTCCCGAGCGGCAGCAACGTTACCCGCACACCCGGCCGCCACCAGCATCGCCATCGCCCACCGTTGAGCGGCTTTCACGGACGCCACGTTCATGGCGCACTTGCCGGACTAGCCGGCGGTGTGCCGGATGCAGAATCCGCCTGCGGATTGGCTTCAAGGTGCAGCCGCACGCGCAACGGTTGCAACATATCGGGGGGTGGCGGTTCGCTCATCGCGCGCCGGGTTAGCAACCCGCGCAGGATCGCATCGGCCTTCAGATCACCGAGCGAATCGAAGGCAACCTTGGTGACCGTGCCGTCCGCGCCGATCCATGCGCGTATCACGATAGCAGCGGGAGGCGCATCCCCTTTTGCATTCAGAATCCGGTCCTCCAGATATTGATGCAGCTGGTTCGCAGCATCATCATCGGCTTCCAGCCATGCCTGGAACTGGCGACCGGTGAGTTGCGCATAGGCAATCCACGGCTGCGGTACGGCGGGCGCCTGTCCCCACGCGAGGGTGGTGCAAGACAACACCAGTCCGATCAGGACTGCCAGCAGACCGGTCCACTTCCCGTTGTTCGTCACGAACTCACCCTCACGTTATACGATGCTTTTCATTGACGATCGCGCCGCTGCCCTTACCCCTGTGAGGGACGCAGGTCGATCGGCAGGTACTGCCGCGTCGTGCCGCGCTGGATCAGCAGGGCCGCATTGCCGCGTGCCTGCCGCAACTGGTCCGCCAGTTGCGTGATCGTAGTAACAGGCGTGCCGTTGACCGACAGCACGATATCGCCCGCCTTCAGACCAACGCTGGCCGCGCGCCCCGTCACCTGCTGGATCAACAGGCCGTGATCAACACCCACCTTCTGCTGCTCCAGCGGCGTGAGCGGGCGCACCGTCACGCCCAGCCGCGGCGGCGTCTGCGTTGCGGTGGCCGAGCCGCTGTTACTCTCCAGTTCGCCGACCGTCACACTCACGTGGGTAGCCGTGCCCGAGCGCCACACCAGCAGGTCCGCCGTCTGACCCGGCTTGATCTTCGCCACCGTCGTCAGCAGATCGGCGGTGTCCCCCACCTCGCGGCCATTCACCGCCAGCACCACGTCGCCGGGCTGTAATCCCGCCTGCGCGCCGGGGCCATCGGGCTCGACCACACTGATGAGCGCCCCGTCCGGCTTCGGCAAGCCGAACGAGCGCGCAAGCGCCTGGCTCACCTCCTGCAGCGCGACACCGAGCCGTCCCCGGCTCACATGGCCGGTCCTGAGCAACTGATCCTTCACGTCCAGCGCCACGTCAATCGGAATCGCAAACGAGAGCCCCTGATAACCGCCCGTCTTCGAGTAGATCATCGAGTTGATCGCAATCACGTGGCCGCTCAGGTCAAAGAGCGGTCCCCCCGAATTACCCGGATTGATCGGCACGTCGGTCTGGATAAACGGGATGTACGCCTCCCCCGGCAACGAGCGCGATTTGGCGCTTACGATGCCCGAGGTCACAGTATTGGCAAACCCGTAAGGCGAACCGATTGCCATCACCCAGTCGCCCACGTCGGTGCGCTCCGGATTACCCGTCACGACCACCGGCAGGTCGCTCGCGTCGATCTTGACCAGCGCGACATCGGAGAGCGCATCGGCGCCGACGACCTTACCCGTGAATTCGGGTTTGTCGGTGAGCTTCACGACGACCGTGGCGGCGTCGCCCACGACATGCCGGTTCGTCAGGATGTAGCCGTCGGCGCTTACGATGAAGCCGGAGCCGAGGCTCACCTCCTCGCGGTTGCCGATCACGCGCCGCGCGAGAAACGGCGCGAGCGGGTTGCCCGGCTCCACGCCCGGTGGCAGCTGGATACCCATCTGGGCGACCTCGTGCGTCACGCTGATGTTCACCACCGCCGGACCGTAGCGCTTCACCAGCGCGGCAAAGTTCGGCACCACCATCTGCGGCGCCGCGCTCTCCTGCGCCATGACCACGGACACCGGTGTGCCTATGCCGGCGCATACCGCGAGGCACAGCGCGAGCGCGCGCGCCCTTCCCTTCACTTCGCTACGCTGCTTCATATCGACGCTTCACCGGTTCCGTTCTCCTGCAATCCTGTCTGTTCGTGGCGGGTCCTGCGCGCGAGGCCGGCACGCTCTGCCACGTCATGCCATGCCACGACCAGCGCTATCCAGCGCGAATCATCGCGCGCTTTGCCCTCACCGCAGCGGCACCACCGGCACCGGAGGCGGCCGCTGCGGCTCGACCGACTTGCCCCCGTTCGAGCCGAAGCGGATGCTCTCGGCCGAATAATTGAACGTCCC
>SDBV01007944.1_pt1 | contig 14383 bp, 13 predicted proteins | sample 2277081 | NCBI WGS metagenome assembly SDBV01 (sample SAMN10402039, study PRJNA504765) | marine sediment metagenome | isolation source: marine sediment core GS10_PC15, 223 cmbsf | place: Arctic Ocean: Southern Knipovich Ridge | collected 2010
GCAGTCCGGGCATAAGCTACTACCTCGTGCCCGTCATTGAGCAGGCGCTGTACCATATTACCGCCCATTTTCCCCAGACCAATCAACCCTATCTTCATGGCGTATTCTCCATTCTTTATTTATACATAACGACGTATAAAATTGCACATAATATAAAATTCTCCCAAAGTCTGTCATGCCGGCTTGTCCGGCATCCTTCCTGCTTGTCAGAAATCATAAAGAAAGATTCCCGACAAGCGGGAATGACACAACATGCGCAATAATTTATGACGCTGTGTATAGAACTATTTGTTGCTAAAGGCAGTGCATATGTTTTGTATATTCATGATTTGGTTTTTCAGAAAATAAAAATTTATTTTCCCGCCTGCGCAGTGATTGCATATCTCCAGAAAAGATCATACATTGGTATCATTAACCTTAAAACTCTTATATAAAATTACAGATATTATGTTACATTGTCAATAAAAAGGAAACCTTTAATTAAGGGCTTTAAGAAATCCGTGCACAAAATAAGATGGATATTCTGTAAAAACCGGGAGGTATTTTGTTTTGCGGATTTAATAACCTCTATGACATACTATGCTGAACAAATATACAGGGGGATTATCATGAGAACCATAATATTATTTTTATTTATTTTATTTTGTCTTGCAAACACCGCCGGAGCAGGCTCACAGGGCCATGAGAAGCACGGGAAGTTCACAAAGCATTCAGCAGACAGTACATTGCTTGTTACTGAAAAAGGTTTATTCAGTGTGGAGATGGTGATTCCTGAAAATAAACTCCTTGTTGGCGTAAATACCATTGAGCTTATTATTCATGATAACATGGACAGGGACGTTACTAATGCAACGGTTACGGTCACGCCCTGGATGCCTGAGATGGGACATGGTGTTTTTGAAGAGCCGATTGTTTCGGAGAAAGGGTCAGGACTATACAGGGTTGAAAATATCATCATTGTAATGGGCGGCCACTGGGAGTTCAGAATAAATATCAAAAAAGACAATACAGAAGACAATGTTGTTTTTGATTTTCCCTTTGTCAGAACAATGGCAGAATATGATTACATTAAGGCAGAAACGCCTGCAGGTAATACTGTTATAGGGATGAAAAACCCGCTAAAAGAACTTAAACCTGAAATAATCACTGAAAACGGCAAAACCTTAAAAGTCTTTACCCTTACTGTAAAAGACACCGGTTTTGAGATATTTCCCGGCAAACCAATGATGGGCTGGGGATTCAATGGCCAGATTCCCGGACCGACCATACGAATCAACGAGGGAGACAGAATCAGAGTTATTCTTAAAAATGAAACAGATACTGAGCACACGTTACACATTCACGGACAGGCCAAACCCGTATTAATGGACGGCGTCCCTTTTGTCGGGCAAAAGCCTGTTAAAAAAGGCGGTTCTTACACGTATGAATTTACTGTTAAAAACACAGGTACATCCTGGTATCACTGCCATGTTGACACCGCCCACCATGTGGATATGGGCATGTACGGAGCATTTATTGTTGAGCCAAAGAAAGAAAAACTCAGATACGACAGAGAATACATCATGATACTCGATGAATGGCCTACAAAGCATGTCCATATTCATGAAGATGCAATGCCTATGAAAGGCCATGAAAAACACGGGGTAGTAACTGAGCATACAGGCGCGGCTCCTACGCATGAACAAACGGATGAAAAACCGGCAGAGAGAGACTGGTATCCCGAGACATACAGACCGCATAACGATATATATGACGGCTTTACCATAAACGGCCGCTCATTTCCATTTACAGAACCTATTGATGTAAAAGAGGGTGAGAAAGTCAGGATACGTTTTATAAATGTCGGATACCAGTCGCATTTCATGCATACTCATTCACACAGGTTCATAGTTGTTGCAAGAGACGGCAGTCCTGTGAGCGAGCCGCAGAAAATAGATACCGTGGAAATCGGCCCTGGTCAGAGGGTGGATATTATATTGTTGGCTGACAATCCAGGCCTATGGCCGTTTCACTGCCATAGGCTTAACCATATTACAAATGAACACATATCTCCCGGAGGAATGTTCACTTTCATAAGATATGTAAAATGAACCCCGTTAGAAGAACTTCCCCCTTCTAACGGGGTAAATAAAAGGGCGTTAAGATTTTTTTGAAACAGGAGATTGAGGATATACTTAAGGATAAAGTGATATTTCAGAAACCGGGACTACTTTTTAAACGCGTATCTTTCAAACAGCCTGAGTCCTTCCATGTGACTGTCAGTAAAGTCATATGATATGCGTTTCCAGTAATTAACGAGTTCTTTTTCACCGAACCATTTTTTCTGCGGCGCGTGTCCGGCAATCAAAGGGAATTTTTTAGCGGCATATTTTTTGGCGTCAATCAAATCCAGAAAGATTTTCTCAATAAGCTCTTTTTTATGAACAAGGGCTTTTTTCTTCACTATCCAGAGGGCAAATACAAACGGAAGGCCTGTATGCCTGAACCATAATTCTCCAAGGTCGTATATAAATATCGAAGAATTTGTAATTTGCAATTTGTAATTTACAATTGTCTTATTTGCTCTCATTGCTGTGTCTCCTATAAGAAGTACTGCTGCATTAGATGAAAGGGCTTTTTTAATACTCTTGCCAATTAATGTTTTAAATCTGCATTTTATAGAAAGAAACTCCCTGAGTATAATCTTTAAAAGGACAACAGAGGTATCAGATTCCGAAGATAGTGCTATTGTCTTTCCGCCAAGTTCGTTTAAGGGAAATTTAGAGAACAGCAGTATGCTTCCTACAGGCCCTGATGAGCTTATTGAAAGCCCGGGCAGAACCCGGTAATGTTTTTTATATCTCAGGTATTCTACTGAGGATGAAGGGCTGACATCGAGTTTTCCCTCCCGCAGCATGGTATTCAGCACTGAAGGGACACCCCTGAAGAATCTGTATGCAGAACATTCACACCGTTTATCTAAATAGTAAAATAAAGGGAAAAGATTTGCATAGGGAATCCTGCCTATTCTGAGCTTGTTTTTTTTCAAATTTTCACCATCATACAAAATAGCAGTAAATTTTTTATTTAATAAATTTCAAAATTATATTGTCCGTCTAAGGCTGGACAAATTTAGCATTTATGCACAGCGTCTTAAATTATTGCGCATGTTGTGTCATTCCCGCTTGTCGGGAATCTTTCTTCACGATTCCTGACAAGCAGGAAGGATGCCGGACAAGCCGGCATGACAGACTTTGGGAAAATTTTATATTATGTGCAATTTTATACGTTGTCATGTAATAACAATGGAAGAAAGCGAAATTTAGAATGAACAGTGAGCCTGCCTGCCGGCAGGCAGGTGTGCACGAACGAATATAAACAAAAACACTTCCTTACACTTCGAAGTCCCATAGGGAATTCTAAATGCTAATTGTTAATTTTGCACTTTGATATTTTTTTAAAAAAGCTTACCCTTTTATCACCCCAAGAGGTCTGAGCCTTGCTACTTTTTTTGATATGCCCGCATTCTGTACAACATCTACGACATTAGATATGTCCTTATAGGCCTCCGGCATCTCTTCTGCCAGGGTTGACCTGCCTGCAGACCGGACTATTATGCCTTTATCTTCCATTTCACGCCATATAGCCCGTCCTTTTGCCTGTTTTATTGCCTGATGTCTGGACATGACCCTTCCGGCGCCGTGGCAAGTGGAACCAAAAGACTCCTGCATTGCCTTTTCAGTCCCGAGAAGCACATACGAAGCCCTTCCCATATCACCGGGTATGATAACAGGCTGTCCGCACTGTTTATACTCAGCGGGGAGTTCAGGATGTCCGGGAGGAAATGCCCTTGTTGCGCCTTTACGGTGGACAATCAACTTTCTTTTTTTGCCGTTAACTATATGCTCTTCTACTTTGGCAATATTATGCGCAATATCATATACAAGACTTATGCCGGCCGTTTTAGGCCCTGTATTCAATATTTTCATAAACGATTCCTTGACCCAGTGCATTATGCACTGCCTGTTTGCCCATGCATAATTGGCAGCAGCCTTCATGGCAGCCATGTAATCTCTCGCCTCGTTTGACTCAAACGGCGCACAGGCAAGCTCCCTGTCAGGCAGTTCAATATTATATTTACGCACAGCCTTCTGCATCACCTCCAGGAAATCTGTACACACCTGATGCCCAAAACCGCGCGAACCTGTATGAATCATAACGGCTATCTGGTCTTTAAATAAACCAAGACTGTTTGCTGATGTTTCGTCATAAATTTCATCTACATACTGTATCTCGGTAAAATGATTACCTGAGCCCAAAGTGCCCTGCTGGGCGCTTCCGCGCTCATAGGCTTTTTTGCTTATAATGTCAGGATCTGCCCCTTCAATGCATCCGCCTGATTCTGTATGCTCCAGGTCTTCACTGCTTCCAAATCCCTGCTCAACAGCCCAGCGGGCGCCATTTGTAAGAAGCCTTCTGGAATCTTTTGAGGAAAGGCGCAGCTTTCCCTTTGAGCCGACGCCAGCGGGAATTTCACGGTATAGGGCCTCAATGAGGTCCTTAATCCTCGGGGCAACCTCTTGTTTTGTGAGGTTGCTCCTGAGGAGCCGCACACCTCAATTTATGTCATAGCCTACGCCGCCCGGAGAGATAATGCCTTCTTTTATATCAAAAGCAGCCACCCCTCCTATTGCAAAACCATAGCCCATATGGATATCAGGCATTGCAAGCGAGGAACCGACAATGCCGGGCAGTGTTGCTACATTTGCAACCTGTTCTATGGACTTTGCTTCAAGTTTTTCTTCGAGGATATTATCAATATATATTATTCCGTTTGTTCTCATTCCTGTTTTGTAGGTCTTGGGGATTTCAAGCCTGACATTGTCAATCCTGCGAATTCCTTCAATACTCATAATCTCACCTCCTTTCCTGGTTTAGTATTAACTAAACCTGATTATTCACCCCTGCCGTTTTACTTCGCAAACCGAAACAGCAGGGGCAAGCCGATTATTAAGGACGATAACACAGATTTCTTTTCATCTGTGGAATCTTGCTTTTCAATCTGTGAAATCAAGACATCCTTCTTTACTATAGATGTCTTTATATATCAAATACAACAGTTGCCTCCCAGCCAAAACCGGTTTTTTTTAAAGATAGGCTGTTGTACGTTGCGGCTTTAACAAGAAGCCTGCCTTCATTAATGCCGGGGTCAAATGTACCGCCCGAAACATCTGCATTAAGAGAATTGTCCCTCAGGATTACAGAGAACTGCCTTCCGATAAATCCATATGTGTCAAAGGAAAAGATAAGCTCATTGAGCCAGAGGACAAGCAGGTGTTCCTGACTCTCAGCAGTGAGATGGATATCTTTCTTTTCTGTTTCCGTGATTTTTGATGTGTCTGCCATGAGTTCTGATGCGCCGAGCGCCGCGTTTTCAAAGAGTTCTTCAATGGTCTCACCCCTGATCCTGAGCCCTGCATCGCCCGAGATATCAATCTGTTCGTAATTTTTCATGTAATTATGTTTCCGGATGTTTTTTGAGTATATGTAACTACTCAGATGGATAGACTAAAGGTCCCCCGTGTTTCCTTGTGGAAACAAGGGAAGTCCCCCTTCTTTGTTTTCGACAAAGAAAACAGGGGGACAAGGGGGAAGGCCAAAGGCTATTAGGAAATTTGCTTTGATTAATGTAGTGTGTATTGCATTACGCCCCTATAAGCTTCAGTCTTCAGCCTGAATACCTGAGTAGTTACGAGTATAAATTATCTGACAGGTTTTTTGGAACAGCAGTGAAACCCTCAGGATATGACTTGTGGAATTATTGTTTTCAATACAAACCCGTGTAACAGCAGTAGAAATAATAATTTTTTTGCTTGGCAGCCTCGAAATTCTATGCTAAAATCCAAATTCAGGGACGCCCAGCTCCGCATTAGGCGCGCGAATAAGGAAAATAATTGCTATCATTGAAACTGAAATGAGATAATGGGGTCTGGACTATTGATACATAAATAGAGAACTAAAAGTAAAGGATAAAAAATTGGGTCGTAAACAGAAACGTTATAAGCATTCGCCGATGAAGCGGGATCATCCGAACTGGCCCTTGACTGCATTGGCTGGAGCCGGGATGGCGCTGACCGCTTACCTGGTTCTTACCGCCTGGCTGGGTCAACAACCCCTGTACTGTGAAAAGGGAAGCACATGTGACATTGTCCAGCAAAGCCGATGGGGTACCTTTCTGGGCGTACCAACGGCTTTCTGGGGTTTCCTGACCTATGCCGCATTAGCCTACATCGGTGTCCGAATTCGCAATCCAGGCCGTCATTGGAAGTTGGCCTGGACAGTCTCCCTGATGGGTCTGGGCTACAGTGTGTATCTCAGCGCTGTTTCTCTGTTCGTTATTGAGGCCTTGTGTGCGTACTGCCTGGCTTCGCTTTTAATTATGGCTGTCATTTTTGGAGTGGTAATCTACCAACGGCCTGCAGACTTGCCTGATTTCAACTATGCGGCCTGGGCAGGACAGACAATCGTAATAATAATGGTAATTGTTGGGGGAATGCATCTGCACTATAGCGGTCTTTTTAATCCGGCGGCCGGCCCGGAAGAACCCAATCTAAAAGGACTTGCTGAACATCTTTCCAGGGAGAATGCCATTTTTTACGGCGCCTTCTGGTGACCGGCCTGTGTGGAACAGAAGGATCTGTTCGAGGCATCAACTCACCGTTTACCATATGTGGAATGCTATCCCAACGGCCGCAAAGCACCTCAAGCACCGGTCTGCAGGATCAATAATGTCAAATCCTACCCAACATGGGTCATTGGGGGGCAGAGGCATATCGGAATATTAAAGCCTGACCGGCTGGCAGTGCTTTCCGGTTATCCCGGCATCAAATGACAGGAGGGAAGGTGAACCATCAACATAGCAACTAATGAAACCTTGCTTCTTAATTTGAGGGCTGACTCTGATACATGCAATATTTTAAGTCGCATTTCAAGATCGATACATTCGTAAAAAGTCAAAGGATGGCTTAAAGAGGAACACTCTTTAATTGTAATGTGAACAGGCTCAGTTTTCTCTATGTTTGTTCTGGTTGTTTCATGCCTTCCACTTTGGCCTTTTATTTGCCTCAAGGACTCTTTTCCTAAGTCTGGTAGACAGTGGAGTTACCTCAACGAATTCTTCTTCCCTGATGAACTCAATAGACTGTTCCAGAGTCAGCAGGTTTGGCGGGATTAACTGCAGTGCTTCATCAGAGCCTGATGCCCGCATATTTGTGAGCTTCTTTTCCTTTGTTACATTGACGTCCATATCTCTGTCTCTTGAATTTTCACCGATAATCATCCCCTCATAAACCGCGGTGTTCTCTTTAATAAAGAGGAGTCCCCTTGGCTGAAGGTGAAAGAGCGCATATGTGGTTGACTTGCCCATCCTGTCAGCAACAAGAGCCCCTGTCTGTCTTTTTGACATGTGGCCATGCCACGGCTCGTACCCGTCGAACAGGTGATTGAGAAGCCCGGTGCCTCTCGTATCAGTAAGAAACTGTGACCTGAAGCCTATTAAACCTCTTGATGGAATCCTGAACTCAATCCTCACCCTGCCTTTTCCGTTGTTTTGCATCTTCTGCATCTTGCCCTTTCTCATCCCAACCTGCTGGGTGACCACACCAACAAATGTTTCCGGTACATCTATAACGAGCAGTTCTACCGGCTCATGCACAGTGCCCTTTATCTCTTTTGTTATTGTCTCGGGCATTGATACTGAAAGTTCATAGCCCTCGCGTCTCATCATCTCTATGAGGATTGCAAGTTGAAGTTCTCCACGCCCCATTACCTTGAATGAATCTGCATTCGTGAAATCCACCTTTATGGAAACATTGTAGAGCAGTTCTTTCTCAAGTCTTTCTCTCAGGTTTCTGGATGTAACGTATCTTCCTTCTCTGCCGGCAAAAGGAGAAGTATTTACAGAAAAGAGCATTGAAATGGTCGGCTCGTCGATCTTTATCCGTGGAAGGGGTTTCGGGTTTTCAATATCTGTTACGGTATCTCCGATATTAATCCCTTCAATCCCTGCCAGTGCAGCGATATCACCGGTAAAAACTTCGTCTGTCTCTATGCGTTCAAGACCCTGAAAGGTGTAGAGGGAGGTTATTTTTGTTTTAACAGCCTCCTTATTGCCATTTATAACGGCAACGGAATCCCCGATCTTTATAGACCCTGAAAATACCCTTCCGAGTGCGATCCTGCCTACATAATCATTGTAGACTATGTTTGTAACCAGATACTGGAGCAGGGCGTTACTGCTGCCTTCAGGGGCAGGAATTGTAGTAATTATAAGATCAAAAAGCGGCCTTAAATTTTCTGATTCGTCACTAAGGTCGAGTTTTGCAATCCCCTGTTTGGCATTGGTGTAGACAATGGGGAATTCCAGCTGTTCTTCTGTAGCATCAAGGTCAATGAACAGGTCATAGACTTCATTCAGAACCTCCTGTATTCTGGCATCAGACCGGTCTATTTTATTAATAACCAGAATCGGCGGCAGGTTCAGCTCAAGGGCCTTTTTCAGGACAAACCGCGTCTGGGGAAGCGGGCCTTCCGAGGCATCAACCAATAACAGAACGCCATCTGCCATTTTCATTGTTCTCTCTACTTCACCCCCGAAATCAGCATGCCCCGGTGTATCAATAATATTTATCTTAACACCGTTGTATGTGACAGCGGTGTTTTTTGCCATGATAGTAATCCCCTTTTCCCGTTCAAGGTCAATGCTGTCCATGATCCGTTCCTGTACTTTTTCATTTGCGCGGAATATACCGGCCTGATGCAGCATACCATCAAGAAGGGTCGTCTTGCCGTGGTCAACATGCGCAATAATAGCAATATTTCTTAAATTTTCCCGTTTCATAATATTTCTTCTTAAACAGATAATCTGACCTTGTAATCTGCTGTCGTATATATGTCCTGATTTCCGGACCTGTTGGAAGAGTAGGGCAGGAACATCATGCAGGCAGATTAATTATAAACTATTTCTACAGGATATAGCTATATGCCTGCATAAAATATATATAAAATTATTATAAGCAAAAAGGGCAAGCCTCAGCCCTTTGAAAAACATGAACACACAGGCGCCGGATTGTAAATTTTATCCTTACTTTTTTTCACAGCTGCATTCATCAGGATGCTTACGGCATACCTCACAAACTCCGTCTACAACGCTTGCCCCGCAACCACAGGGAGTACAGCCACAGGTTTTACACATTTTTTTTCACCTCCTTTCAGCCAAACCGGCAGTTTAACCCGATAGAAGACCATCACCCTTCCAACGGGTTAAAGATATAAAAGCATGGAAATAGAACTTCCATATTTAATATAGATTAAATTTTAAAAAATCTCAACAGCCAAATAATATGTTTTAATTCTCTTTCTATCTAATAAACATCCAAATATATAACACAGCCAAAAGTATCAGCGGCTGACAGCGCCTGAACGAATTAACAGGCTCATCCGTTTGCCGGTGCCGTTTGATTAGCTGAAGCAATATGAGACCTGACGCTGCTGTACCGGCCAGAATCAGCAGAACCTGCCAGGGTTTTGCCGCTGAAAGTCCTCCGGCAAAACCCAGGAATTCAAGGTTAATTCCTATCTGCCTGCCAAGTACAGGCAGTATGCTGCCGGCCCTGCTCAACAGGATTTTTAGATGATACCCCAGTTCAAACGCAAATAAAAGAGGGATAACGGAATGGACAAAAAGGTCGTTCTCCGAACAGCCTGTTTTATCCAGTTTACCAATTGCAAATGAGCTCGAAATCCGAACATATAGATATGCCAGCGCTGTCATGACGACAAGTAAAAGGGTCATTGGCAGCCAGCGTGCCTGTAAGGTACTTTCAACAGCGTGAAACAGAGCAGTATGCTCCAGGCCGCGGAACAACTGGGTGCCCATAATAACAGGCACGAATACAAAAATGACTCTATCCGGCTGCAGAAAAGACCACAGTTCGTGTCCGGGCACCCGCAGACTGCAGGTAGGCGAATTATTTTCACAGGCTTTGACGCAATTGCCGCATAATATACAGTTCTGATTGGACTTAATTGAAAAAGCACCCTGATAGAGCGGGCATCCGCGGATATTGTCCCGGCCTTTGAAGCAACTGTTAGCCGTGCAGGTGCTGTTGCAGATACTGTTGTTTGAACGCCACTCTATCATGGAACAGCTTGAAAAAACAGCGCCAAGCCTGCCAAGAGGGCAGAGATACCGGCACCAGACCCGGCGTTCGAACAAAAATCCTGACAGCAGGGCAAACAAGGTGATCGCCAAAAGCAGAAAACCTGTTGCCTGAGGAGAATAAACCATACCAGATGCAGCCTCCACCAGGATGATAATGCTAAGGCCGGCAGCACTGATATAGACCCCGTAATTCCGGATGAACATGGGAACCTTCTTCTTGAGGCTGCAGAAGCGGTTCATAAAGTCGTTTACCGCACCCATGGGACAGACTGAACACCAGATTCGGGCTCCAACAAACCAGCTCAGAACCATCATCGGCCACCAGAGAGCCCATACCATAATAAGGGTAATGTTACTGTCTGATGATGTACTGCCCAGAAAGGCCATTAAAAATATGGCGCTAAACACCACGCCAGTGACAGCCTGGGCTGCACCCGGCCACCACCGGCTGTTAAAGAGTTTACTAAACTTTTCAATTCTAAAAAGATTAAAGGTGTGCTTGCCCTGCGGCGGTGCCATTCCAATGAATATGTCCTCTGGCATGAGGTACTCATGCTGGGCAAGGCTGATAGCCCGGTTGAGAACAACAGACAGCTCCCTAAGATTGCCCGGCCAGTCATAGGACATGATGCGCTGGTATGCGCGCTCGTCAATTCCCTTGATTGTCTTGCCTTGCTGCAGACTGCGCCGCCGGATGATATCTTCAGACAGCAGCCGCAGGTCACGTTTTCGCTTCCGCAACGGAGAAATGGTTAGGACGTGCTCTTTGAATAAATCAAAGAGGTTAGCACTGAATTTCTTTTCTTCCACAAGCTTTTTTAAATCAGCTGAAGTTGTAACAAAAATCCTGGTATTCGAGGGAACCGGCTCACGCCCGCCTATCGCCCGGAACATGCCTGTCTTTAAAAATTCGGCAAGCTTCTCCTGAACAGCCGGCGCAAGGTGCTCTACGTTGTCAATCATCAGGGAACCTTCCCGGCAGATCTGCAGGAGACCAAGCCTTCTGGTCCTGGCAAATGAAAAGGCGCCCTGCTGGTGCCCGAATATGGCGCTCGATTGTGAAATCTCCAGATACAGCTCGTTTGAGGTTTCACCGGCAGGTATTCCTTCCATCATTATATTCTGTGCATCCATTGTCAGAAACAGGGAATGGGAGCGGCTGCTTTTTTTATGAATCGAGCTTGCGACTGTGATCTTTTCTGTGCCTGTCTCCCCATGAATGAGGACAGAGTGTTCGCTCTGTGCCGCAGAATCCACAGCCTTGAGCAATTCCTTTATTGAGCGCGGCTGGCCGATAATCTCGATCGAGGACAGACCGCCATGCTGGCTTACGAATTCTTTATAGGCGCGCTCTGTATCCTGGGCGCTGGCCAAACCGACATTGCTGTGCATTACACGGTCGGCAAGGATTTTAATAAACGCCCTGGCCAATTCCGGCCAGATAGCGCAGAGTTGATCAAAATAATTCTTGGACAAAACCAGGAGGCTTGTTGGCTCAACCGTGATGACTGACGCAGAGCGGTGTTCTCCGGTCAACAGGGCCATCTCGCCAAATCCCTCTCCAGCGCCCAAAGTGGTAAGGGTAGTTTCCGCTCCATCTTCACTTATAAGATAAACCCTAACCTTACCTGAAATAACCACACAGAATGTATCGGCATCATCCCCCTGGTTGAAAATGACTGTATCCTTTGGCAGTACCTGCTGCTCAGCAAAGGAAACCGTCTTTTCAATGGAATCCCCTGGCATGTCCTTAAACAGAGACGCTGATGAAAGAACATCAATATGCATGCGGCGCAGACAGTTGTCAACGTCCTTGAAGGCAATGCCGATGCTGTCCACCATAATGCTGCCAAGGGGCCTGAAAATACCTTTCTTAATAAGTTCAGCCTGCCGTTCCAGGGCCTCCCGGACCATTTTTTCGTCACACACATTTTCTTCAATGAGATAGTCGCCTATACGTTTACCCTCTGTCATAATCCCCCGCAAACAGCGTTACACGCTGCCTGAATTTTCTTTTTCCACCGTAACAATCGATGATTTCTCTTCAAAAGCTGGCATGCGGATTTTTTTCCGGTACCGCGCATACAGAAACACAAGAACAAAGGCCATCAGTCCGTCACCAAAGGCTGCAGTATAAATTACAGACGGTGATAGAGTATACCGTGCATTTGACACAAGAAATACTACGGCAATAATCTTTGTGATTATAATTGCACTAATTACTGTATGAAGCCTTGAAAACGATAAAAGGGGCACCAGGTAAAAAAAGCCGTTGCAGATAAGAAAAATTCCGGCAAGGCGCACGAAAAAAACATTCTCTACGTCTGTACCAAAAAAGAAATTGTAGTAAAAATCTGTAAAAAAATATATGACAGAGCCCAGAATTATCGTGTGCAGGGCAACAAGAAAAACAACAGTGCGGAGCGCAGATTCTGTATTTGCAAACCAACTTAAAACATTTTTCCATTTACTCATACTACAGTCCCGTTAAACCAATTTTTCCGGCCATGCTGCCTGATTAGGGAACAGGCGGAAGTCCCTGAGTCTCCTGAAAATTGAGAAAAGACAAAAAAACCGCTTCTATAATTAAAGTTTATCGAACTAACACATTTTTTTCAACTTTTAGGAGAGTTTTTTATTAAAATCTTTTATTATATGATTACGTGTCTTTTCATCCAATAATTTTACAGACAACAATTTGTTTTTAATTCATACAATAAAAGATCACCTGTTTCTTTAAGAAATCTCATTATCAGAATTTTTTCAGATACAAAGATTCTAATATATTTCACAATGTTTAATCAGAAAAAATTCGATTATAATCCGGTTATCCCGGTTAACTGTCAGGGTAAACGAAGATTTTATGGCGATCAGGGAGTACTTATTTTTTAAATATTAATGAGTTTTCTATTGACAGAAATTGATAATTTTATGTATAAAAAGTGTCATGCCTGGAACATATATTCCTTCAAATTACTTACCGGTTTTAATAATTTTAGTTATTGCATCAATGGTTGGTCTTAGCGCATTGGTTGCAGGAATGCTTGTAAGACCAAGGAGGCCCTATGCCATAAAACTTTTTCCCTATGAATCCGGGAACCCTCCTGTTGGCGAGCCAAGGTACAAGTTTTCTGTAAAGTTTTATATTATCGCAATGCTTTTTGTGGTTTTCGATGTTGAGGCTGTTTTCCTATATCCATGGGCAGTTGCCTATGACAAAATAGGGCTCTATGGTTTTGTTGAGATGATGATTTTCATATTCATTCTTTTGGTTGGTTACATTTATGCATGGGGAAAAGGTGCGTTCACATGGGAATGAAAAATAATAAAAATATGGAGCGAAAAGCCTGGGTACTTGCTGCAGCAAAAAAGCATGCGGATAATGAACAGCTTGTTGAGGCAGATAAGGGAATTAAAATAATCCCGGGAGCAAATACGATTATCACGACACTGGATGCACTTATTAACTGGGGCAGGAAATCTTCTATCTGGCCAATGACCTTCGGCCTTGCCTGTTGTGCAATTGAAATGATGACAAGCGGCTCAAGCTATTATGATCTTGACCGTTTCGGCATTGTCTTCCGAGCGTCGCCAAGGCAGTCAGACCTGATAATTATTGCCGGGACTGTAACAAAAAAAATGGCTCCTGTTGTTCGGCGGGTCTATGACCAGATGGCAGAGCCGCGGTATGTAATGGCAATGGGAAGCTGTGCATGTTCCGGAGGAATATTTAACACATATTCTGTTGTGCAGGGTTGTGATGAATTTTTACCTGTAGACGTTTATGTGCCCGGATGTCCGCCAAGACCGGAGGCATTGATGGAAGGGCTGATAAAACTTCAGGAAAAGATGGGAAAGGAATATTTCAGATGGAGCCCTTTGAGATGAAAAACAAATGCAGAAAACAGTCCCGAAACATCGGGATGTATTTTTATTTTTGATTTTGAATTTATTTCAGAAAACCCCGTTAGAAGATCTTAGCCCTTCTAACGGGAAAGCCTGCCTGCCAGTAGGCAGGCTTACACGGGGCATTTCCTTCAAAGGCGGATCCCTGCCTGACCGGCAGGCAGGCGGGAATGACATAGAATGTGGTCTTACTTATGAATTCCTTAGTAACTGGTGACGAGTAATGAGTTGCGAGTAAAATCTTTTAATGTAATCATTATTCTTTGAGCATAACAA
>SDBV01007945.1_pt1 | contig 14382 bp, 15 predicted proteins | sample 2277081 | NCBI WGS metagenome assembly SDBV01 (sample SAMN10402039, study PRJNA504765) | marine sediment metagenome | isolation source: marine sediment core GS10_PC15, 223 cmbsf | place: Arctic Ocean: Southern Knipovich Ridge | collected 2010
TTTCAAATGTTTCGGTTGCCGCCGGTGTATGGTTCAGGAACCGCAGTTTCGTAACGGCAGCGCTCTTGTATATTGTCCAGTCATCATCCTCGATAATAGCAGGCTCGCGTTCGCCCGCAGGGTACTCGATCTGAAGGATGTTAGAGAAGCCGTCTATCCATTCAGAGGGCAGGGCGTAGTCATATGTGCCGTCACCGGTGGTAGATTTCACTACTTCCCTGGGGCGGTGACGTTCGTACCGGTGTACGGCCTCATTGATGAAGGCGTCTATATCACCGGGGTCGGTAAGTATGGACGACGTGTCCTGGATAACCTGCCCGACCTTTGTCCTGTAAGCTGCTATTGTCATGGTTTTTTTATCTGAAGTACGTTACCCTGATCTTTGAGTCTGTGACGCCTTCTCTGATGGCCTTGAAGTTTGAGATCTCGTGTATACCGTGAAGGGACAGGATCTCTGTATCGACCTTACGTCTGTGCCCGGCTGTTGCCGTTGGCGTACTCCCATCCTTCCAGTATCTGAGATCCGCTTCTTCAACGGTTATCTCGGCATATCTGGCTGACCTTACGTCTGCCGGTGCGTATGTGGCCGCCGTGAGAACCTTCACCGTTGAACTGACCACAAGGGTCTCTGAGGCAAAAGGCACGTATTCGTGTGTGGTGACCTGCATTTAGTATCCTCCCCCCACCCCCGCATCTTTGTTTTCACAAAGAAAACAGCGGGGAGCCGTGGGGGCCCCGCCTTCTTTGTTCGCCGTGGCGAACAGGCGGGGCTGTTTAAGTTTTATAAATATTAAGAGGCTTCAATTCTTAATCGTTTCTCTGTAACGTCAGTGTAACTGTCACGTCGTCCAGTGTTGGTGATGTTCCTGCCAGGGCGACGTCTATGGTTATCTTTGCATTGTCAGCCAGGGACGTATCTGACAGTGATCCTACAACCACAACGCCTGCTGCCACGGCGTTGATGTCCATTGTGGATGACAGTATGGTGGTGCCTGCTTCCTGCACGTCCACGGTACCTGTAGTGATCGTGCCGCCCTTTGCACGTGCGACTGCCGACGCCTCGATCACCTTGCATGCAAACGGGGTCTGGAATGCAAACAGCCCCGTCACGTTACCCGTAAGCTGCCTTGAGCAGTGGAAGGTCATGATAAACTGATTCACATCCTGCCCGTTGATCTTCTTAGTCATTGTTTTATCCTCCTCCCCCCGGCGAAAGTCGCGGCCTCCGGCCTGTCGGAGACGGCTACCGCGATGCGGGGGTATTTAATTTAGATTCTGAATAAGATCCTGAAATGAATTCAGGATGACGTTATTGATCCTACGCAACGACGTTTTTCTGGAAACCTCTGTGGTCCATCACGTCTCCGCCGTAGACATGCCTGATCTTGTAGGTGATCTTGTCGGCATCGAACATACTGCCAACGTTCTGCATATCCTGCACGAAGAGTTCAGGCTCTTCCCTGCCCTCGAAGAAGCCTATCTCTATGGTCGGTACATCAAGAGGGTTGGCAACCATCGCCCAGTCATTGGCGTCTGTCCAGTAATCGATTACCAGGTACTCAAACGCAGCCTGAAAGAGGTTGCGCTCGTTGGTATTACCGCCTATCTTTTTCTCTGACTTGCTCAACTGGAATGCAAGGTCTTCAAGTTCGGCCGGTATCAGCAATAGTTGCGCTATCAGGCCGAGCACCTCTGTGGAGTTGTTGTATGCAGCCTGGTCTCTCATTGCCACACGTCTGTTAAAAAACTCGCCGTGGCTGAGCGCTGCCGAGCCGAGGTTGCCGTGATTGGCGTGGAAGAGCGCCACTGCATCGTAGATGGCTGCGTTGTCCTTGATGAAGTCAAACACGAACCGATACAATGTCTGTGCGGCTGCACGTGCAAGCGCCCTGGGTATCCTTCTGATAGACCCTACATCGTCATTGGCTACCATCTCAAGTGTGAGGCTTTCGATGCCGCCTCTCTTGGATACGACGTATGTTGCCTCTTCGTCAGTCGGCGAAGTAACGTTCTCATAGTTGTCCCCCTGACCCACTGCTGCAAGCGTGCCGTAGCCGCCCATTCTCATCCTTCTCTGGGTACGGAAATCGGATACAGGGACCACGTCCGATACTATCTTCCTCCATGAATCAAGCCCCGGTATCCGGTACTCTGCCAGCATCCTGCGGGCAATGGAGTCGCCGAGGATCTGCGCCCATGAGGATGTGGTCAAAGCCTCTGCCATCCTCCTGATTACCGGGGATTCCGCAAGGGCCATCGGATAGCTCTCTTTGAAGATCACAGAAGCGTCCACGCCGGGGTTGCCCATGATATTCCCGTAAGCCTCCCTGAGGGTCCTGAAGCGCTGTATCTTCTCCACGTTCTGGCCTGCAAAGAATCCGTCGAGTGCGTGCTCGTGTTTCTCCTTTTGCTCCTCACCGACCTCGATGGTGTCACCGAACCCCCTCACCTTGCCACTCTCTGAGAGCTTGGAGAGGAATTCCTTCTCGTCCTTGATGATGTCATCAAGTTCCGGCGTCTCGAATACCTTACTCTTGAACCTCTTTGTTATACGGTCCTGCGAGATCCTGGGAAGCCCGGATCCCCCAACTGATTCCTTCAGGGTGGTTGCACACTCGGTCAGCTTCGTCTGCTTCTGGATCGTGGCAACGGCATCATCAAGCTTTTTCTGTGATTCTTTCAGCATGGTGTCTACTGCATCAGGATCCTTTGTCTTTTTCTGCCCACCTTCAGGATCCGGCTTTTTGCTGCTAGCGGCCTCTTTCAGCTTTTTGAGTTCGCCGAGAACGTCTTCCTTCGGCACTGCGCTCTCAAGCAGCTTCATTACTTCGTCCTCTGTAATACTGTCCTTGTTTATTTTTGCGTAGAGGTCAGGACGTTTGGCCTCCAGCAGTTTTAAAAGTTTTTCCAACATTTCTAACTCCTCCCCTAAAAAAGTACCAGAGTGTCCTGGCATATTAGAATTACTTGCTACTAACTTAAGAATTCTTCCGCCTGCTGCAGGATCTACTACCACATCAACGCTCAATACATATTCGATTGTTTCGACCATGTATGTAAGCGATCCATCGAGTTGTTTCATAGCTGCCTTACCAAGTGCATCTATCGAGAAACCGACGATGTCCTTCTTGCCTTTCTTCCATGCGCTGCGCATTGTTTTGATCAGCCAATCAGCAGATTCAACGATGTTGAATTTTGCCCTCAATTCATTACTCACGCGCCTCACCTCTGAGAACCAGCCGACTATATTGTGAGTATCTTTCTTGATTTTTTCTTTATCATCAAGATGTACCGCATCACTAACCGCAAACGCACGCACTCCCTCAAAGAGGGGGATTGCATCTTCCAGGACTTCTATCGGATATGTAAAGTTATTGCCTGATCTGCCCGCTTTAATGAGGACCACTTCCCACTCGGTACCCTCATCGTTCTTTGCCTCGACCAGGCGGAAGGATTCTCTGATGGGGATATACTGCTCATCCAGCATTACCTCCATGGCATCTTCACCGAGAGTAACATTGAGGTCTTCGTCTATGGCAAATGAAACCTTGAATAATTTATCGTCAACTTCATAGATGGCATAGCCGTCAGGGAAGACCCTCCTCACCCATGTATTCTCACCATAACGCTCTCTGATCGCCTGGCTTATTCTGTTTTGTATATCATCAAGTGAGATGGCTTCTCTGAGTTTTTTACCCTTAAGTTTTTTCTTCATTTAGTTACCCTCTGAGGTTGTTGGTGGGCGGTGCTCCCTAAAGGGACCTACTACCGGCCACCCTACTACTTGTCGTCTTGCTTTTTCACCAAGTCATCAATGAAAGTTTGGAATTTATCATCAGACATAGCCAAAAGTTCCTCTTTATGGATGAACATAGACTTGTAAGAGTAACCCTTCTTAGTGGCCTTCATACCTTTTCCAACCAATATTTCCTCCCTGGGGTGCAGCTTATCTTCCTTGCCCCCCTTGCTTTTTTCAGGCTTCGGCTTCTCAGAGAGCCTACTGGCTCGGCTTCCAGCCCGGAGGGCATTCTGGCCCGGCGGGAGAGTAGTGTCAATTTTATATCTCTGGCCGTCTTTGGTGACGATGGTGACTACATCACCACGAACCCTGTGCGACAGGATGTCGTCTTCCCTGAGAGGGCGTTCTGTGGGGATGTATTTCGTTACCATTTTCCCATCCTCTTTGACCTCTTTTGGCACTGAATCGTGAAACTTCAGGCCCCGCCCCTTAATTAAATTTTTAAAATCCATTTTCTTACCCTCCATAAAAAAGTTATTTGGAATTGCCGGGCATGCTCCCGGCCACCCTACATCGCTACTGTTACACCTTGCTGCCGTGATATAACATTCTCCCAGCCGTCTACGAGCGGGAGTGATTCGCATCCACAATTTACGCTTGCCATTGGCGGTAGTTTCGGATCGCGAGGGAAGCTTCCCTCAACCGTACTGCCTTCCGGCAATGGGATGTCATAGTCTTCATTAACGTTTCTCGTCTGGCCGTCGATCATTGCATGCTCCTGCCTCTGCTTACCGGACCAGCGCCATTCCTTCCTGAGCTCCGGGATAAATTGACTTGCCTGCTCCATGCGGAGTTGTCCTGCCTTGCTGAATGCGCGCCCGTACTCCGTGCGGACGATAGCCTCCGCCCTGGTTGCAATGGTACGGAATACTGAAGGGTCCGTAAGGTTACGCCCCACTGCCTCTATTACCTCAAAGGGCGTCTTGCCGCCGAGGAAGCCTATCTGTATCTCCTGCTTGATACGGGCCTTTGCAGCATTGCTGAGATTTTTTATAAGGTCTACAGAAAAGGTCTTCAGGCTCTCTATCATGGTCGTTGAGAGTTCGGGCAAGCCTATGGATATCCCGGTCTTGAGAAGGGGGTCGTCAACGAGCATCTGCCCCTTTTCCCAGAACATCTGCTGTACACCAGTCACCTCACCTGCTGCCCTGGTACTGAAGGTCTCTATCTGGTTGTCGATCGCATCTAATAGCTGCGGGATGAAGTGGGCGTTCCAGTCGCTCGAAGCGATCTGTGCCAGTACCTGTTTACGCGTGTCGTTGAGCATCTTGATTATGCGCCTTATCTCTTTATCTTTAACTCCCCGGTAATCACGCAGGATCTGACCACGCGTCTTTTCAAAGAGTTTTTGTTTGCGTCTTGCTTCGGCTATGATTTTAGGAGTTTTTTTTGCCATTTTATTTATGGAAGGCTAAAGTCTTCCGCTACTATTTATCAACTTAATCTCTCAATGAGTCTATTTGTAATTGTCGTAATCTTCTCTTTCGTTATGCCGCCGTTCGTCTTCGCGGACATAATCTCTTTTGCGGCCTCTACGAGGGCCTGTTTCTGTTCTTTCTTATCAAGGTCATCGTAGTCTTTAAATTCATCTCCCCGGGCTTTGTCTATCTCGTTGTTTACGTCTATCTCATACCCTATCTGATTGATTCCGATTGCGAGTATGTTAATGATCGTCTCCCTTGTGAGCCAGCCGTTTGACTCTGCTATTGAGAGTGCTGACACTATCTGTTGAATCGCGGTTGCATATTCCGTAACATCCTTCGGCACGAACTCAGGCATGGTTATCTGGAAGCTGTACGCCTCTTCCTCCTTTACCTTGAGGGTCTGGTGTTTGATAGCCTTCTGTATCACAAACGTGAAGACGTTAGTCAGTATTGCCTTGAAATAGCTTCTGCGCCTGTTGAGCATCTTGTACGTAGGATCTCCCATCTCTGCGGCCGTTGCGCGGTTTACGTCGCCGCCGGATGCAAACCAGTGTGCAGGGAATCCTTTACCGCCGAGTATGTGATCTTTGATTGTCTTTGCCGCCTCCCCTGAATCCTTCCCCTTCAGGCTGGGTGTGACGGCCTCCCATTTCACCTTTTCGTTGTGTGCCCTTATGCTGCCGGGTTTCGGCGTCTTCTGTGTCTTGAGCCATGCCTTGATCTGTTCGTCTGAAAATCCTTCAAGCAGTACATCCCAGACGAAATTATTAAGGATCGCGGGCCTCTCCATGACATTAAACAGCATCTGGTCGTAGCCGTCGAGCCAGTCGGCAGGGCGCAACAGGTCAGAGCGGCCTCGTGTGGCATTTGTAAGCTTATTGATCTGGAAGAGGAAGCATTCGCCGTCGGTGAATGTATCACGCAGTATGATAGCATCCTTTGAGAGCAGCTCTTCGTCCTTACCCAGCGTGCCGCCACGGTGATGTATAATCACCTTGAGTTTCTTTCCCGCCTTACCGCCTCTTCTCTTCAGCCTTACGCCGATGGGTTGTTTGCAGTTACCGGGATCAGTGATGACTCTCTGGATATTTCCCGGGTCGACGTATCCGAGACGCACCATACCGGTATTCTCATCAACAAATGCCGGCCAGCACTGTTCGCCATATATGCAGAGTTCGATAATGGCGCTGTCCTGGAAGAGGTCCCAGTTATTGATGGGATCTTCCCAGAAGTTATCGAGCACTTTCTTGACATCTTCATTGTCGCACTTATATTTGATACCGTCTCCGATTACGTAGTCACGGACGATCTCGATCATCCTGCCTGCCATGAGGTTGGTGTCATAGAGATAGGCGGCTACGTTGATCATACGATCCTGCGTGACGGGCGTAAGGTCTCTGTTCGTGCCGGTCAGGCTGCGGTAGAGATAGTCATCACTGTCCACCTGGCCTCCCACAGGGATGACGGATTCTTTCATCTCCTTGACCTGGTTCTGCAACTCCTTAATCTGTCTTGTCTTTTTTCTTCCGAACATTTTATTTCTACTGCCTCATTGCCAACTGCCTGCTTATGCGTCTTTTTGATATTGGTTTTCTCCTGTAGCTTGCGTCTTCCGGATCCAGCGACCCGACTGCCGCTTCCACACCGAAGAGGCTAACCAGGCACATATGCAGCGCATCAGGTCCGTCATTGTACGCGGCACGCGGATAATGTATCAGCTGGTTCCAGAGCGACATCGGATTATCCCTCCGCCTTGCCCATGCCTTTGGCAGCCTCACCACACCGTTCATGATGTGAGGCTGCATCGACTGTATGCGGAGGTCCTTGTCGGTCCTGGACGGTATGCCATAAGCAGGAATAGGTATTCCCTGCTTTACCGATTCCTGAAGAAGTATATCCTTGAAGAATTCCTGAAACTGCACGCTCTCAACGTTCCACCTGACAAACGGATACATCCTCTGGTATTCGATTGTGCGGTCTATAATGGCGTTAGGACGCCGCCGGGCACAGTCATCTACCCTGAGAAATATATGGCCTGTTTCGAGGTCCTTCGCTCCCCCTATAATGGCCGACGGGCATCCCGTATTATTCTTTCCCATAGACGGGTCCACACCGCCGTAATAGATCAGATCCTTCCCTGCTAATTCCTCAGGTTCATAGGCGTGTTCATATAGCCACTCCTCGTCGAATATTAGCGACTCTTTATCAAGAGGCTCATTCTGTTTCTCAGATTCAAACGCCGCCGGGCCTATCTTCATGAAATGGTTCATGAGTGTGTAGTAGTCTTCACCCTCCGGCCAGAGGACCTGGGTATCCGTAAGCATTATCTTGCGATGTTTCTTGAAGTATTCCAGGGCCTTCTTTCTCCCAGGGCCGTCATTCTGCCAGATCTCCTTCCACTTCTCCCACTGCTTCGCCTCTGACCATTTCAAGACGGCCTTGTATATATTGCCCCCGAGTCGGTTTATAATCTTCTGAAGCAGTGAGTCGTAGTGTATGATGGTGCCTATGGCTATATGATCGGTGTAATCAAGCGAGCCTAAATTCATTGCGCCACGGAAGAACCAGCGCTCTGATTTTTCTCTCTGTAACTGGCTCACTACATTCTCATCGTTCTCAAGGTCGTCGTATATGCAGAGGTCTGGCCTCCATGGGCCGTGCTTGGCCCCTCTCAACCTCTGCCTCGTTCCCCAGGATTTGACCTTAATGTTATTGCGTGTTATGATCACGCCGTATTGCCAGGTGAGACCGACGCCGTATATGTGGGGGAAGTCGTGTTTAAGTCTAGGATTCGCCTCAAGCTCTGCCTTGATGTATTCGAGGTTGTCGGCGCTCTGATTGAATGTGTCCGAGAAAAGGCCGATAAAGTGTTTCAGGTTAAAAGCCATGCACCATATAGGCAGTATCTGAGATATGATAGTCGTCTTCGCATTTCCCCTGGGCGCCGCCATGCCACGTTCGTGCGGGTTATTGTCGGCAATAGTAGTTTTAATGTATTTGAAAATGTCTTTGTGCAGCCTTGAAAACGGCTTCGTGCAGTAGTGTGGAAAGTATATCTTTGCGAAGAACTCGATTGATTTACGTCCCCTCTTAACCCTCTCCATTCTCTTTGCCCGGGTGTCATCCGGGAATGGAGCGACCTCCCTTATTATTTGCCTCTTGAGCTCTTCGAGCCCGACTTTAAAATCTTTTTTATTTAACTTTAATTTTAGCATGGTCACACTGTAGCCCCGTCTGCTAGCTTGCGCTAGCAAGCTGACGGGGTTACTATTCACGCGGCGAATTTATGTTGTATTTTAAGGCCGATTGCATCTATGTGTTCGGCAAACTTACGGGCTAATGCCTCGTCCGCTTCGTTCAGATAATCGGCGATCGTTTCGAGTACCGTAAGCGCTGTCGATGCCACGTTTACCTCCGGCTCGATCTTGCGCATGGCGGCGATCATCTTATTAAAGCTGTCGGCCAGGGAGGCCAGCGCGGCTATCCTGGTCGTGGTATCCATATCTTTAGTATTGAGTATGCTCACCTGTACTTCCTTGAACTTCGTGAGCCACTCGGAATACACCTGGCGGTTGATGGTATCAACCGTTTGCTCACTTAAGCTGATTATATGCCTGGCGCTATCCCAATCATCCCCTGCCCGCTCCATGGCCTTGTCCTTCCATCGCCTGATGGTCTTATCGGGTACCTGGATGATACGTTCGATGTCCTTAAATGAGCAGCCCTTGTACACATACAAGGTACGGGCTTTTTGTCGTGTCGTGGTGTCATGCATAATTGGCTATTGCCACAATATAGGGACAAAGATTGCCAGCAAAGAGACGATGAGTGCTATAGCACCTGAATAGGCATACATCTTTGTGCTGTTAATTAGAACTCTATCACTGAGCTTCTTGACTTTCTTTTTGTAGCAATCGAACTCCTCCTTGTCCTCTTTTCGGAGGGTTTTAATATTTGTATTCTCTAGCTTCAGCAACTCCACCTCGGTCTTTAGCCCCAGCTCTCCGTTGCCGAAGATCAACCTTTCAATCTTCTCTGTAAATTTTTTGATACCTTCCGATACGCCCTGGCACTGCTGCTCCCTGTTACACACAGAGCTCCCGACCTTCTTTAAAAGACCTTCGATATCAGTTAATTGTTCTTTGATAGTCATGAGAACCTTGCCTCAAAAAATCCTTGATCGTGCTCTTTATCACGTCATGGCGCTTCGTAAATCCCGTATGCCCCCAGTCGAACCAGAACTGTTTCACATTTACAGGGGGAAGCGGTGGCGAGCCCATATACTTGAATCCGTATCTCCCTGACCAGCCCATGAAGTAAAACGGCCTGGCGAATAGTACGACTTTGTCTTTAGTTCCTATAAAATTTCTTACCTGGACGCCGGGGAATCTGCTCCAGTCGAATTTCCTCTTCAGGACACAGCCCAACGGAACTTAGGCCAGTGCCGTTCAAGGGCCCTGCCTACAGCCCAGGTACCGTTAGAGTGTGCGATCACAATGATCCTGGCCCTGGGTTATTTGTATGACAGCACGGCCAGCCGTGCGGCGACCAATTCGCTTGTTTGAAATCTTACTACCGGAATATAATTGACAATTGCCAATACCTTGCCGTAGACAATCTCAGTATAGTGACCCTCTCTGAGGGCGGTATCCTCGGCCAGGCTGCGAGAAAGGACCCTCATGTTCTTGTTCTCGTTCTCAATCCCGTGGATCGTCACTATGACGGTCTTTATGTCGTTGTTTGGTTCGTATTTCATTTACAGATTGTTTATTGCCTTCTGGCGTTCTTCCTGGAAGGCCGGCTTTTCATTTGTGAGTCCGTATCTACCATTTGCCCGGTCCCTTAACTCCCCGATTTTTGACTTGTTCCAATTATTCACGCGGGAGTAGTAGCCGACGATCCTTGTGATATTTTCTAATGATCTTGGATTCTTTTCGCCCTTGATCTTGAGTAACAGGTCATGCATGCTCCCCTTGGCTGGCATGTTCATGACTTCTATGACCGGGATCTTGACGTATGCACCGTAGCAATTTTCCTGAATCTGTTTATTGCGGATCATGAAGAGCGAATCGGGCTCCCAGTATTTCTCCTCGATGATGATTTGTGCATTGGTACCGGCAATCTCAAGGTCGAGATCTCTTTCGATTGCATCGCAGAAGCGATTGAGATTGTGTTCATGTTCAAAAACCTCTCTATCCTCTTTCTTTACTTCCACTCCGCAAGTATTATCACTACAATCTTTTTCCACTGCCTCCGGCTCAGAAGAGCCTCTGGCTCTGAGAGTTACTGTCATCTCTCTTCTCCTTCCACGAAGTGGAACCCCGCCATCTTGCTTTCGAAAGAAAGCAGGCGGGGCCATACCTCATTTAAAAAAGTTCTTAAAAAATGTTATTCGTAAATCGTAAATCTCAAATCTCTTTCTACCTATCGCCCGATTTCTTTTTCGTTAATACCTGGACGAGTTTGTGCAGAGGACCGGATACGCCGAGCTCCTCGGCCCTGAATGCGATAACGTCTTTGACACTCTTAAGAGCACTGTCAGGCACACGTTTAACGCTCTCTTCGACACCCTCTATGACGGCCTTGAGGATGTTACCCTTCCTGGCATTTTTAACGATTGCGACGATTGCGCTTATGGCCGCAGCGGCCACAAATAAAATACTTTCTAGTCCCATTGTATATTTCCTTCCTGCCCGCCTTAATGCAGGCATAAAAAAAGAGGCAAGTCCCCCCCCCTCCCCCATCCTGCATTGGTTATACAGGTTAGGAGATTCCTCCGGCGGGAGCCGCGACTTTCGCCGGAGAGAGGGACTGCCCCTTCGCTAAATCATATTCCAGGCAGTCAATTAGTCTATATTATACGTCACTTATCAGAATTTAGGTAGAATTGCAAGATAAAGAACAACTTATTTTACCCCGTCTGCTAGCTTGTGCTAGCAAGCTGACGGGGTGCATTTTATAAAAGTTTTGCCTTCTTACCGGTATACTTCTCCCACCGTGCCACTATAACATCGCAGTACACGGGGTCGATCTCCATGCCATAACAGATACGGCCGGTCCTCTCGCAGGCGATGAGGGTTGTGCCTGAGCCGAGAAATGGATCTCCCACTATTCCCTTGCTTTTAGAACACAATTCTATTTGTAAAATAATTATCTTTACAGGCTTGGCAGTAGGGTGAACCTTACTCTGAATCTCATCTTTTTCTTCAACCCAATATTTATAATAATGATCTGCCGATAACCCCGAATTAAAAACAGGATTTTTAGAAATAAAGATGCAATATTCTGTGTCAGGATAATGATGCTTTCCTCCTAATGGAATAAAGGTCTTTTTATGCCACGTGAGTATATTAAAATTATATCCTGCATTGAGAGCGTGATTGAGATAATTAGGTACAAGGTCTTTATTGCAAAACACAAAGGCGTTCATATTGCCGTTAAAATAGAGCGACAAAGTTCTTAGAAATCCGTCAGGATTGAAAATACATATTGCATCTATTTCTCTTGCAACTTTGTTTATTTCCTCCTTAAATATCCCACCACCATACATGTGACCATAATTATACGGTGGATCCGTAAAAACCATGTCCGCTTTTTTGCCCTTCATCAACCTCTCAACATCTTCTTTCCTGGTGGCATCGCCACAGAGTAATCTATGCCTGCTAAGCCGGTATAAATCACCCGGCTTTGTCCTGGGTTCTGTTATCCTGGCTACCTCTTCCTCAGCATCAAATGGCTCCTCTTCGCCTTCCAGAAACCTTGTGTCCATGGAATATTTATTTAATAATTTTTTTACTTCGTGCTTTGAGAAACCGGCCAGACCATATTTGTGTTTTATCTGACTAATTGCCTCTGCCAGCTTGCGCTCGTCCCACTCTCCCTTGATCTTATTAAGGGAGATGTTCAGGATCTTCTCCTGTTTCTTATTCAGGTCTACCTTGACCACGGGCATTTCCCGGAAGCCAAGATCAAGGCATGCCTTAAACCTCTGGTGCCCGCCGATTATGGTGAGGTCTGAATTCACAACGATCGGGTCCACCATCCCAAATTCTTTAATGTTGGTTTTCAACTTTTCTAACTCTTCCTCCGTTATCTTACGCGGGTTGTACTTAGCCGGCTTCAATTTGCCGATTGATACATACTCAATTTTTATTCCTTCTGGCGTTTGCAAAGGGGGGCCCTCCTTTATTCAAAAGGATTAAATCAGCTACGCTGATTCGGCCTTAGGCCCTCTGCTCTAATAGCCTTCTATTAAATTGTGTTTGTTATATCTTGGTGCTTTAAATATTTAACCAGGTCTTTTTTGATGTAGTATTTTTTGTTGTATCTTTCCAGTAATTCTACGGCGAGTCTTGCGAATCTTGCCCAGTCTATAAGATCGGCCTCCTTAGCATGGTTCCATTTGCCGACCCTGTACTCATCCACGTAATCCTTTGTGAGCTCAATAATCTTAAGAATGTTCGACGGAGCGATAGCTGGCTCCAGGCTTGCCCAGGTTTTTATCCCGCGCTTTTTCGCATAAGATAACGCAAGCATCCTGGATCCCATGCCAGGGGCAAAAGGTTCATATTTCCCGGCCTCAAAAGTATTTATAAAAGTCAACGTCGCACCGTACTTGTTTTCTTTATTCAGGGAGAGCAGGTCAAAGTCCCTCGTGCTCCTTAAACCGGCCTTTGTTAGTATGGTGACGTTTACGCCATTCCGGTTGAGGATCTCGATCGCCTTTCTTGTGAGCTGTAGTTCTTTATCGATCGGCTGGTACGGGTCAGACGTAAAGGAGAGGAGGACTTCGCGGCCGCTGTATCTGGGCGCTTCTTTTTCGAGCTTCTCTATTACGCTCTCCCTCGCTGTAACATTCTTATGGAATGATTCTCTATCTTGCCTCATCGGGACGTAACAGTATGTGCAGCCATGACTGCATCCTTTGTATAGATTAAGTGCGAGCTCGCAGTATTCGCGTGCTCTACCACCAGGCTGATATATAACTCCCATAATATTTACCTCTTTCTCTCTACTGCCCCCGCTGCTTTCTTCCGAAAGCAGGCCGCGGGGGTACCCATGTTTAGGTTTTCAAGAAAACCTATGGGTATCTCGTAGATTATGGACATAATTTAATCATATAATTTACTTGACCTAAAATCTCTACTCAGATATATATCCAAGTATGAAACTCGATCGATCATTACAACTAATGATACTTGAATCCCTGCGTGATGCTTATCCAGAGGTGTTGTCAGACGAATTTATCGATGGATATCATCTTGATAGAACCGGGTTTATAGCAAACATATCTTATTTAATAGAGCATGACCTAATTAAAAGAATAGGAAGGAGCGGTACTTTTGGTGAAGGAATAGCATCTGATATCATGCAGGCAAAGATTACGGCAAAAGGCCTTGATTTCCTTGCAGATGATGGAGGTATCAGTGCGATTCTTAAGACATTCACTGTAAAATTTGACCCGGATGACCTTCGTAAAATTATTGAATCAAGACTAGACAAATCAGATATTCCTCCCGACAAAAAAGAATCGGCTAAGTCACTCATTAAAGACGCTTCTGCACAAGCCTGGAAATCTCTCTGCACAAAACTGATAAATACTGGAGTGGACAAAGTAACAGACCTTTATGGTTTAGTACAAACAACTCTGACTAATCCTCCGCCCTCGTAACTTTCCCATGTATCTCTTTTAATTTCTTTAATTTCATACTGCTTAATTTTCTGTATTTCCCCGCCCGGCGGGGTAAATTGACCTGCCGGTAGAGGTCGTCTATAAAACCCCTTTCCCAGGGCGTGCAACGGTCTTGAAGGCGTATTGCAAGGGCCAGCATATTATCGATATCGGCATCGGTGAACCTTCGCACGTACATGGCCTCAAGTGCCTCGTGGACCTTAAGGACGTCACCACGCGTGATAGGAATAGATGATTTTATAACTCGCTCACAGAAGCGCATCTGGCGGATATCCGTATCCATCCCCACGTCAAGAAAGAGCCGGTTGAGTGTTGCGAGCTGTCCGTTTGTTGCCAGGGCGTCGGAGTCGTGAGACGATTTAGAATTGGTTTTCCTTGCGGTCCTAATGATCTCCTGGAGACGTTGGATGACTTCGTCGGCCTGGTCCTCGGTGAGGTCTGAGCTGTGCCGCTGCCCGGAGATCTCC
>SDBV01007946.1_pt1 | contig 14381 bp, 10 predicted proteins | sample 2277081 | NCBI WGS metagenome assembly SDBV01 (sample SAMN10402039, study PRJNA504765) | marine sediment metagenome | isolation source: marine sediment core GS10_PC15, 223 cmbsf | place: Arctic Ocean: Southern Knipovich Ridge | collected 2010
TATCGGTATCGGTATCGGTATCGGTATGCTGCGCTGTGTTCTTCATGGCGAACATTCATTACTTGAGGTTCCCTGGCTCCCTCCTTTCTATTACAGAATAATGGTGATGAAGTCATGTTTAACACAATGATTCTGTAAGCATGATTCTGTCAATTCATTTTCATTTAGTTAAAGAAGAAGGTGTGCGGACCTTATCATGTTCTTCATGGCGAACATTTATTGCTTGATCCCCGCTATAACGCGCCAAGCGGTTTTAGATGCGTTTGCCCTGCAAGAAACCCAAATGCCCATCAAATTACATCCCATCCGTACCCTCAGATAGACTCCACCGCCTTCACCTTCCAATCGTTTAAAAGTTCTTAAAAGTTATAGGGACAGACTACTTAACTTTCTTGTATTACCAGAATCCATATTATATTTGCCTGACAGTCAATAAAATACACAGCATAATACGCATTCTAAATTCTATACTGTCAACCAAACACCACTCGTTTCACGAAACGGCCTCGAACTCCGCTAAGAGACCAAAGTACATTCTGTTAACCAATTACCCCTCGTTTCCCAAAACCGACTTTCAGCAGTTTTAACCAAAGTCAATTCGCGTTCATTAGCGGTTCGTGGTTCAGTGAATTCACACTTCTAATTCCGTAATACCCGGTTTTGCTTAGGGTTACGACAATCCGACCGGAACAAAGCCCCTAAAGGGTAGGAGGACACATACAAATGACCGAAGATATTCAAGACAACACTCGGTACACCTGGGGCTCCGAAGGAGACCAACTTGTTTGAAACGGCCAATGTCGCTATTATTGAGCTTTGGTATCGCCGAGCTTGTGCAGAAATCGTTGTATGATGCGAAGGAAGTTAATCTCATTGAATCCAACTAAATCCCCAGCCTATCACTACATAGACACACCACAGGGACTCAAAAGGCTGATTCGCGAAATAAAGGGCGCAAAGAGAGTTGCCCTGGACACGGAAGCGAACAGCCTCTACCGCTACTACGAAAAGGTCTGTCTTATTCAGTTGACCATCGAGGACGAAAACTACATCGTAGACCCTCTCGCCGAAATGGACATTTCCCGGCTGATGAGCGCGTTAGCTGGCAAACCGCTGATCCTTCACGGAGCGGATTACGATCTGAGAATGTTGCGCTCGTCATTTGATTTCATCCCCAAAAGGGAAATCTTCGATACTCAAGAAGCGGCGCGTTTGCTTGGATTCGAGCGCTTTGGGCTAGCCGCGCTCCTGGAACGTTTCTTTGGTGTGGAATTGAGCAAACAAGGCCAGAAGTCCAATTGGGGCATACGGCCCCTGAGAACTTCACAGCTTGAATATGCCATCAACGACACCAAATACCTTGCGCCGCTGGCGGACAAACTTCAAATCCAGTTGGAAGAAATAGGACGAAGCGACTGGCACACGGAAATGTGCAAACGGCTTGTCTTGTCATCTCAAAACGACAATCGACGAGACAGAACAAACGCGTGGCGAATAAAAGGTCTGCAAAAACTCTCCCCCAAACACTTGGCATTCGTGAAAGAGATATGGCATTGGCGCGAAAAACAGGCACAGAAAGCCGATATACCACCGTTCAAAATCATGGGAAACCATCTGATAATCGAGTTGGCGGAATGGGCGGTATCACACCCGGATGCGCCTTTGGGAAAAGGCCCGAAACTCCCCAGGCACTGCGTGGGCGGGCGTCTGCATAAACTTGAGAGCGCAATCCAAAAAGGACGAGATCTGCCAAAGGAAAAATGGCCGGCAAACAAGAGGCCGCACACAAGAACCGAGTCCGTGCCCAATTGCAGGTCTCACGTTAATGCGCTCAGAAGAGAATGCGAACTTGTGGCCAACAAACTCGAAATACCACCCTCCATGTTAGCGCCGCGTGCCGCCCTCGCCGCAATAGCCAGAAAGCGCCCGCACACACTCGACGAAGTCATGAGCGCAGGTTCATTAATGAAATGGCAAGCCGAACTTTTGCACGAAACAATAGTGCGCGTACTGCACGGTACGTAAGACGATTAATTAGTTTCTGTTGCGGAAGTCCCGGAGGGACGGCTGAACCGGCCACGGCACCAATAAACGCTTCCCTTTTCAGCAAAGTAGCTCGCTCCAATTCAGCAATGTGGCACGCTCTAAATTCTTATTTAGGGCGTGTCTTCGTATATGCGCCCAGATCTTTTTTGGGGGGCCAAGACACGCCCTAAATAAGAATTTAGAGCGTGCCACATTGTAGGTCCGTGAAGGCAAACGCCCTTTCCGCAACGGGAACTAATTACAAAGCCCGACCGAAGACCGGCCGGGCATTTTTTGTCGAACACATTGAGTGAACGCGAGACTACTCAAAATCGAAGTTGTCGGTTCTAAACGGCGATGCGGGCAAGCCTTCCTTGTTAGCCAGGTTCGCCTCTATGTAAGCCGCCCACCCGTAACGCACGGCCGCGGGTTTCTCAACCTTGGGAGATGACACAACCACTGTATCTCCAACGATACGCGCCTCTGCATCGACAAATTCGCGATCTTTACCCGCGACAGTGAAACCTTTCAACTCTCCGCTAGCAGGAGTCAAGCCTCCGCCGCCATGTTTGAATTTAAGGACCGCTTCGGAACCTTTCACGCGCATAGAACTGTAAACAGGCCCCGAATAAACAATGTCCTCTCCATAAGCGACATGCCGCGCCGCAAGCGCCAGGCGTTGCCCGACCTCCTGCTTCTTGACAGGATGAATGTTGTCCTCTTCCCCAATATCCATGATCACCGCCATCCCAGTATTACGCAGCGACAAGGTCCTTGTCTGGGCTTCCCTCAACAGCGGCCAGGCGTCACCATTTTGGTTGCCAAAGGGCGCCAACTGCACGAACAAGAACGGAAACGATCCTTGTCCCCACTCCTCTCGCCAACACTTGATCATGCTCGGGAAAAGCTCACGGTATTGCAGTGCTGTCTGGTTTGATTTAGCGTTCGACTCGCCCTGATACCAGATTGCACCCTTTATCGCATAAGGCTGCAAAGGCGCGATCATGGCGTAATACAAAGCATTAGGGCGTTTCACATGCTCAGGTCCCATAGGGGGTTGTGGATATCTTCCCAGCTTGGCATTTGCATTTCCCTCGGCGCGCGCCTTGGCCTGCTTTTCTTTCCATTGAGCAACGCGCTTCTCATATCCCTTCGCCGCCTCAGGATAGCCTTCCAGGACTTTTCCATAATCTTCCAGGAAGCTCGATAGCTTGCGATTGGACTCCAGCACCTCGCGCGTCACCCAACTGGACGCATTAGTTCCTCCTAAGCAAGACTGAATGAGCCCAATTGGAGCGTCAAGCGCCGAATCCAGTTCCCGGCCAAAAAAATAGCCTACCGCGGAAAAATTCGCCACCACGTCAGGGCCGCATTCCACCCATTGGCCTTCGACGTCCTCTTGCGGTTCGTCAGCACCGGTAACGGCAACCTGGAACAGGCGAATGCTGTTGCTTTTGGAATTTTCGATTGCGTCCGTGGCGTTCTCCGCTTTCGATAGCGGCCACTGCATGTTGGACTGGCCGCCGCACACCCACACTTCGCCCACAAGGACATTTGATATGGAAATCGTATTGCTGCCGGCGACAGTCATATCATAAGGGCCGCCAGCCTTCAGTTTCCTGAGATTGACCTTCCACTTGCCACCTCTCGCCTTGGTGGAAACTTCTTTGCCCTGAAACGACACCGTAACCTCTTCACCGTCCCCGGCCCAACCCCAAACAGGGACCTTCACGCCCTGCTGCAATACCATATTGTCCGAAAACAACGCCGGCAAAGACACATCGGCAAACGAAAACGATGAAGACAAAACCAAAGCAAAACCAAACAATGCAACCCAAACAACCTTCTTCATAGCAGTCCCTTTCAAATTAGTCCGACAATCGAACGAACACCTTCATCGGACACATGTTTCTTCTCCCGGAATCCAAGACGCTGATTCTAACCCATCAGACCCCATCCGCGCCACAAAAAGAGCAGCAACCATGGAATTAGCCACGGAATAGCCCTTGTGCTCGAGCCAAAATTGTGCTATATTTTTAGCCTGTGCAATCACGACGCTGACAGGATTGTGCCGAGCACGTGAGGCGGTCATAAACTCTAGTAAGGCAGCTAGGCTTTGTAGGACAGTAGTGTTAAAACTTAGGAAAAGGAGAGGAGTGAAGATGAGTAAAAAATTGAATCTAGCAATGATGGCGGGCGTTTTCGCCTTAGCCATCGCTATCGCGCCCATCGCGATGGCGCAAACGGTAATCATTGAAGAGGATTTTGCCGGGCTGCCGGATGGAAATGCTGCAAATCCATTCACCGCCAAGCACACTTGGGAGGGTGTTTCTGGTAGTGCAGATGGAAATGTTGTGATCACGGGCGAAACATTTGAAAAGGCGGTGGCGCCTCCGTTTATAAGATGGACTACGCCCGTCACTCCTCCTGATCTGTCGACTATCGACCAACTCGACGTCGTATGGGATTGGATTCCATTAAACTCCCCGCAAACAGGCAATACTAATGAGAGCTGCCTGTGGGCCATCGAGTTTTCGGATGGAACCAGTTCAGCCAGTAGGGGTGAAGAGTTCTTCCGGTTCCGCGCGGCGTCCACGATCGGCGGTGTTTTGATGAGAATAGACTCTGACCAGTTCCCCGACTTCAATCAAGTGATAAACAACGGCCTAGTAGAAGTTGCAGCCCCAAACAACTTTATCAAGGCAGGCCAACGCTACCGTGTGAGCGCCACCGTGACACAAACCGATGTCTCCATGACCATTACCGAAATCCGTGAGCCCAGTGCGCCTAACGTCGTCATTGAAACCCAAACGGCAAGCTATACGGGGGGCTTAAACAAGATCAGGCCCGAGGTCTGGAACCAGGTCGAGATTAGCGTCCTTCAGGGCACCCTTGCGCGCATGGACAATCTACTCATCACGTACACCGCCGCCTCTGGCGACGGTGACGGCGATGGTGACGGAGATGGCGACGGCGGTGCAGGGGGCACAGCCACTCCCGAAGCTGGCATGCCAGTAACCGGCGCTATCGGACTAGGCCTTGTGGCCGCAGCTTGCGCTCTGGGCGGCTCGATGTTCCTCAGAAAGAAATAATGATAACTGCTTCAATTATGAAGTAGAAAAAACTTGGGCCGCATCGGCTAAAACGATGCGGCCCATATTTCGTTTGCTATCCTCGTAGTCCCTGTTTTTCGCGGACTACTCCTCTTTCTTCTCCTCCTCGTCCACGACCGTGAAGTCGGCATCAACGCTGTCGTCGGCTTTGGGCTCTTCTTGGGCGGGCTGGGCCTCGGCGCCCGCTGCATCACCCTCGGCAGCCTGGCTTGCCGCCTGCTGTTCCGCCGAAGCCGCCTGGTACATTGCCTCGGCGAGCTTATGCGCTGCCGCTGACAACTCCTGCGTTGCGGCCTCTATAACGGCCGGGTCCTCGGACTCTAAAGTATCCTTGAGCTTCTTTGTAGCTGCCTCGATGGCGGCCTTGTCGTCAGCGCCAACCTTGTCTCCATGCTCGCTCAGCGTCTTCTCCGAGCTGTAAATCAACGCATCGGCACTGTTGCGCGCCTCTACAAGGGCCTTCCTCACTTTGTCGTCCTCAGCATGTTCTTCGGCGTCTTTCACCATCTGCTCGACCTCGCCATCGGAAAGTCCCGATGACGATTCGATGCGGATTTTCTGCTCTTTGCCGGTTGCCAGGTCCTTTGCCGACACGTGCAAAATGCCGTCCGCGTCAATGTCGAAGGCCACCTCGATTTGCGGTATGCCACGCGGCGCAGGCGGAACGCCCTCCAGGTTAAAACGGCCAAGTGTACGGTTGCCAGACGCCATTTCGCGCTCGCCTTGCAGAACGTGTATTGTCACTGCCGACTGATTGTCCGCCGCCGTCGAGAAAATCTGGCGCTTCGTAACGGGAATGGTCGTATTCCTGTCGATAAGTTTCGTGCTGACAGCGCCAAGGGTCTCGATACCAAGCGAAAGGGGCGTTACGTCCAGCAAGAGAACATCTTTCACGTCGCCGGACAGCACACCTGCCTGGATGGCCGCGCCAATAGCGACAACCTCGTCAGGGTTAACGCCTCTATGGGGTTCCTTGCCAAAAACGTCTTTAACGATTTCGCTTACCGCGGGCATACGAGTCATACCGCCGACAAAAATAACTTCGTCAATATCCGAAGCAGCCAATCCCGCGTCCTCAAGAGCGCGCAAGCAAGGCATCTTCGTACGTTTCAGCAGGTCGCCGCAAAGTTGCTCCAGTTTAGCGCGAGTCAACTTGAAATTAAGGTGTTTCGGTCCCGAGGCGTCGGCCGTAACAAACGGAAGATTCACGTCCGTCTGAACCGAACTGGACAACTCGCATTTGGCTTTCTCGGCCGCTTCCTTCAGCCGCTGCAAAGCCATGGGGTCGCTACGCAAATCAATGCCCTGCTCCTTTTTGAACTCTTCAGCAAGCCAGTCGATGACCTGCTGGTCAAAATCGTCGCCGCCAAGATGAGTGTCGCCGTTTGTGCTAAGGACCTCGAAGCTGTCGTCGCCTATGGACAATATCGATATGTCGAAGGTGCCGCCGCCAAGGTCATATACGGCGACCTTTTCGTCCTTTTTCTTGTCCAGACCATACGCAAGCGCTGCGCCGGTGGGCTCGTTGATTATCCGCAACACTTCCAGACCCGCAATGCGGCCTGCGTCCTTTGTCGCCTGGCGTTGCGAATCGTTGAAATAAGCGGGGACTGTAATAACGGCCTTGGTCACTTTTTCGCCAAGATAAGTCTCGGCCGTTTCCTTCATTTTCTGTAAAACCATCGCGGAAATCTCCGGTGGACGATGTGTTTTGCCACCTGCATCAACCTGGCAATCGCCCGATGATGTCTCCCCTATCTTATAAGGTACAATCTTTTCCTCTGAACTCACCTCTTCATGGCGGCGTCCCATGAAGCGCTTAATCGAGAAAACTGTGTTCTCCGGATTTGTCACCGCCTGGCGCTTCGCGGGACCGCCAACCAAGCGTTCTCCGTCCTTCGTAAATGCGACCACTGACGGCGTTGTGCGATTCCCCTCAGCGTTGGCGATAACTGTGGGCTCACCGCCCTCCATCACCGCAACGCACGAGTTCGTCGTACCAAGGTCTATGCCAATTACTTTAGCCATAACTAACTCCTTTTGTTGTTCACGCTGAACGCCAATGGCCCACAACGAATCCGATTCTCACTATTATTCGACAGATAACTCGCAAGACCTATGCCAAGCAGGAATCCGTTCAGAAAACCCAGGCAGAGCACCGGCAGTATTCTTATAACTTACTGAGATATAACAACTTAAATTAAAAGAAAAAACCGGACCGCTAAGGTCGGGAAACAAAAATGAAGCCTCCCAAAACTGCTTCATTTTGAAAAGTGTTTTAATATGAAGCAGCAAAGTCTCCATGAAAGAGCCCATCGGCAAAGCTCATGGAAATAACTGGTTTCTGTTGCGGAAAGGGTGTTTTGTCCCGGAGGGACGACTGATAATAGCCCACCGTTTTAACGGTGGGAAAAGGCCCCCCTTGGTTCAGTCCCGGAGGGACGGCTGAAAGGGCCATGGCACCAACAGATGCAACCATTTTCAGCCTTCCCTCCGGGACTGAATCTCCTTTCCGCAACAGAGACTAACTACATATACAGGTTTTTTGCCCACTCATCGAGAGTCTTAGCAATCCGTCCCGAGTATAAAAGAAAGCTCATGCGCTTGATCTTTTTGCATATTGAGGTTCAACGAGGAAAACCGTAGACTTTTTGCTTGTTACACGTCTTTCGCGACTTTTTCATAAAACTTCTATCTTGACAATCGAACTCCAGTGTGCATACAATACCTTGTGCTTTTGCGTCAAGTGACACACAAAATATGAGGGATGGGTACATGGCTCAGAATGAAGAATCAAATGAAGCCTTGGCGAAACTGGAGAAAGCCATAGCCGATTGGCAGGCTTCTACGGACGATAACGGCATAGACAAGCGGCTTGCCAAGATCTGCGAACAACTGCAAGAGATCGGCAGCGGACTGGCGGCACGGAAAAAGAGTTCCGCTGAATGGGCCAAAATAACCATGGCGGGCGTTCAGGAGCTTCGCAGTGCCATGTCGCAGGCGAGCGACGCCGATGAGAAGGTTGCCGAACTTGAAAAGGCCCTGCTGGAACGCGACTCGGCAGTTGAATCAGCTCAGGAAAACGGCATGAAGCTTGACAAGAAGATGGCCGAACTGACCGACGCATTGCAGGCCTCCGACAGGCGAATAGCTGAACTTGAAAACAATTATACTAAGGCCAATGATGCCCTCAGTACGGCAACTGCCAGCGCATCCGAATTTGAAAAAGCCCTATCCGAACGCGACGAAAAAGAAAGCCTCGCCCAGAAGCGCACCAAGGAATTGGAATCGCAATTGGAAAAAAGCGTAAAGGATCTGGCAAGAAGCCAGGGCGATGCCGAAAAGTTGCGTGTCAAAGTCCAGGAGTTCGGCAAATCGAAAGATACCGTCAAAGAACTGACCAAATCGCTCAAGGATTCCGAGCGCGAAAAGGAACAGTTAAAGCAGCAGTTTAAAGATGAAAATGCCAATGCCAATGGAACAAAGCAGGAACTGACGCAACAGTTGGCCGCCGCTTTGCAAGAGAGCAAAGAAGCCAGAGAAGAACTTTCAGATCTTAAGGCCAAAATGGAAAGCATGAGTGCGCAAACCCAGTCAATCGCCGAAGCTGCTCCTGAACCCGCACCCGAACCACAGCCTGTTTCTAAATTGGAACCCATTACTGAACTGGAACCTATTACTGAATTGGAACCCATTACTGAATTGGAACTGGAACCGGAACCGGAACCGGAACTTGAAGAAGTCGCCTTGGAGCCTGTGGAGGAAGAACCTGAACCTGTTAAACCACCAACACCCAGCGCAAGAATACCCAAGCTGGGCGAAATATTGATACAATCCAACGCGGTTACGGAAGAGCAAATTCAAAACGCGCTGCAAGAACAAAAAAACACCCATCAAAAATACTTGAGCACCGTGATCATTGGAATGGGTTTCGCCGATGAAGACACGGTTACCAAGGCATTGGCCGAACTGTGCAACATGGAACCAATCCGCTTGTCGCAGGGAATAATCGATCCCAATGTGGCCAGCATGATATCCGGCAAGGTCGCCACCCTCCATTCCTGCATACCCATCGAGTCCTCCGGCGACATAATCAAGCTCGCAATGGTAAATCCCATTGACGTAATGGCAATCGAGGACATCGAACGCGAATGCCACCGCCACGTCGAGCCAGTCCTGGCAACCGCAACAGACATTGACGAAGCGATAAAAACCTTCTACGCCGAATAGCCCTATGCGATTGCCCTGCCAGTTCCATTGATAGGGCTCCTCAAACGTGCTATCCTAATCACAAAGTGTAGCTGACTAAGGCAGCAGAAGCCGAGTCCTTTTCCAATGTCTCAGGTGCGATAAACCAGCCGCAGTTGAGTGTCCGGCTAAGATGAGAGGAAGCGCGACTTGTTTTACTTTAGTTTTGGCTGTGGCAGCGGCGAGGTAGGGCACGATGTGAAGGATCTCGCAGCCGTCGCGCGTAAGGCTGCGGAAGACGCAGTGAGGGGTCTCGAAGGCTTTCCAGCCTCGATCGTATTCGTATACATGACGAAGGACTTCTTCCCCTACGAGGAGGCCCTTCAAAGTATTTATGAAACGTTGACGGATAGGGGCATAGACCTCAACAAAGTGCCACTGGTTGGTGGTACCGCCAGTGCCGTAGTCAGCACAAAAGTAAGAGAGCGCGGACTTGAGGTAAGCATTCTTGGTTCCAACTACATCAAGGCCAGGGCTGAGATTCTTGAATCCCCGTTTGAAGAGGATGAAGAAAGTCGGAACAAGGCCGTCGACAACACTTTGAGACAGCTCAGATTGCTTCCGAGGCAAGCTTCTGCGAGTGGAGGGGATGGCTTCCTTTTTACCGTCATGCCGGGCTACAAGTCTCTGGACGAAGACCTTCAGCAACCGGAGTGGCTCGGTGATGCATCCATTATCAAACACATCGCGAAACGGACGGCCAACGAAGTCCACGTTTTCGGTGGCTCGACCTGCGACGGTTTTGAGGGAACGCGTACGCCTAAGTCTCGGCAGTTTCTGGGCAATCGGGTACTGCGCAATTGCGCCGTGCTAGCCTGGGTCGAAACGGGCCTCAAGTTTGGGATTGGTATGGCCCACGGGTATGATGCACGTGCTGAGGGCGCAACACCCGCCTTGGTCGACAGGCTCCAGGGAAACAAGAGCCGGGGAAACGTCGTCGAACAGATCGGCCTGAAACCGGCCGCTGAGTACTTGAACGAGTTGGCTGAGCAGTTCGGCGGCAATGATAATTACTTGATTTGCGCACTTAGACCGGATGGCCATTTCTCGGTGGCGTTCCCCTTTGAAATAGAGGAACAGGGGGGGGCTGCCATTTTCTACCCGGAACTCGATAAAGGGACATTGCTGAAGCCCATGGTGGTGAGGTGTCAAGATCTCATCAAGGCGCCGGCACGAGCGGTCAGGCGTGCGCTCGAGCGTGCGAACCCGGAGGAACCTTCCTCATCTCCCCCAGTGATTCTCCTTTCCTCATGCCGGGGCAGACTGAACCGCATTATGAGAATGTCCGAGCAGGTCGACGAGGGTGCTAAACGGAATGCCGAACTCGATCCTATTAGGGAAACTTGGCCTCAAGCCCAGGTACTCGGCATGTATGGCAGCGGCGAACAGGGAATGGCCCAGACGGACTTCTCGCCAACCTCGGAAGTATGGACGGTTTCGTCCCTCGTGCTTCTCGACGAATTGAATGAAAAGGCCGAAGCATTGAGGTTGCAGGAAGCAGACAAGTTCCTCCAAAAGATTTCTTCGACCGAAAGTGGCTCTACAGGGGAGGTCGAAAAGGCCATTGTAACGCAAGTGAACCAACTTGTCTGCGGCCAGGGGTGTTCGCTTTTTCTACGGTCCGATCTCGTTCCGTGGTACCCCCATGAACACAAGAATCGCTTTGTGCTAGTCGCCACAAGCGGCCTCTTGGATCCCAAAACGGAACAATGGTACCAGCCAACGCGCGAGGAAATCATAGACGGACATTGGTATGAACTGGGCGAAGGTTTGACGGGATGGGTAGCCAAGTATGGAGCAACCCTACGAATAAGTAGCAGGGAAGTCGACTATCTTGAGCGAAAGCTTGAGGAACTGATACGTAGCGGTGCGGTTCAGAAGATCGAAGGCGAAGAGGATGTTTCTCCGCTTGTCTGGCGGGACAAAGTAAGGGAAAACACCCCATCGAGCGCCTCTAGCTCGCCTTACTTGGCAGTTCCTATCAAGCTTGGCAAGGAAGTGATCGGTGTTGTTCGCCTATCTGAAGTGTCTGAGGAAGCGAGAACCAGAGGCAAGATCGTGTTCTCATCTTTTGACGAACACGCACTCGAACTCTGTAGCCGCTACATCCTCTCGCTCATAGTGCTTGGTTACTTTCCCATTTATCGCGAGACCGCTGAAGCCGTAGCAAGGCGTCTCGGCCATGCCTTGACGACCCGCGTCGGCCTTGTCGAAGCGTCTTTAACCGCGCTACAAAACGAGGTGGGACCTGGGTACGAAGAATACTTTCGAATTGCGCGGGACAGTGTTGCTTTCCTTAAGCGGGCCGGCGACTCGTCTGGAAGGTACTGGCGGGCAGCCAGCATCAAGCCAACGGACATTGTCGAAATGGGTTCGCTGATAGGCGATTTGACTGACTTAATGCGTGACAATCGGATAGAATACACGCGACCGGAGTGCGAGCTCTATGTCATTGGCGACAAGAACGCTCTCGAGAATGTCATTTTCGAGATTGTCAGCAACGCCCAAGGCTTTGTAGATCCGAAGACAGGTCGAATAGAGGTAAACGCTGGGTACGAAAAGGGGGATTGCGTAATCGATGTTGTCGACAACGGCCCAGGCGTTCACGAAAGCATCCGTGAACGTCTATTTGAAGTATGGGCCGCATACCCTGATAATAGACTTGGCATGTCCATGTCTCTGGCCAGGCGTGTGGTCGAGATGCACCGTGGTACTATTGCCGAACTCGCACCCGAACGCGGCGCCCATTTCCGCGTAAGACTTCCCTTGGCGCCTGACAAAACAGAAGGATACGAGGAAGGAGGCAGAGATGAATGATGATGCGCGAAAACCGTTGGTGCTTGTCGTAGAGGATACTGAGGACTGGCGGCAGTTGTTGCGCCTGCTACTAGAACCGCTAGACTGCCGACTCGAAATGTGTGAGACACTTGACGAAGCCTTCGAGTTTGCAGATGCCCACGATGCAGAATCAACCGACCCCATTGATTTAGTCATCCTGGACATGCGCGTACCTGGCGAGCCCGGCAAAACGGCGGATGATGTGGGAGGGATAAAATACCTGAAGCGCTACAAATATTTTCGGCCTAACGCCCCTATTGTTGTCTTTACTGCCTATGATAGCTATGATGCGTGCGTTCAAGCCATCAACGAGGGTGCTAACTATTACCTGCCTAAATCAGGGGAGGGTGTGGACAATAGTCAGAAGCTTCTGGAGATATGCAAGGATGTTCTGACGACTCCAAAAGATCTGGCCGAAGAACCGCGAAAGCCTCTGGTGCTCGTCGTGGAAGATGACCTTGTCTGGGGCGAAAAGTTGCGCCAACTGCTTGAGCCGCTAAACTCCCGACTCGAAATATGCGCAACGCTCAAAGAAGCGTTTGATTTCGCAGATGCCCACGATGTGGAATCGAGCGACCCCATCGATTTGGTCATCCTGGACATGCGCGTACCTGACAAGCCTGGCGAAGGGGAGGATGTTGCAGGAGGGATAAAATACCTTCGGCACTACGATTATCTTGGCCGTAACTCCCCCATTATCGTCCTTACGGCTTACCGAAGCTATGCTGAAGCCCTCGAACACGGCGTTCAGTACTACCTGCCGAAATCAGAAGTAGATATGGACACCATTCTGGCCAAGTGCAACGAGCTTCTCACAAAGCCCAAGGAGGAACCGAACAGGCAGCAACCGGATACACCCAATGATGCGTGGTTCGTGCGGAACCACGAGGAAGTGCGGAAACGCCATGCAGGGAAGTGGGCCGCGTTTCTACCCGGGAGTGAAACCTTTGGCGTTGAACCATCAGCTTCAGTGGACGAATTGGACGGAGTGAAGATCTTGGTGGCAGACAACTACAATGAAGTTAGGCGCTGTATTGTCCGGGATTCGACTCTCCTCCGGCTTTGCCCACATATCGTTCACATTGAAGGGGACATGGAATGAACAATGGCTTTCACGGCAGCGACGCGATACAGAATTGTGGTGACCATCGTTGGTGCGTGAGCAGAAACGGGTATGAAAGCCCTCCTGGCAAGCATATGAATATCACGCGCCCTCTGGCTGATAGAAAACGGAGGATTATATTTGACGTGCGGGCCACGCCGTTGGAAGACGTCCCGCGGCACGAAGCCCTTTTTTTTAGTACACGACGTACAAAAACGCTCCCGGTGCTCCTGGATTCCGGTGCGACCGCTTCGATATTCACAGCAGCATCTGCGGAGCTGTTAGAGATTGTAGATCAAATAAGAAAAGCTAAGATACAGAGAAGGGTCACAGATGTCACGGGAGAGTATGTGATTCTCCCGGAGAAGAGGAAACAGTTCATGGTTTTACGCCGTGTCCCACTTTGGGTCTGGCTGGGCCGAGTCCATCAGCGTATCGAAGTTTGGTGGCCATTTGACTTGGTCGAGAACGAAGTGATTATTGGCTTTCCAGCAGATGGCAACATTCTCGGGATGAAAGACGTGTTGTCCAACAACCTGCTCTGCTTGACACCCGAAACTGTGTACGTGTTTCCTAGCCGTGAAAGAGAATCCGGCGCCCTTAGGCTTGAAGTGGACAGATTCTGACGATGAATGATGATGCGCGAAAACCGTTGATGCTTGTCGTCGAGGATAGCGAGGACTGGCGGCAGATGTTGCGCCTGCTACTAGAACCGCTAGACTGCCGACTCGAAATGCGTGAGACATTGGACGAAGCCTTTGAGTTTGCAGATGCCCACGATGCGGAATCAAACGACCCGATCGATCTGGTGATCCTCGACTGGCGGGTGCCTGACAAAGCCGATGGTGCGGTAGATGTGAAAGGTGGGGCGGCATACCTACGGCGCTACAATTTTCTTCCCCGCACCGCTCCCATAATCGTCTTTACGGCCTACCCCAACTATGATGAGTGCATTGAAGTCATTAACGAGGGTGCTGACTATTACCTACCGAAATCAGAGCCGGGGGGTGTGGACAATAGTCAGAAGCTTCTGGACAAGTGCAAAGAGCTTCTAA
>SDBV01007948.1_pt1 | contig 14380 bp, 18 predicted proteins | sample 2277081 | NCBI WGS metagenome assembly SDBV01 (sample SAMN10402039, study PRJNA504765) | marine sediment metagenome | isolation source: marine sediment core GS10_PC15, 223 cmbsf | place: Arctic Ocean: Southern Knipovich Ridge | collected 2010
GATCATGCCTGAGAAGATTTGTTGCCCCTCACTTCCTTAACAGTTTTGTTTACCAAGGCTTGAGCTTCTTTATAACCTAGTTGGGAAAAAGACTTTCTCATTTTTCGGTGGGTTGCCAGTATGCGATTGCGTGCTTCGTTTCGTTGTTTTATAAACTCGTAGTCCTGTATGGATACAATAGCCGCTTTTAGCTTTCCTGCGCGCTTGACTACAACACTCTCTCCTCTGTAGTCAGCTTTATCCAGAAGCTCTCCAAAGTGCTGGCGAGCCTTGACCGCATCGATAGTGTTTTTTAATGGTTCTGTTTTTCTTGCTGTTATATTTGGCATCAGTAGTATCATATCAATCATAATGATTGAGGTCAATTGTCTATCCTAAAACCCACCCTTTAAGGCTACGCCGTTTATATTATTTACCCCGGGTATCCTTCCCTCCCTTCGTTTCTCTCCCTCTCAGCTTTGCTTAGGCGAGCTTCGCTCGAATCTTTTAACATTCCAGTAAAGCCCAATTCGCCTGAAGTGTCTTAACAGTTGCTAGTCGGTCGATCACTTGGGTTTGGTCGGCTCTCACACATGCGCCGTGAGAGTGGCGTTCCACTCAGCAGTTAGCTAAGCCGTAATACTATGAATAACGAAAAGGGTTGGTGTCAAGGAGCATTTCGCACCATGATACCAACCACGGTATCATGGTTGGTGTCGTGGCATCACAACCTTGCTTTGATTAGTTTTGCTTTATAGACTTCTATCTCTTCAGTAGTAAACTTTTCTTTCTTAAGATTTTTTAGTAGATATTCTTCTCTGAATGCCAGAACTGTTTTTGCTTCTTTCCTTTTTACTATCAAGTAGGGAAACATTTTATTGATAGCAACGTGGGCTTTTATGGCTGATATTTGCCAAACAAAAACGCTTTTGTTTCTTTTCTCTCTCCAGATAGAACCACCATAGAGTTTCTTGAGAATAATTAAGGGACTTTTTCTTCTCTGGGAGGCTGTTATCTTTATCTGGTAACTCGATCTGAACTTATATATGGAAAAGCAACCATCGCCATCAATGAACCCGGCAGACCAGGCTATAAGAGTTTTGTATGGTACCGTGGTATCACTCATGGTTGCATGGTATCACCATTGGTATCATGATGTCATGTGTGAAGTTTTTGAAGAACCTTATCTAAAACACTATTTTCCCCATTCTTTTTATAATCTTCGTTAATGTAGTTAATCGCGATCCTTGTGACTTCGTTTTCACTAGTTTTAATGCCTTGCCCTTTATAGGCATAAATTAGATCAGACAAAATCTTTTTTTCCTCGAGTGTGAAGCGGTGGGTTGCCGCCTCTTTCCCAAATTGCTTAACTCTTTTTCTGATTGATTCGACCATATCCACTTTTGAACCTGTAATAGCTTCAGTTGGGGTAGATGTACCCTTTGGCTTAGAAACAGCCTTAGTGAGGCTCTTAGCAGGCTGGGCTTGCCTTTTTTTACTAGGTTTAGGGGTAGGGGGTGGCTTAAAGAAAGCAGATTTGCCTTTCAACTCATTAACTACCCCTTCAGTGTTTAGCTTTTTACCCATTGAAAACCTCCTTTATTAGCTTTTTATAAGCGAGAGCAGATTTGGATTGGGGAGCATACTCAAACACTGTAGTTTTATTGAAGTGGGCATCTCTTAAATCTGTATTCCTGGGGATTACTGTTTTAAGTACCTGGCTTGTGTATGTTTGCCTCAAGATTTGCAGGCTAGTGCGACTGTTAACAGTAGGGTCACTCATAACAAACAAGAAGCCCAGCAAGGCTAACTTGGGGTTAAAGTATTCTCTGACCTCTTCAATGGTTTTGCCTAGCTGAACAATAGAATCTAACTCAAAGTACCCTGGTGAGATAACTGCCAAAACCTGATCCGCGGCTGTAAAAGCATTAAGTGTTAGCCATGACAGCGCGGGGGGGCAGTCAATAAATATAAAGTCATACTTGCTTTTGATCTTGTCTAGCTCTTTTTTAAGCCTGGCTTCTCTATGGTCGCGCGCAGTAGTCAACTCAACGTCTGTGTTACTAAGCAAGATATGAGAGGGGACTATATCGAGGTTTTTGACTTTAGTCTTGCGTATCTGTAGAGGTTTGCGGTCAAGAATGGTTACGCAAATGGAGTTACCCCTTTTTATTTTGTTGATGTAATCCTTGATGAGAACCTTTGAAGCGTTTGCCTGGCTATCTATATCAACAACTAATACCTTCTTCCCCTGTAAAGCTAATCCTGAAGCCAAAGAAATAGCGGTACTTGTTTTACCTGTACCGCCTTTTTGTCCTGCTGTTGCTACAATCATTCTGATTCAATTATTCAAAAGTCCTTATTGGAGTTTTTCAAATAAATTGCCTTGCATCCATAGTGCCACGAGTGGGGGAGTGGTGTCAAGTTTCGCTTAGTTCTCCGTAAATATCCGACAGTCTCAAGCCCTCTTGTTTAATAATGGTGGTTGCATATTTAAACTCATGTGTGGTCTGTGATAGTGATATCTTTTCAAAAATGATTCTACCATCTGTTGGCACTTATCAACTTGGTGTTTTTTGTATTTAATCCAACCCAAACATTCTTTTCTGACTGTTCTATTAAAAGACTCAATATATGACTGTTCATTTTTCTTGTAGGGTCTGGCTACTCTGTAGCGATGACAGTAAACATTAACCTTCTTTTTAAACTTATCTTTAAATTCAGGGCCTCCATCAGCCTGGATTAAGTCAGAAAATCCATCAAATCTTCTTTTCATAGATTTATCTAGAAACTTTTCTCCAAACTCACTGGTTAACTCTGAAGCTACTAGAACATCTGCTTCCCTGGAGAAGATATCAATGCCTGTAAAGGCAAATATTTCTCCAAAGTCTATGGTATCCATCTGGACTACCTCTCTAGCATTGCTTGCCTTGGGGACTGGCCCCCTCGGTTGATTCTTCTTCCATTTGGATTTAATCTCAAACTTTTCTTTTAAAACTTCATAGATTTTAGGTACAGAGACAGTGACATTATGTTCTTTCTTTAAGAAGTATCTAATCTTTTGACCACAACAGTCATGCTCTCTGGCTCTGATATCCCATATCCAACGTTTAATAAGTGGGTTTAACCTTCTTCCTAGTCTTGATCCTTTCTTGGCAGATTCATACTGGTAAAGGAATGCATCAAGACCTACCTTTTTGATGCTTTTAAGCCATAGACCCACTGTTTCTCTATGTCTGCCTACGTGTCTACTAATATGGGTGTTGGGAATACCTTTCTGGTGCAGCTCCCAAGCAAGGCTTATCCTAGTTAAGTTATTCATGTCCATGATTCTACATGGACTGTCGGGTTTTTACGTTAACTATGCGGTATGAAACAGCTATAATCAGTCGCAATTCTGACAGAACAACTTTTTCCCTCTAACTTCACTAGATAAATTTTGCCTGAAACGCCCTTTTGTGAAGCTACTGCTACAATCATGTGTTCTCAATCTTGCAAAAGCCTTAATCTGTAAAGCCCAACCACGACAGGTGTAAGTTCAACAGTCTCACAAAAGACACGCCCTCGCCTTTTCTAGGCAGATTTAACGGGCTTTTCCCCCTTTAAGAAGGCCTCACTCACCATTGACAAGTATTCTTCTCTCATTCGTCCAATATCGTTCATTTCTTCCTCGTAAATCTTCTTGGCAGTCATCTTGCTCTTGATGGAAGTACCCTCAATAGACTTACTGTACGATAACCCCGCCGCCAACCTTGCTTTGACGATTGCTTTGTCCTTAAAAGGAGTGTTTTTATTACCCACGCTTGAGAGATGCAGAAATTGCTAAAAATCGTCCGATAGCGTCCGATAACGTCAAGCCATCCCTCAAGTTAGTTAAAAGCCTTCATTTCACGGCCGCTTCATTTTTTCAGCCCACTCAGCCGTTTTTCTAATGTAGTAGTCGCCGTATTCTTGAGAGGGTTCTATTGCTGTCCCTTCAAAAAACTCATTCCAAGAGGTAATTAAAATATAGTCTGGGTTGTATTGCAGGGCCGTTTCCCAAGTCCAGTCAAATGTATTTTCTCCATTTATTTCTCTAGGTATTTCAAACCACAAAAGAGGCCTAGCATACTCATCATTATAATTAGCGGTGGTAGTGAGAAATAGGGGCTTACCCAGTTCATTGTTTCTTTCCACCTGCATTTTCACTTGCCGTTCCCATATCTGTTTAATTACCTCTGGCTCTGCCGTAAATCTCCAAGCAACCCAAGTATTAGCCAAACTGTAGAAAAACTCACCATCAAAGGCGTTGGTTTTGAGGAGGTCGTTGGTCTGAATTACAAAACTTTTTTCAGGGTAAGGGTCTAAATCTGTGAAAGTGCTGCCAAACCAAACTTGACGACCCACCTCGTTTTCAACACTTTCTTTTACCTGTTTCCAAAACTCCCCATATTCTTCAAAAAACGCTTTGCGAAAATCTATTTCTTGAGGGGTATTTCCATTAAATTCCTCAACTGAACTTGGGTACATCTCCACAATGTCATTTATTGAACTTATATCCTCATTCCAGCGTTCACTTAAATAATCAAAAACATCGCCATTGGAGGGATACCAATTCACAATTCTGTTTGCTAAAGCCAGCTTGAAGTTTTCATCCCAGCTTGGGTGAAACCAATGTCCATCATAAACAAATACGGCTGGCTTACCCTCTATCTGCAACAAGGCGGGGCTGTTGATACTGTCAGCTAAGGAGCTAACAATAACATTTATCAGAGCTTCTTTAGACTGTTGATTAGGTGTGAAACGAGGCATTTTTTTACCGCTTTGGTCAGTAGGACGAAAGCCGTCAAAGGCAAGTATGTCCTCAGGCTCAATCATTGGGGCGTAGTAAAGCCCAAGCTGTTCTGCATAATGCCCAAAGGTTAAATATCGCTGTCTGTCGTAGAGGTGGTAAGACATCAATACAAAATCAATTTTTGCCTCTTTCATTTGTTTGATGTGTTGGACAAAATAGGAGTTTTTAGAAGTGTAATAGCCTGCGAGTGGTCTTTGGGAAACCTTACTCCAATCTCCGTAAGGAAAATCTTTATAGTGGCTAAAGTTATTCCACCACGTATTGTAAAAAGTTCCTACTTTGGGATTTTCTGGCAAGGGTCGGTAGTCTTTTTCTTCTATTAAACTGACAGGAGTAAATAGCTGGTTTTGGTTGATATAGGCTTTAATGTTTGGTGCTGTAAAAAACAACCCTCCTCCAATCAATGCGAAAGAAAACATCAGAGAAAACAAAACCTTTGGAGGTTTAAGAACGGCATAGGTTTGTCGCAAGACTTGAAAAAGCTCAGATGCTATTTCTTTTCGTCCCCTCCAGGTTAGCCACCAACTCAAAACTACCACCAAAAGCCCTGAAAGAATAAAGGGTATCATGGCAAATGAGGCTAAGGTGGCCAGAATGTTGTAGAAAGTCCAAGGTGAGTTTGGGTAAGTATATAAAGGTAGATTGATGTGGCGGCTCAGGTAAAATACTAGCTGATTAGTTGAGCTGTTTAGTTGCTGATGGGTTACTTCTGGGAGCAGAAATCCCAGAAAGTGAAACCCTAAAAGGCTTGCGGCAACCAGCACCCCGTAAGTGGTCGCTATTTTGATAAAAGCAAGGAGTTTGCGGGGAAATTGAAAGCTAGTCGGGTTAAACAAGAGAGTAATCAAAAAAACAATCAATAAAACAAAGTATTGCTCGTTTGTTACTTTGTTAAAAAGCAGAATGGGAATATAGGTTGCAACCATGAGCCAAATAAGCCCCTCCTCGCTTTTAGCCTTTGCAAAGGAAAGCAGAAAGACAACAAAAATACTTGTATACATCAAGACAGCGGAAATAGCAGTTAATGGAATCTCAGGCAGTTGATAGAAGTCTTTGTAGTAGTCGAATAGGGCTGGAATACTCAAGCCCTGCGTTGAGCGTTGTATGTGCATAAGCAAGTTTTGACTGAGAAAACCTCTTGGGCTTGTGGCAAAAAAGGGAATTACAATAACGGCCAGACTTATCAGAAACCCTAAAAACAGCTTCCATTTTGAGCTATGGCTTTTGATAGTTTTGAAAACATAAACTCCGATTACAGGTAGGAAAAAGACAGGAAAAAGTTTTGTGGTAGAAGCTAAAGCCAAGAAAACGCCAGCTTGCCAATATCTATGTTTTCTCAACGACAAAATAAATAAAAGTAAAAAGTTCGCCATCCAAATATCAAACATCCCCCACGCACTACTTATCCATATAAGAAGGGGGTTAAAAAGGACTAATAGCTCTGCTCTCTTTGCCAACTTTAGACTTTTAGTCTCCAAGAACTTATAAACTAACCACGCTGCCAAAAGGTCTCCTGCAATAAATGGGGCTTTGAGAAGAAGTGCTTTGGCAATTGGGGATAGAGGTATATCAAGGACTGTGGGGATTACCAAAGGAGCAGTAAACATTAGGAGCGGTAAAGGCGGATAGCCATACCACTGTTGGTCTAAAGGTTTGTCGCTATCAGGGTATATGCTGGGGTCGTTTTTAAGAACGGTCATATAAGGGGTTTCACCCTTGAGGAAGTTTTTGGCACTTTCAGAAAACACAAAACCATCCCAGTCGTGGATAAAAGGAATTGCGAAAGCAAGGCGAATAATAAGTGCAACAGAGTAAATCAAAAGAAAGCGTTTGTGTTTTGCAAGAAAGCTAAAAAGAGAGGATGGGACTCTCATGATTACTTGGAAATACCTCTAATATCAACTCGGTGGTAGTGCAATCCGTTGTCTATTTCTACTTGGGTTGTTGTGTATATTTGGTAGTAATTTTCGCTATTTATTTTCAAAAAACCATGGGATTCATTTTCTAGTCTTGGTTCAGATACAAAATAGACAAATTTTGGGTGATTTATTAAAAAATGAAAGACAAGAGAAGAAACTATAACATTCAGTAAAATTAGTAAAATGACAATAAGTACTTTTCTCAAGTTATTTCCTTTTTTATCGGGGTTTTCTACTAAGGTAAGCGTATATTGCTCCTAGAAGCACCAACGAACCCAACACAACGAGGCTTATAGTCAAATAGTTAATTCTTGGAGTTTTTGGGAGGGGTATTTCAGTTGTTACGGGTGCTGTTGTTTCTTCGCCTTTTACTTCTGGGACTATGAAAGTGGCTGCAAGGGCTTCTTTGCTTGTAATGCCGTTACTGTCGGTAATTTTTAACGACAAGGTGTGCTGTCCTGTTTCTAAGGGGCTTTCCATTGTATAAAGCCAATAACCCTTGCCATCTGAAAGTGTTTCTGCTTCAAATGGGTCGCTACTGATGATAAGTAGCACTTCGGCATTGGCAATTGTATATCCAGAAAAAGTAGGACTCGAGCTATCGGCAACTATGGGGACTTTGGGGTCTGCTACTTGGTGTCCGTCAATAGAAACTCCTTGCTCTCCAATAACCCTTGCCCCAAGGACTGAGGGAAAGGCATAGGTCGGAGGAGGGCTAACCAAAAGAGTTCCAACAAGAAACAAAAAGGTCACCAAAAAGGCGTTTAATAATTTTTTCATATACATAATTCCTATAGGTCTTAGACAGATTGCCAGGATTTTAACACAAGAGCAATAGGAAATCAAGGCTAAATCCAATGTCTACTACATGGCGTAAACATTGGAAACTAATTAAAGATATTACCATGAAGTACAAAAGCAGTCTCACTAGAAAGGGGGAGGAGAAGCTAAAGGCTCAATTTACAAAGAGATTGGCAAGACACATTAAAAAGATAAGGAAAGAGAAAAAGATTACCCAAGAGCAGTTGGCTTTTGACGCAGGGCTAAACTCTGCTTATATCGGCCACCTTGAGCGGGGTGTTTATTCACCCACTCTTTATGTTATTTGGAAAATCTCTCAGGCGTTAAAGATAGACTTGGGGGCTTTTCTCAAAAAGTTTCCCTCCTAAAGATGTTTGGTTTTGCCTGTTATTCCCCTGTTATCTAGGCACATAACAGTAACCACTCAGGAAGTTTTTAGTCTTTCTTTAATCTCTGCGATAGACAGCCTTTCATCTTTTTGTAGCTTCCTAATCTTTTTTATAGTCTCCACTACACCAGGCTCAAACATCATAAAGTTACCCTTACTTCTCTTTATTGGTTCTATTAAACCCTCACTAACATAATATCGCACGGTCGGTATTGGCACCCCTGCACCCGAGGCCACTTCACCAATTTTCAAGAGGCCGCTAATGTCCCCAAATGGAGTTAGGGCCGGTTTATCTTGAGCCAGGTTGAGGTAGGAATCCAATGACCGCTCTACAGCACGGTATACAAGGGTGTAGTAGGCTTTGTTGTCTTTTTTGGTTTGCAGGGTGTGTAGGCTTTCAAGATACTCTTGTCGCTCCTCCGCCCGAATGATAGCCAATGGATAGTTGTTGGTAAGTAGCACGAGGTTCATCAAAAGCCGTCCAGTCCTGCCGTTGCCGTCAATAAATGGGTGGATGGTGACGAACCTAGAGTGGAGGTCTGCCGCCACTGTTACAGGGTGTGGTTCTTGTTGCCCCTCTAACCACTCAATCAGTTGCCGCATTTTAATTGGCACCTTGTTGGGTTGAGGAAAAACCACATCACTCACACCCCTGATGAACACCTCTACTTGGCGATATTTACCGGCGTTGAGGTCATCAATGCCAGCCAGGATTGTCCTATGGATGCTGTTTATATCCCTTTCAGAGATAAACTGATGGCCCTTGGTTTGCTCTGACACAGAGCGGATTAAATCAATAGCCTTAGCGTGATTGAGGGCTTCGAGCTGGTCTTTAAGAGGCTTGCCCTTAATAACTGCCGATATGCCCCGCTCAATCACTTCGGCGGTTTGTTGTCTGGTCAGGGTATTGCCTTCAATGAAGTTTGAGGAGTAAGTCAACTCCACCCTAACCCACTCATCAAGCTGGTCTTTAAAGCCTCCAGGTTTAGTCTTAAGAAGGGTCTGCAGCCGTTCTTTTTTACTGGTTAGTTCTTTTAGTTTGTCGTTCACGTTTTTGTTTGTTTATTTTCTAGTTTTTTTGTATCGCTAGTTGTCAAATAGTTCTGTTTTGTGACAACCTTTTTCTTTGTTTTTTCCTCAAGTTTCTTTCTAGCTCCACCTGCAATTTTCCCGCCCTCTTGAGCGTCTGAACGAAGTTCCCAATAGCCCTCAGAGTCTTTTGAGTGGGTAATTTCTGTTGTTGCTTTCTCGCCGAGCATGGAGAATATAAGTTCTAGGTCAATCATGTGGTCACGGAGGTTCTCTCTTTTTAAACCCTTGTGCTTTTTATATTGTGTTGGTGTCATTCCAAAAGTAGCTTTTGATATTTCGTTAGTTAAAATTCCATACTCTTTACCCCTAACCCCCCTCTTGTCCCACTCATCAGTCAGTTCCTCTCTAATCGCAATACCTCTCATTCTTTTCTCAATCCACCCATCTGGCCTACCTTTGGCCTTATACAAAGCCCTGGCTCTCTTGGAGGCTAACTCTGGGTCTTCAATTTCTTGTATGCGTTCATAGCCCACCCTGGCAAGCCATAACTTAAACGGCTCTGCTTTTGGAGAAGGGATTGATTGAACAATGCGAAACAGCCCCTCTGTATTGGCACAATTGACTTTCTGTTTACCCCCTTTTGTTTTTAACCTAAGGGGGGTGACAATTTGTCCCCACCCTTTAGCCAAACTCTCATCACGACCCCTCATCTTTTTAATGTAGTCAACTACATTTTTAGTGTCTGTCAGAGCTTTCACCACATCTGCCACTGAAAACCACCACTCGCCTTTGTGTGTAATTCTCCTTACCTCTTTTTTTCTAAAAACTACTATCTTTGCTTGCAGTGTAATTTTTGTCATATTTTATCCCCCTTTTCCTACTTCCTGTAATTATAGTTATGGGAAGTTCAAGGCTACTTTTCTTCTTCGTCTTCGTCTGATGATGAGACCAAAGCAATTAGAACTATTAACCACAGCCAGTCAAAAGATTTACCAAATAAAATGTAGTTTAGGGTTTCTCTAATTAGGTTTAGGGCTACATATGCACCACTGATACCTAAAACCCACCAGAGAAATGCGTTGCCCCAGCTACCTCTTGTTCCTTCAATAACCTTGAGCTGATAATTCTGGCTGGCGGGGGTTTCTAAGTTGCGGTACTTTGTTGAGTAATCGTTAAGAACCTTATATTCACAGAGTTTGCGAGCCTCTACATCCTCAGAGCTACTGAAAGTGTCTTCTACTGAAAAAAGATAAAACCTGTTTTTGTTCAGCAAATATATTTCGCCATTATCACAAGCAATATGACTTCTGTCATCTACCTTTGGTTTTGGTCTTGAATCCCACCCAGCCCACAGCAAGACTAAAACACTAAGCAGCAATGTAACCACATATACAACTTTGATTAGTCTAAAAAGCACTTTTTCCTCAAGGTTTTTTTTCTTCATATCAAAACCCTAGAAACTAATCCCACTAAAAGTATTGTAGTAGCGTGGCAAATCTGCGTCCTTTTTTACCTTGTCAAAGTAAACTTGCAGCATCTCAAGTGATTTGTGGCGGGTATAGGAAGCCACCTCAAGTAAATCTCCTTTGTAGGCTTTTATGAGTCTAGTGGTGAAGTAGTGGCGGAAGCCGTGGGTGCTTTTCTCAATCCCTAATTCCCTTAACACACCCTTCACTATTACCCGCAGCCCCCTGGTGGTAAGCCGTTTATTCTTACTATTGTTACTATTGCTTTGAAACAAAGCCCCGCTTTTAACTTTATTGTTTGCCAGGTAGTCCCCTATTGCCCTGGTTGTTTCTGGGTGTAGGTCAATGGGCTCTTTGTCATCCCTCCCCTTCCCTTGTATAAACGCCTTTTTACCGACCAAATCAACATCGCCTACATCTAACCTCGTTATCTCTATCTGCCGCAGTCCTTGGAGGGCTAACAGGCTTAAAAGAGCCTTTAGGCGGTCGTTTGAGGGTGACTTAGGCAATTTGTTTACCCTTGCTACCAATAAGTCCATCTCCTCCTCGTTCAGGCCATCTTTTTTGTGCTTCTTGCTCTGCTTAAATCCCTTAATGTTCTGGGTAATATCCACTGGTAACATTTGCTGGCGGTTTAGCTCTTTCAAGAACACCCTGGCACTGGCTAGATACTTATTCTTGGTAGATACTGTAAAGTCTGTTTTATCTGCCAAGTGACGCTTAAACTCTAAAAAGGAGTTGTTGTTAACTCCCCTATCATGGGTAAAATCTAAAAATAAGCCTATTCTGCTCTTGTAGTCAGCTCTTGTGCTTTCGTTCACATCAAGAGACTCAAACACTTTTTCTACGTTTTCCTGGGCTTGTTGTAAGACTAACTTCATGGTTTATATTTAATAAAGTAAACTATCACGTTATGGTTTATATCATAATATCATAAGTGTCAAGTATGTGGCGAAAGGGTACAAACGTCTACTTGAGATGATGGGGTACAAATGGTCGGCAGCCAACCAATCTTATAATGTAACCAGTGGGTAGCAGCTACCCACTCAGGATGATGGGAAACTGGTCGCCTGGACACCACCCACTGGCTAGCCTTCTATGCTATCGCGCTAGAAGTAGCAAGAGGAATACCGCCAGATGTTAAAACTGATGGGATACAACCTCCCAGAAGCCGGGGTGGTCATCATCCATTCTGCCTTAAACTCTCATGAAAAGATATTTTAATTTCACCTTGCACCTCGTGAGTAAGCTTAGGTAGCCCATCCATGTAACCCCACACTAGCTTCTGTGCCGCTGTGTCACCCTCCAAAGCCTTCTTAACAATACTATTACCAATGGCATCCTTAACCTCTGGTTTTGAGGTTAGCATTTTCTGAAACCACTCCGTTATAGAATATCCCTTTTTGGGCCTGCCTTTTTTATTACCTGATTGCCCTGGTTTAAATGACGTTCTAGTTTTTGACATGCCTGTTATTTGCCTGTATTCTATCAGTTTTTTACAACCAATTTGCTCAAGTTTGATTAACACTAAAGCGCTCTACTAATAAGGGCCCACGCCTGAATTGTTGATTTCTTGTCACTTCGTCGACTCATGCGAATATCTCTAATATTTCTTGTTCGCTCGGTTCTCCGGCAGTCTTTGCCGGTAATTGTCGTTTGCATACTTTGTTTACTTCTCGGTTCATTGCTTCAGCTACCGACAAAATCTCTTCACTGACCTCTCGTCTCCTTTGGCTGCGATCCTTTTCGTGTAAAATTTCTTCGTTCATAAGCAGGTCATCTTCATTACATAACTGACTAAATTTTTGGCGGTGATGGGGGAGCAAACTCATAGCCATTCACCCTGTACCGCGAAAGCTAGTTTGTTGGGCTCAAAGTCCAATTTTAACACCCCGGTTTTGCCAAAGTCCCGGTTCTTGGCGACAACCAGTAAGCCGTTGTTTCTAAATACGGCATGCTTACCTCCAACAGCTACATCTAAAATTTCTTCTTTGAATCTGTGAATCAAAATTACATTGCTTGGGTCTTGGTAGAGAGCTGAGGAGTCCTTTAGGTCATGAAGTCCAGGCACGGCAGTTTCCGATTGAAGTTTACGAATGTGGGTAACAAGAATGATGGGAAGCTCAAGGAGATGAGCAAGCACCTGAATTCTCCGTACCAATGATCCGATGTTAGCTTGAACTGACGTGTTTCCTTTCAGTTCAAGTAGGTAGTGTAAGTGATCGATGATTACTACTTCGGCATGATGTAAGTTATCCTTGATCAACTTCTCTACTTCTTCAATGGTGACTTGGCTTTCAGGAGTAACTATGTGTAGCTTCTTGAGATTTGATTTGTTAGAGAGCTTGTGAATTACACCGCTGACTGCATCACCAGATTCTAAGCTAAAGAATAAAACTTCTTTTTTTTGTACTGCTGCCATTGAGTAGGCACAATTAGCTAGGAAGCTGGTCTTACCCATCGAGGTTGCGCCAGCCAAAACAGTCAGCGATCCGGGGAGTAAACCTTCAATCATGTCGTCAAGGGCTTTGTAGCCAAACTTGGGGGAGTCTTGCGCCATTGATTTGGCCTGGTTGTATCTCCCTAGAGATTCAGAGAACTTGGATATTTTCATAATAGGCTCCTATCCTTCGCTGTTAAGAAATACTCCTGGGGCGTCTCTTGACTGAAATCGTTGACCCTAGCTCTAAGCTCCGAGTCAGTTAGGGTGGAGGCTAGGTATTTATGATCGCCTAGCTCTTGGGCTGTATCCTTGAGTATCTTTAAGAAGAGAGCCTTTGGGCTTTTAACGCGTTGACCCTGCGCCTGATAGTTGAGTACCGATTTCTGATAAGACAAACTTGTTTCATCCCAAACCTTGGTGCTTACTAGAGTTGGTTTTTTCTTAATTGGAGCTGGTAGTGTTTCCTTTAATTGTTTATGTACCGCTTTCTGGGACACTTCGGGTGCAGAGCGGGACACTTCGGGGGGTGAACTGGGCCGTACCGGGACACTTTTTATATATACTGACCCACTACGGGACACTTTATAGATGTTTATTTCACCACCCTGAACCTTTTTGGTGCCGCTAATTTTTAGAATATTTTGATCTACGAGTTCACCTAAATGACGTTGAACAGTGTGTTTTCCATGACCAGACCTCTCTGCTATTTTTCTAATAGAGGCGAAGCATTCTCCGGAGCCATTATCAGTGAAGGAGTAAACCGTTAAAAATACGCTTCTGGTTACTGGATTCTTAATGCGCAATAACATATTCAACGGTATACGAATAATAAAATCTTTATTTGTTTTGGTCATAGTTTCTTTCGTTCATTCTCACTGGCACAAAAACTATTCCTGGGTGATCTGTGTTAGCACAAGTAGGACAGGGTCGGACAGGATAGTTGCCTACAGTGGCTCTGCCGTTGCAATTTTTACAAATTGCGTGATACACCTCTGGCTCTACTTCTTCATTGTTTGAAACATCATTCATTCACTCATTCCTCCATTCGTTCTTGTTATCTGACAGAAAGTGCTGCTTGCTCACTTCCTTGCTCTGGTTTAGTTGTTTTTATATTCCTTAGTTTTCTCCCCTGAAACCAAAAAAACTCAGCTAGTTTGCTGAGATATTTTTCTCGTGATCGAATTATACACCATTGGGGGAATAAAAGGGTTGCTCGTTTTTGTGGGGGGATTTAGCCTTGCCTGGTTTGGGAAAGATGCGCTTCTAACCTAAAAGAAGAACTGTACTATCCTTCCTTACTTAGATTTTCTTGTTTGGATTAGGTGGTCAACACAATGTTCAGGGGTAATGATGGGAATACTTCTGAAAGTTTTTAGGTCTAACAGATGGTGGTCTTTGCTGACCAAGGCATCAGCGTTTGCCTCTATAGCACAGCCGAGAAACTTATTGTCTGAAGGGTCATCTTTTATCACGTTAACTTTTTCTTTACCCGGTGTAACCAGCGACCCATCACGCAAG
>SDBV01007949.1_pt1 | contig 14379 bp, 7 predicted proteins | sample 2277081 | NCBI WGS metagenome assembly SDBV01 (sample SAMN10402039, study PRJNA504765) | marine sediment metagenome | isolation source: marine sediment core GS10_PC15, 223 cmbsf | place: Arctic Ocean: Southern Knipovich Ridge | collected 2010
TAATCAAGACATTAGCAAAATGACGTAAAGTAAGTGAAATATTGATCGGCAACTTTTAGAGACATTCAGTTTTTTGAATATCTTAACAAGAATCTAAAATCAATTATTAGAGGTCCCCTATATTTTAAAATGAATAATGTAAATGCCTATAAATTATTTCTAATTGCAACCTTCACCCTGTTAGGTTTCCTTTTTGGAAATGAGGTTATAGCCCAAAATTCGACAATCAAAGAAGAAAATAAATCGATTAAAACTTATCCATTTTCCGATCCTAGCCCACTTCCATCATTAGCGATAAGCCAAAAAATATTTCCGTTCTATCCTTACTCCTTCTTTGACGGATATTCCAGAGAAAGCGTAGATAAGGATTGGAAAGTGATCACGCTGGAGAATGACTATATACGAGTGAGTGTACTGCCCGGAGTCGGAGGAAAAGTTTGGGGAGCCATCGAAAAATCAACTGGAAAGGATTTTATCTATTTAAACCAGGTGCTTAAATTTCGATCTATTGGAATTCGAGGCCCCTGGACTAGCGGAGGAATTGAACATAATTTTGGCTTAGATCTAGGGCATGCACCCTGGACGGCTTCCGATGTCGATTATGTGATGAAAGTAAATCAGGATGGCAGCGTAAGTTGCATTGTTGGAGGACTTGATTTGGCTTCAAGAACCCAATGGAGGGTTGATATTCGATTGCCGAAGGATAAGGCATATTTTGAAACAAACAGTCTGTGGTATAATCCTACGCCGCTGCATGATGCTTATTTATCATGGGAGAATGCTGCATATAAGACAGGTGATGATTTGCAATTTTATTTCCCAGGTACCCTGCATATCGGTCACGATGGAAATGTAAATCCATGGCCTGTTGATACATCAGGAAATAGACTGTCTATTTACAAGGAAAATAATTTTGGGGGTCATAAATCGTATCATGTATTTGGAATGTATCCGAATTGGTTTGGTGGATATTTTCATGACTCCGAATTTGGAAGCGGTCACTGGGCTCCCTATGATGAAGCTCCCGGAAAAAAAATATGGATATGGTCATTAGCCCGCGACGGAGCCATTTGGAAGGATCTGCTTACGGATAACGATGGTCAATATATAGAAGCCCAGTCTGGAGTAAAATTAAATCAGGCAGAACCGTTTAGTGGCTTCAATACACCCTTCAACCAACTTTCTATGCGGCCATTCTATACAGAAACAAAATCCGAGGTATGGTTTCCTGTCTTAAGCACAGGAGGGATGGTGGATGCTTCCCCCACAGGAACGCTTAATCTTGTTTCAGAAAATCAAAGTCTAAAGCTATCTTTTTGCCCGAATATTCCAATAAATGACAGTCTGATCGTACGCTTTGGTAAAAAGATAATATATAGTGAATTGATCCGGCTGGATCCAATGCAGGTGTATCAAAAAACAATTGCAGCACCAGAAGGTAGTAAACAGCCTATTGAAGTCACCATTGGGAAAGACCTATTAAAATATACTACTGACGAAAAAGAAAATAGGATTAAACGACCACTAACTACTCCCTCTGGTCAGGATTTTAATTCCGCTGAACACCTCTTCAGACAAGCTGCTGATCAGCATTTTATGAGGGACTATGGACCAGCTTTAGAGACATACTTAGCATGTTTAGAAAAGGAGCCAACACATAGCAGAGCCTTATCTAAAGTCGCTGAATTGTATTACCGTAAAGCACAATATGAAAAAGGGTTGAGTTTTGCGCGTAGAGCCTTAGAAAATAATACGTATGACGGAGAAGCGAATTTTATTTATGGTGTCATTCAAAAAGCTTTGAGAAACGTGTTACAGGCAGAGGAAGCTTTCAGCATAGCCGTAAGGACAATGGAATATCGTTCGGCAGCATATGTTCAGATAGCAGGACTTCATTTGCAGAAGAAGAATTTTACTAAGGCTAAAGAATATGCAACTAAGTCCCTGGATTACAATAGGTATAATATCATGGCATATGAATTTTTGGCCACTGCTTACCGGAAACTAAACAAGAGCGACGAGGCTCAAAAAACATTGGAAACGCTTCTGGACATTGATCCGCTTAATCATTATGCTCATTTTGAACAATATCTATTGAATCCAACTCCGGAGTCAGAGACAATATTTACTTCTGCGATAAGAAATGAATTTCCTTTTGAAACCTATTTGGAACTTGCACTTGAATACGCGAACCAGGGATTGTTAAATGAGGCAATACAAATTTTGGAAATGTCACCAGCGCATCCTACAGTATATTATTGGCTTGCCTATCTGACCCGAACTAAACCTTCTGGGAAAAGCAAACAATATTTAATCAAGGCCCTGGAGATGTCTCCCCACATGGTATTTCCTTTTCGATTGGAAACCATTCAGGTCTATAACTGGGCCCTGGAGCAAAATAACTCATGGAAAACCACGTATTATCTTGGTTTGATATACTGGCGAATTCTGAGAATAGAAAAAGCAAAAGAGTTGTTTGCAAAATGCGAGAATCTGCCGGATTATGCACATTTTTATATGACGAGAGGTATTTTATTTCAAGATGATGACCCCAAAATACAGCTCGCTGGAAATGACTTTAATCAAGCCTTGAAGCTTGATCCAAATGAATGGCGAACATGGCATTACCTCAATCGCCATCTGGAGGCCACGGGTTCTTACCAGAAAGAACTTGAGAATTCACGAAATGCCTATACTAAATTTTCTGATCAACCTGCTATAGGAATAGACTATGCCAAAGCGCTATTGCATGCTAATAAACTGGTTGAATGCATTGAAATATTAACAACTATTGACGTACTTCCTTTTGAAGGCGCACGTGAAGGCTACGAAATATATGAAATAGCAAATCTATCGCTCGCATTAGATCTCCTGGAAAAGAAAAAATACCAAAAGGCCTTAAGGTATATAGATGACTCAAAAATTTATCTGGAAAATCTTGGCGCTGGTATGCCTTACGAACCAGATACAAGGTTACAGGACTACCTGGCGGCTTTTTGTGAACGTAAATCAGAGAATCAAAAAGCAGCAGACCAATACTATCAAGAAATTATTCGTTATTCCGAAAATCACTGGAGCGATACGGATGATCCTAAAAATATTTACATCGCAACATCAGTACTCAAGCAAAATGGGAAATGGGATGAGGCACAAATTTCTCTTCGCAACTGGGAAAAAGAGCAGGATAAATTAAGAGATTGGAAAATAGCAGAGGGATCGTCGTCAGCCGAGGTGCAATGGGTGTTGGCAAAAATTTACAGTAAAAAAGAAAAGGCAAGAGGTCTCGAAGAAGAGATCGTCGAAACACAGCCTCATGGAAAGTCCAGAATTTTTTTTAGAAGTATTAAACTTTTAGAATAAAAATCTGAATTAGCAATGCTGTTGATGTCATCATGAAAGAAAAAGCGCTTCTTAAGAAATATGGTGAAACCAAGATATAAATAGAATTACCATCAAGATTTGTTATGAATTTTAAATGAATCAAACTTTGAATAAATTAAAATACTTTTCAATCCTTTTTTGTGTCGCTATCCTGCATTCCAAAGGATACGCTCAAACAATGATTACCTCCTTCGAAGACCAAAAGGACATGCAAAAAATTTATGCCAGCGAAGGAGTTGATTTTTCCCGTTCTACTGACTTCACATCCAACGGGGCTTTTTCCTGTAAAGCTATTTTTCCTGCAAATGGAGGAACATTATCTATAAATAATATTGAGACGATCTACGTTAGAAATATTGAAAGCAGCCACGTATCACAAGCGGAAGTGATTCTATATTTCCTTTGGACAAACGAAACCGCCAACATAAGTTTAATCGTTGAAGATTCCTTGGATCAGACTTTTACGAAACAATTCATTCTAAAAAAAGGCGCTAATCATGTCCAGTTATCGCTGAATGAGGCGAAAAAAGTTGATTTGAGCAAAATTAAATCAATTGGATTGCACACAGATAAGAAGCATGTTTTTTATATCGATTATATTACTTTAGATCAGTATCAACCGGTTTTGGAAAAGCTTGGACGTTGGGATGTTGAGTATTCTACCGAAATAAAAACTTCACATTACCCCTGGGGCTCTGAATTAGTAAGCGGGCCAATAGAATCATATTCCATTTCACCAGTTTTTGATGGAAGGGGAATTATTGAACTTGCCCAGCGCTTGGATTTAGATTTTCAAGTAACAACCCTTGGAAGAAGTGCCGGCGCTGAAAAATATGGATTTGGTGACTTTTATATGCGTCGCAGTCCGGGATATGCTGGAGATAGCACAACATTCAATCTTGTACACAGGTACATTGCTGAAGACCTGCTTTTTAGCCCGGAATTTGATGTTATCATCTGGCCGGGAATACATGCATGGGAAAGTTATCCTGCGCAGATAAGAAATGCTCTATTGGAAAGAGTGCGTAAAGGAACGGGTTTGGTTCTACTATATCCAATTAGTGACGAAAGCAATTCAAACCTTTGGGAGATTTCTCCCTTAAAAAGTACGGAAGCTGGAAATGCACAATCCAGAATCAAAGATGCTGAAATATCGATGATGCCCGATAAATTCGATACGACAAAATGGGTGCAGACTAAAGCGCATTATATCACCAGAGGGATAGCTTTTGAAGCATTTCCATGGGGCAATATGGGTGTTTACCCTTATCAAAAAAACCAAAGTGATGTGTTAATTGAGTCATCGAAAGGAAATCCGGTACTGGCGGTAAGCAATTATGGAAAGGGCCGTGTTGTGGCTATGGCTTATCCTGAAAGAGGATTTTTGCCAAGAGTTGATGATCCATGGGAGACGGGACTTAATTATGCCTATTGGGAATATATGTGGTCCCTGGTGGCGCGATCGGTAGTTTGGGTCTCAGACAGAGAACCTGAAACTTTTATTAAGGAAGCAATACGAACTACTGAAGGCCTTACAATTAAGTTAGAAAATGTGATAGAGGACGTTTCTGTCAATGTTCAGGTACTTGATGATTTTGGAGCTATTGAAGAGGAAATAAGTACTTCGCTGAGATTGAAACAAACTCAATTAGATATAAAATTCAGCAAAACGCTTCATGGAGGAAAGCATCTTGTTAATATCCAGCTTAAAGGAGATCGAGGTGTCTATGATTGGTATTCATTTATGTTCTCGACAGGTAAGATTGCAGAAATTGTCTCCGTTGAAAAGGATAAATCAGAGCTGTCAGTTGGTGAAAAAGTTAAAACTTCTGTCGTAGTAAAAGCTGATGATCTTATGGAAGGGATGGTTACTGCTCGACTATTTGATAACTATGGCCGTCTCGTTGATGAAATTGCTCAGGAAATTACCATAGATGGAGAAGAAAAAATCAATATTGTTCTGAACTCTGAAAACATCCTGACTAACCTTGGTAAATCGGATTATATCCTTTATGTAAACGGCAATCAGACTGATCATAAAACCATCGAACATTTCTTTATGCAGTCAAGAATATGGGATGATTACGATGTGACGATGTATCACTTCGGACCAAATCCCCTTCCCGGCGTATGGCCAGCTGTTGATCGACAGTTACAGGAATTAAACGTGACAACTCTAGCAGCATATACACTTTCGAACAGCAAGCATGCCAACTATAAAGTTCAGGCACAAACCAGGATTAAGGGTGTCGAGTCTCCTGATAGCGGTCCGGATCTTGAATACTATAAGGAAATGAAAGCTAAGTATTTGGAGACACATGACAAAAGTGTATTAAAAAGAAAATACGGATTAAAGGATTCAGTCTATTTAAATTCGGTTCGGGAAGATCTAATGAACAAGCTCACTGAATGGAAGAAATTTTCACCATCAGCATATTATATTTATGAAGAACCTTCTGTCACCAGATATAATGACGCCTTAGATCTCTGCTTTAGAAAAAGTACTTTAGAAGCCATGCGTAATTGGCTAAAAGAGGAATACGTTAGTTTAAAAGCGCTTAATGAACAATGGGGTACTCACTTCACCCAGTGGCAGGATGTAATTCCGGATGATTCTCGCGAAGCAATAGAAAGAGGAAATTACTCTTCCTGGGCGGATCACCGTACATTCATGGAAATATGTTGGGCGGACCAATTCAAATTTGTACAGGATATTGTAAATGAAATTGATCCGGGAGGTCTTGTGCAGCTTTCAGGCACCCAGTCAGCAAGCTCGCACAATGGCTACGATTACAGTCGGCTCAATAAATATGTGGGTCAGATGAATCCTTATGACATAGATAATCAACTTGAGTATCACCATAACTTTAATCCTGATCTGAAAATATCCGGTCAGGCCGGATATGGAGCCTTAGGCAAAGGTGTATTATATGATTACTACAACCACCTGTTTTTAAAAGAGACCGGAGGATCCTATATCTTTTGGCAGGTTTCTAATTTGAATCCTGATCTGAGGTTTTGTCAAAGTGGAGTTGATTTGAAAGCCGGGTTTGATGAAATACTGAAACGAGGGATTGGGAGACTTATTAGTTCCTATGAGCCGGAAAATGAATTGAAAATTGCTGTTCATTTTTCCTACCCCAGCGTCCATGCATCCTGGATTGTTGATGGAAAAATAGCTCCCGGACCTCAAGCCAATCTCAGTAATACCTTACAACAATTTAACAGAAATCGTGATGGTTGGGTGAAAATTTTACACGATACAGGTCAAGGATTTGGCTTCATTTCTTATAGCGATATTGAAAATGGCAGCTTGGTCTCCAATGGATATAAGGTGCTTATTCTTCCGATGAGCTATGCGCTAAGTGATAAAGAAGTTCAACAAATTGAAATATTCGTTAAGCAAGGAGGTATAGTAATCGCCGATGCACTTCCTGGTGTGATGGATGATCATACGAAATTCAGATCAAAAAGGGAATTAGCTGAAGTATTTGGTATTGAAGCTAGAACGTATTCAAGAGATGAATTAGTAACTCCTAAAGGTGAGTCGAAATTGAAAATTACAAAGGCAAGTGTTTTAGCGAATTGGGATGGCAGACCACAATTTCTATACAATGAATATGGAAGTGGAAGGGCTTATTTGCTAAATTATTTCATGGATAGCTATACGGACGATAAATTACACCATAACACGGCGTCTTCACTTATGAAGATCAGGAAACTATTTGATAAAGAAAACCTCAAATCAAGTATCACTTTAACCGCCTCTACTGGAGATCCGGCAGATGGTGTTGAAAAATATTCATTTTCGGAAAATGGAAGCTCAACCCGTCTCTTGGGTTTACTTCCTGGCAAAACCGGTGACAGTAAAGAGATCAATCTTCATGTAGACAAATCTGTTCATTTATACGACATTCGAAATCATAAATATTTGGGTGAGGGGAATGATTTTAAAATCAATATCAAAGCATCTGTACCTGAGCTATTTGGCTTGGTTCAGGGCACAATAGATCATATCAAAGTAATAGCGCCACCAAACATAGTCTGTGGAGAAAAAGTAATATTGGATTTTGAAGTAGAAGGCAAGGGACTTCGTAGTTTGAAATCAACTGTCCATATTGATGTATATAATCCTGATGGAAAAAAAATAAATTACTACAGCGGTAATTGTGATTTAATCAATAGTTTGGGTAGGTATAGTTTTAATACTGCACTTGATGATCCTTCCGGTTATTGGAAAATTCGCTTGACAGAAACTATAAGTGGTTTAGAAAAAGTGGTGCTTATAGCGGTAAACTAATTTTTGGAAACAGTTTAATTCCTCTATTGCTTGTACGCCTCGATTTAAACCTGAAATGAAAAAAGATAATTATGAAAGCTTTGCATTTGTTTGCTAAATAAAGCTACGTAGGAACTGAAATTTGAATAAGCTTATTTAAAACCAAAAATATTGAATGATGAGAAAACAGAATAAATGCAATAAATTCCTCGGTTCTTTGTGTCGTATAATTATATATCTTACTATAGTAATTTATCCTTCTAAACAAGTACAAGCTCAGAATCCTTCTAATGAGGGCAAAATCCGGATTGCCTCCTGCCAATTCCCTGTATCTTCAAGTATCGCTATAAATTTACAATGGATCAGCAAACAGATGATTGAATCTAGCCTTAAGAAAGCCACAGTTGCTCATTTCCCGGAATGCGGTTTATCTGGATACCCCGGGCCGGATATGGAATCTCTTGACAATCTGGACTGGGATGAGCTTCATCGAGCAACCGATTCGATTATGGTACTGGCAAAGGAATTGGGATTATGGGTAATCCTTGGTTCAATTCATCCGGTGAATGGAAATAAACCCCACAACAGCTTATATGTAATTAATTCCGATGGTGAATTGGTAGATCGATACGACAAGAGATTTTGTACTTCAGGTGATTTAAAGTTTTTCTCCCCCGGAGACCATTTTGTGAATTTTGATATCAATGGAGTCAATTGTGGTTTATTAATCTGTTATGATATCCGGTTTCCTGAACTTTATCGTGAATATAGAAAACTGGATACCGATGTGATTTCTCAATCCTTCCATAATGCCAGGCAGCAGAAGGGGAGCATTCATCCCATCATCATGCATATCACAGCACAAACCAGAGCGGCAACAAATTTTTTTTACATGTCATTGACCAATTCTTCGGCAGCTGAAAGTTGGCCTTGTTATTTTATAACACCTGACGGGCTCATCCAAAATAAATTGACATTAAATGCTCCGGGAATAATGATCTCAGATGTTGATACAAAAATGAAATATTACGATGCGAGCAAACCTTATAGATCGGATGCCATAAATGGTAAATTAAATAGTGGTAAAATAGTGAACGATTCCGACTCAAAAGACAGAAAGGTCTTTTAGCGATATATAATGATAGCCACAAAATAAGTACATATAGAAATTTTCATTTACATAACACTCAAAATCAAGGATACAATGAAAAATGATTCAAGGAGAAATTTCATAAAAAAATCAGCGGCAGCTTCAGTAGCTATATCTGTGGGAGGTGTTCTTCCGGCATTCAATGCTTTAAGTTATAATCGCGTGATAGGATCGAATGAAAAATTGAACATTTCTGTAATGGGCGTAAATTCCAGGGGCAAAGCCCTGGCCACAAGCTTTGCCCAGCAGAAGGATTGTGATGTGATTCACATCTGTGATGTGGATAGCAGGGCCATTGAGAAATGTCAAAAGGCCCTGGAACCTCATCAAAATTTTAAAACTGAGGGTTTTCAGGATTTTCGCGAATCATTGAAGGATAAAAATATTGACGCGATGGTAATTGCTGCTCCTGATCATTGGCATGCACCGGCAGCGCTTCTGGCTGTTCAGGCAGGGAAACATGTGTATCTCGAGAAACCCAGCAGTCATAATCCGAATGAAGGTGAAATTTTGGTAAAGGCAGCAACTAAATATGGAAAGGCTATTCAATTGGGTAACCAAAGACGCTCCTTTCCTAATGTCGTACAGGGAATGCAGGAATTGAAAGATGGAATAATAGGCCGGGCTTATTTTGGAAAAGGGTGGTATGCGAACAACAGAGGTCCAATTGGAGTAGGTAAGGAGACTCCTGTTCCCGAATGGCTCGATTGGGATCTATGGCAGGGACCGGTACCAAGAAAAGCCTACAAAGACAATGTCGTACACTACAATTGGCATTGGTTCTGGAATTGGGGAACAGGTGAGGCACTGAACAATGGCACGCACATGATCGATATGTTACGCTGGGGCCTGGAGGTAGATTATCCTATGAAAGTAAGTTCAAACGGAGGCAGATACAGGTATCAAGATGATTGGGAAACACCGGATACTCAAGTAATTAATCTTGATTTTAAAGAAGGTGTAAGTATGACCTGGGAAGGAAGAAGCTGCAATGGAAAACTTATCGAAGGAAGCGCGGCAGGAGTGCTGTTTTATGGCGAAAATGGTACTATGCTGTTTCCGGGCGGTGATAATTACACTGTTTTCGATCTTGATGACAATATCGTAAAAGAAGTGAGTATGGAGCAAAAGGTAGATGCGACAAATCTTGTTAGTCCATTTGCAAATCTTGACTCCGTTCATATCCGGAATTTCTTTGATGGAATTCGCAATGGGAGCAGCAAACTCAATGCGGATATAGATTCCGGACATAAGAGTACGCTGCTTGTACAGCTCGGCAATATTGCTCAACGTGTTGGCCACTCACTTGAAATTGATCCGCAAACCGGTCATATCCTAAAAGATAAAAAGGCATTGAAATATTGGTCGAGAAATTATGAAAAAGGATGGGAAATGAAGCTTTAATGACTCAATTATAAGTAATACCAACATGACATCAAGAAGAGCATTTATAAAAAATATTAGCGCTGGTGCGGTATTGTCGTCAGTGGCATTTACGTCAGGATTAGCTTCAGAAATGAATAGTCATTCAAAAAAAATCCGTATCGGAATAATCGGGGCTGAAAATTCACATACTGCCGGGTATGGCAAAATGTTTAATACCGATAAAAAATTCCCCGGTGTTGAGGTGCGTTATGTATGGGGAGAAACAGATGAGTTTGCAAGAAAAGCAGCAGAAAAAGGAAATATTCCCAACATAGTGAAAGATCCCGGTGAAATGCTGGGCAAGATTGACGCGCTGATTGTAGACCATCGCCATGCGAAATATCATTTGGAGGCCGCAACGCCTTTCATAGGGGAAGGTATTCCGACGTTTATTGATAAGCCATTTTGCTACAGAGTAGCTGAGGGCAAGGAGTTTTTAACAATGGCACGACAACATGGAACACCTGTGACGTCCTACAGTTCCATTGCCCATAGCCATGCCACTTTTGATATAAAAAAGCAGGTTGAATCCATGGGAAAAATCAACCAGGTAGTTCGGTATGGACCGGTAGAAATAGATTCGAAATACGGAGGTATCTTCTTTTATGGCGTACATCTTGTGCAGCCCTTGATGGAGATGTTTGGTGAGGATATTGAACGGGTAAAGGTGACGAGTGAAGGGAAAAAAGGTAGTGCGAGCCTGGTTTTTAAAAGTGGATTATATGCCACGCTGGTGTTTAAGAATGTTTCTTATGGCTGGGAAACTTTTGTTGAGACCGATGACGGGCTGGTAGAACTCAAATCACGAGTGGAAGAATCGGATCCTGCCATAAATTATGTGGATATGGTTGAAATGTTCCGGACTGGTAAAGAGCCAAGGAGCCATGAAAGCATATTAAAATGTGTGGCTGTGCTTGAAGCGATGGAGAAGTCCGTTGCAGGCCAGAATTGGGAGACAGTTATCATCTGATACTCGATTTGTTGTTCCTATTCAAAAATAGATGCACTTTAAGAAAATTAAAATGAAATCGCTTTTAAGCCCTACCTGTGCCTTGCTGCTCTTGATGGTAGTTCAATCGGTTTTGGCCCAAAAGAAAATTTATATTTTAACTGACCTGGAAGGAGTGAGTGGCGTGTTCAATTTTGCCCAAACCCGGGAAAAAGGAACTCCTTTGAATTTAAAAGCCTGTGAATATTTTATGGACGATCTTTCTGCGGTAATTCGTGGATTGAAAGATGGCGGAGCAACTGAAATCCTTGTGATTGACGGACATGGGAATCAATGCGTCATTCCGCATTTGATGGAACCCGGGGTGAAATACGTAAGCGGAATACCAAGACCCAGCGTATATTGGGGATTGAATGATTCCTTTGCAGGACTGGTGCAATTTGGCGCACACGCCATGATGGGTACAAGCGACGGTGTGCTGAACCATACCATGTCTTCCAAATCAGAAAAACGATATTGGTATAATGGAAAGGAGAGCGGAGAACTAGCTCAGGTGGCTGCGATTTCAGGATATTACGGTGTGCCTACAATTATGGTGACTGGAGACGAAGCAACCTGCCGGGAGTCAGAGCGTTTCTTGGGAAATAGCGTTGTTAATGTGGCGGTGAAAGAAGGGATCGCACGTGAAGCAGCCGTTCTTTATCCTTTTGAAGAGACACGCAAGGCACTTTATGAAGGAGCCCTTAAGGCTATGGAGGCATTGCCAGACTGCAAACCATATACAATGGAAATTCCCATAAAAGGAAAATTGCAATACCTGGACCTAAATTCCGGTCAATCAAACCCTGAGATAATTACCAAAGAAGCCATTTTTGATGATGTCAGAAATATTTTAAAATTTTGATGTGTCGTACACTTGATAAACTTTATACATGATGAAATTTATAAAAATCACGTTGTTCTTTTTAACCTTTCCCATTTCCGTTTTTTCATATACTGATGAAAGTCATTATAGTTCAACTTTTGCTGAAACAAGGTTCTTTAGGGTTTTTACGCCTTTGGATTATAATCCGGAAAATAAATCGAAGCGATACCCGGTAATTTATTACTTCCATGGGTGTGGAGGTAGTTATGAGCGTAGCGGTACATACAGCTATCGTGAATATGGGCTAATTCCCCCGACCGCTAAAGATAGAGTCTACGATAAGGCTTACGAATATTCCAATAATGCAGATTTTGAAAATGTGGCCACGGCAAAAGATGTGATCATCGTTTCAGTCGATGGAAGAATTGCAGGGCTTCCTGAAGGTTGCCAGGTTTACTTCCCTTCTTTGGCTGATTCCTGGGAAGGTAATTATTATAACTATTCAGTGTATATCAGAGAACTAATTGAGGTGGTGGAAGCACGTTACAATACAAAATCCGGGCCTCAGTTCAGGGCTGTATCCGGACTTTCAATGGGAGGTCATATGGCCATCTGGGTGGCGGCAACCAATCCTCACCTTTTCAGTAGCGCTGCAGAATTTTGCCATGGGCCGAACTTTTACGTTGTAGGTGAACCTGCTTACAAAACCAGCATTGATTTGAGGGAATTATGGAGAAATTTGAGAGGAGTTCCATTCAGGCATGCCACAACCAATCGGGATTATATCAGGTATTATACAGAACAATTATTTAATATCTATTCCGGCGCCGGATTTGAAAATGAGTATTACCTGGATGACTATTGCCATCATGCGGCTACAAAAATTGATTTACAGGTTGACTTTCATCTAAACCGCTTTTCGAAAAAGAACGAAAATATTCCCTGCTTCTCCCATGTAAATCTATATCCCAATTTTGAAATCTGGGGATACAATGTATCGAGTTCAAAAAGTGGTAACGGCTGGATCTATCTGAATAATGTTACAACAAACGGCTTTGGAATTTATACAAGAAAACGACTGCCCTGGGGAAATAGCCTTTCTGAGTTTGATATTTCCATCACTACACCACCCAACTATTCCCCAAATAAAAACTATTTACTTTCAAGATATTCATATCGAAATAATACGTTTACAGAAGAGGAAATTGCAGCAGATGAACTTGGCAAGTTGACCATTTCTTCTTCTGGAGGAATGGGCGAAGAGATCGGTATTATTGAGGAGGAACTTCAAGCTCCGGTTTTTGTGCTAACAGATACTATTAATGAAAATATTTATTTGTCAAATAATATTGAAACACCGATTTCTGTCGAGGTGGTAAACTTATCCACTTCTCCTCAAACTGTTGATTTTAACGTTTCAACGGAAAATACTGAAATCCTGACAATTATCAATCAACCCAAACAAGTAATTGTACCTGCACAAAGTAAAATCAGCATCGATTCTTTTGCGACGTTTAAAGGGACTTACCTCGATTCGCTTAGAAATGTAGGGTATATTAAAATTGCTTCTTCGATAAATGGGATTATTCAAGACAGAGAACATATCCTACAGCTTACCGTCAAAAATAAGAATCCTCAATTAGTATCTTCTGAAATTAAAATTTTTGATGGTAAATCGGAAAATCTTCCCTTGTTCAAATATGATTGGCGCGAATGGGACAACCCGGTTTCATCGGGCATCATTTCAGAAGGATCGGGAAATGGTAATGGTAAAGCTGAGTTGGGAGAGACTTTTTCCATTTGGATTCAAGTTCCTGAAGGCTTTGATTTAAAGGATAAATCCACCTGGCATCCGGCAATCCCAATTAATGTAAAGGACAACAAGGATATTAGCGTTGTAAAGATATTGCATCATAAATTTAATACAGGAAGAGATGTGTTGTCGGCTCAAATTCGAATTAACAGAATTCCAACAAAAGAGAATCCCATCAGAATACCGATCCAAACTGAGCTGCTCAAAGTTGAGTATCTTGAAAATGATTGTCATAGAAATACCTCTGATAACTTCCAGTATAGTTATTGTGAACTTGTTTTGAAGGAAGATGGGACAATTGATGTGGAGAATTCCATTGATTAAGTCACTAAAAAAGTCAATCTTAATTACCAGTATAGGTATAGGCGTTTAGGTAGCAATTTCTTATTTTTACATTATGGCTGACAGGCATATATTTAGAGGAGTAAACTCAATAAAGTTTAATCAACGTTTTAAACAGGAGGAAGATTGTTTAAGGTATTTAGCTGAAGTAAAATGGTCTGATGGATATAATTGC
>SDBV01007950.1_pt1 | contig 14378 bp, 12 predicted proteins | sample 2277081 | NCBI WGS metagenome assembly SDBV01 (sample SAMN10402039, study PRJNA504765) | marine sediment metagenome | isolation source: marine sediment core GS10_PC15, 223 cmbsf | place: Arctic Ocean: Southern Knipovich Ridge | collected 2010
ACAATGTCCACTGCTCTCTCATAATCCGGCTTTGCCTTCCCCTCGCGAAGTCCTGGGATCTCGCGAAACTGGCGTCTCACTTCCTCAACCACAGCTTGCGCGGTCTTGCCAACAGAAGCCATTAACAAAGAGACAAAGAGATAGCTCACGACTCCCCCTAAAAAGAGACCAACAATCACATTGGGATTGCTCAAAGCAAAGACAATATCTTGGCCCGCAATCACAGAAAGCTCTTCTTTAAAGGAAGCAAAGAGCACGAGAGCCGCCAGACCCGCAGAAGCTATAGCATATCCCTTTGTTACCGCTTTGGTCGTGTTGCCGGCTGAATCCAAGGAGTCCGTTACCTCACGGGTCTTCTCAGGAAGTCCTGCCATCTGGGCAATCCCTCCTGCGTTGTCAGCTACAGGACCGAATGCGTCCACTGCAACCACGACACCAGCCAGCGAAAGCATTCCCACAACAGCCAAAGCCACCCCATAAATGCCAGCCAGCCAAAAGCTTAAAAGAATGCCGCATCCAATAAGAAGAACCGGGGCGGCCGCGGCCTCAAATCCAACTCCAAGCCCTGCAATAACATTTGTTGCGTGTCCCCCAAGCGAGGCCTTGGCGATGCGCTTTACTGGTCTAAACTCCTTTGAGGTATAGTAATCCGTAATGGCAAACATGCCAGCCACTAGCGCAAATCCAATTAAGACGGCTCCATACAGTTGTAGAAAAGAATATCCAATGCTGCCTCCCAAAACAAGATATACTATTGGAAATAGCATTATAGCGGCAAGAACCACTGAGATTAAGACAGCGGCATACAAACCCTTCATAACCTTGGTGTAAGGCACGAAGCGCGAGAGGAAAACTCCCAATATTGTGGCAATAATACCAACTCCTCCCGCAGCTATGGGGAAGAGCACTGCCGCCTCTACTCCGCGAAACAGCAGAGAACCTAAAAGCATGGCGGAAAGCAATGATATGATATAGGTCTCAAATAGGTCGGCTGCCATACCAGCACAGTCCCCCACGTTGTCTCCCACGTTATCTGCAATAACAGCAGGGTTCCTGGGATCATCCTCTGGAATGCCAGCCTCAACCTTACCAACAAGGTCGGCTCCAACGTCAGCGGCTTTCGTAAAGATGCCCCCTCCGATTCTTGCGAATATTGAAACCAAACTACCTCCAAATCCCAGACCCACTAGGGCAGCAAAATCTCCAATAAAATAGTAAAAGATGCTCAACACTAAGAGAGCCAAGCCCGCAACCATAAAGCCGGTCACGGCTCCAGACTTAAGAGCAATCTTAAAAGCTAAGACCTCAGATGTTCCAGCGGCTTCTGCTGCTACTCCATTGGCGTGAACCGAAACAATCATGCCAATATATCCTGCTACGGCTGATGCTATGGCTCCTATTAAAAATCCTAGTGCTACCTTCCATGAGAACAAAAAAAATAAGGCGATGAATATGACTACAGCCACAATAGCAATCGTCCGGTACTCACGAACCAGGTATGCTTTGGCTGACGAGCGAATAAAGCCAGTAATCTCTCGAACTCTTGGGTTCTTTATGGGTGCCTTTTGAAAATCAAGAGCCCAGACAAACGCAATACCAAGGGCTACAAGGGCGGAAACCGAAGAAAAGAGAATGATCATGCCTATTTATTTAATTGTCTCTGCCGCTTTCTCAACGTGTATCAGTAGTGTTGCAACATACCCAGCCTCGTTATCATACCAAGAAAGTATCTTTACTAAATCTCCGTCCACCACTCTCGTAAAGTTTAAATCCACAATGGCGCCGTAGGGCTGCCCAATAATGTCAGATGAGACAATGGGGTCTTCTGTAACGGAAAGCACGTCTTTAAACTCAGCTAAAGAGGCGGCCTTTGTTAAAATGTCATTTACCTGTTTTTTCGTGGTAGGCTTCTCTGTAACCAAGGTAATGTCAGCTAAGGAACCTGCGGCCACAGGAACTCTGGTTGCTACCCCATCAAACTTACCCTGCAGATTCTTTACCGCACGAGTTACCGCGTGTGCCGCTCCTGTAGAAGAAGGAATGATGTTTTGTGCCGCTGCCCTTCCCCTTCTAATATCCTTTCCCCGAGTACTTCCGTCCACAAGACTCTGCGTTGCAGTATAGCCGTGAGCTGCGTTCAATACTGCCTTTTTTACCCCCAACTCATTTGAGAGCACCTGAAGAATTACGGCAGCCGCGTTCGTAGTGCAAGAACCGTTTGAACTTACAACGCACCCAGCCAGATCCTCCTCGTTTACCCCCATAAGAACTGTCTTGGCATCCTTGGTTTCAGCGTCCTTTGCGGGAGCCGTAATAACAACCCTCTTTGCTCCAGCTTTAATGTGCACCCGCGCGCTTTTAAAAGAGGAGAATGCACCCGTTGCCTCAACCACCACATCCACCTTAAGCTTTCCCCATGGCAGATTTATAGGATCCTTCTCAGAAAAGACCTTAATTGCCTTTCCTGCAACAACAATAGAATCCTTTTTAATCTGAACCTTTTCAGAAAGCCTGCCATAGACCGTATCGTACTTAAGAAGGTAAGCCAGCTGCTCAATATCTCCAAGATCATTTATTGCGACAATATCACAACTCTCCTTCTTTAGTACTTCTCTAAAGAAAAGACGCCCTATTCTTCCAAAACCGTTAATCGCAACGTGTGTCATTGGTATCTATTATACATTAAATAATATGTCTGCCAACTCATACTGTCTTCACATATGAGGGTAGTTTTGTCTGGGTGAACACAATAATGAGAACGAGCACTCCAAATACAACAGATAGCGCATAATCTGAAGATGCCGGTCCCAGGCTCAGCAACTGTTCTAAGATAAAGTCAACAAATCCTGCAGCGAACGAAAGGAACATAATAAACCCCATTCCCAGAGCCCGAACCTTAAGGTGGCGCTCTTGCGCCGTGACCGACTGCTGAATGAAAATATACCCTACTGGAATGAATGTAATGAAAAGGGCAATGGCCCTGGGAATTGAGACAGCAAAGGGAACTCCCCACTCTATTGATGAGGCCACCCCATTAAAAACAGGCTCATATGACATAAGCGCCGCAAGTAGGGTGGAGATAATAGTTAAGATAAAGATGATTGAAAATCCAAGTTTTGGAGAAAAAGACTTGAACTTCAAAAAAACAATCATGTAGCCGAGAAAAGACATGGCCAGTCCTTGAAAAAAAGCAGCTGTAATAACTGCAAAGCGCAGAGCAGAAACACTTTCAAATAGAAACAGGGTGACAAATGCGGTAATTGCCAAAAATACCGTCATAGAAGCGCTGAACAAAAAGAACATGCGCGAGGTAACGGTATTCTCTGCTTTAATATAGAAAAAGAACCTCCAAGTTAAAAGAATGAAAGAGATCAACCCTGCGAGATATGAGAAGGCGGTAATGGAAACTAGCATAATTACTTAGCAGATTCTTTGCCGCTGAAGCGCGGATCCCGCTGTAAGAGATATAGGGTGGATCTGAGCCAGTTTTCTTTATCTCCGCACTCAAGCCACTCCCCGTCTACCTCGTATCCATATATAACCTTTCCGTCATTGACCATGCTAGCGTACGCCTCTGTCAGTTTCACCTCCCCCTTCTGGTTTGGTTTGGCTTTTTTTAGATAATCAAAGACTTCTGCGGTAATAATACTTCTTCCCACCATAGCAAGGTTGGAGGGGGCGGAACCCGGCTGCGGTTTTTCTACTATTCCCCTTATCTTTCCAAGGCGCCTGGCAATAGACTCCTGAGAAACCACTCCATAAGAAGAAAGCTTCTCGTCTGGCAGACGAAAGAGCCCGAGAACGGGCTTTTCTGAGGTCTTAAAGACAGAAGCTAACTGCTGGACGCAAGGAATATCAGAAACAATGACGTCATCGGGATACACAACAAAACAAGGATCATCTCCCGCAAGCTTTCTTGCTTGTAAAATCGCATGACCATCCCCAAGTGGCTTATCATTCACATATGTAAAAGAGATCCCACGCATGAGATCATCTAAATGTTTGAGTGTTTTGACCAGCTCCTCCTGTTTGTTTTCCGAGAGCAGCTTTTCCAGTGACGGGGCTTTCTTAAAGTACTCAGCAATATACTTTTTGTTTGTATTGACAACAAAGATGACCTCGGTCACCCCAGATGCCTTCAACTCCTCAATGGAGTACTGAATCAAGGGTTTATCCACCAAAGGCAAGAGTTCTTTGGGAAATACCTTAGTAAGAGGCAGAAATCTCGTTCCCAAGCCTGCCACCGGAATTATTGCTTTTGTTATAAGCATATCTATCCCTGGGAACGATTACGAAGAAATGAGGGAATGTCCCACTTCTTCTCCTCCTCCTCCATGCTCTTTAATTCCTCATCCACCTCTTTTTTGAGATCCAAGGCATTCTTCCTCACCATCACAGGGGCTTGCTTCACAGAAGATGCAGTACTTGGCTTGCGCACCTTCTTCTTCTTTGGCTTTGGCGCTTTCTTTATCACATTTTCTTTCTTTGGCGCGGGTGCCTCCTCCTTCTTCTCCTCGGGCTCTTTAACAACTTTCCTTTTCTTTGGCTTCTTTCTCTTTGGAGCCTCCTTTTCCACCTTACCCTCCTTACATCCTATGGCAAGCAGAGTGATACGAAGCTTGCTCTTAAAGTCAGGACGGAATGAAATGCCAAATATAATACGCGCCCTGGGATTATTGCTTCCAATAGCTCTTGAAATCTCATCAACCTCCTGCATCCGCAAAGTACGGTCAGAGGTAATGTTAAAAAGAATCCTGTCAGCTCCTTCAATACCATACTCCCCAAGAGCAGAACTAAGAACAGCCTCTGAGCCTTCCTGGGCCTTGTTTTCTCCGGAGGCCTGAACACTATTTAGATACCCCAGACGCCCTCTTCCGTCCAGAACGGACTTCAGATCTGCAAAGTCCACATTAATTAACCCTGGCAGATAAATGGTCTCAATTAATCCTTCAAGAGAGTCAGCCAGGCGCTTGTTAACCACAGAAAGCGCTGCGGGCAGAGGAGTGCTCTTGTCTATAACCTCAAATATCTTGTCATTTGGAATAACAATGTATGAATTCAATAACGGCTTTAGGCGCTCTAGGGCGGCATCCGCAATCTGGCGTCTTTTGTCTCCCTCAAAACGAAATGGCATGGTAAAGATGCCAATAGTCATGCACTTTGACTCCCGAGCCGCTTCAGCAAACACAGGAGCGGCTCCAGAACCCGTCCCTCCGCCAAGTGAGGCAACAAGAACACAGAAATCCTGTCCCTCAAAGAGCTTCTTTATCCTCTCCTTTTCAGCTTTTGCCGCAGCTTCCCCAACTGACGCATCCATACCAGCCCCAAGACCATGCGTAAACTCCTGTCCAAAAGCAAAAGCCCTGACCTTCTTTGAGACACCCTTTAATGCTTGCGTGTCTGTGTTTGCGGCAATAAAATCAACCTTCTGAACGCCATAGGACACCTCAGAGATAATATTGCCAGCTCCCCCACCAACTCCAATAATGCGCATCTTGATACGGCGTGCTGAGTCTAGGTCGCTCTTTTTTGTAGAGCGCCTCTTTGGAACCTTTTTCTTTGATGAGGTCTTTTTAGCTGCCTTTGGCATAATAGCTTAGTCTAAAGTCACAAAGCCATTTTGTCAATTTACTTTGAGACAACATTAATGGGTTTTTTCTGAACAAAGGCAACAATATTCTCTATGGTGCCATCTAAAATCCTCTGCAAAGCCTCCTTTGTGTTAAAGGCGTTATGCGGGGTAACAATAACATTGGGAAGATCAATGAAAACGTGATTGGCAAGAAGAGTTGAGAGGGCTTCTCCTTTTGTATCTATCTTAGAAAGAAATCCCAGCTCATCCTGCAAAGCCCCTTCTTCTTCCAAAACATCTAAAGCCGCTCCGGCAATGACTTTGTTTTGGAGAGCTTTAACTAAGGCCTTGGTATCCACACATCCCCCTCTTGCGGTGTTGATAAGGTAGGCGGTAGATTTCATTAACTGCAATGCCTTCTCATTGATTAGGTGCTTGGTCTTTTCTGTAAGAGGAACATGCAAGGTAACAATATCTGAGACAGAAAGAAGTTTTTCTAAAGAGACATACTTAAACCCCATCTTTTTTGCGTATGCCTTGTCAGGATACAGGTCATAAGCTACAACCTTCATCTCAAAGCCATTAGCAATACGAATAACATTCTTTCCGATGCGGCCTGTTCCAATCACGCCAAGGCTCTTTCCATTCAGTTCAAAGCCACGCAAGCCCTTAATGCTGAACTTTCCCTGTTCTCGAAGACGGTCATAGGCATCTGCAATCTTACGGGCCAGAACTAGTATGAGTCCAAAGGTATACTCGGCCACGGTTTCGTCTCCATATGATGGAACATTGGAGACTACAATGCCGAGCTTCTCTACTGCTTTCAAATCAATATGGTCATAGCCAGTAGAGCGGGTTGCAATAAACTTCAGGTTTGGAAAGTATGATAGAGTTTCAGACGTGACCTTGGTTCTGAAGGTAGATATTATCTCAACATCTGCATCTTTCTTAAAGTTTGCTCTGTCAATTGCTTCGTTAACAAACAAAAACTCCCATCCAAGCTTTTTTAAGACCTTACTTGCCTCAATATACTTTCTTTCTTGGGGCTCTAACTTGAAAAAGGCAATCTTCATGTATGATATGCCATTAGACCGCAAGCCATCCACCATCTACATATAGAACAGTTCCCGTCACATATTCGGCCTCGTTTGAGGCAAGGAATACGACTGCTGCTGCAACCTCTTTGGGCTTTCCCATGCGTTTTAAGGGAATGCGCTGAAGCATTGCATCCATTGCGGCTTTGGGCATCTTGGCTGCCGCCACCATGGGAGTATCAATTGCTCCGGGAGCTATAACATTCACGGTAATGCCAAGAGGGGCAAATTCAGAAGCTAAGGTCTCTGACATTCCGATAATCCCGCCCTTGGAAGCGGTATAATGCGCGCCGCCCGCAAATCCCACTCCTACCTGTCCGGAAGCGACTGAGGATATATTAATGATGCGTCCCCACTTATGTTTTGCCATCTCTTTTGCAGCCCGCTGAGCAACGAGAAACTGACCCTTCAGATTAATATCAATCATAATGTCCCAATCTTCTTCTGTCAGCTCAAGGGCGGGCTTTGGCACAAAGATACCCGCATTGTTCACCAGGATATCAAGACGCCCAAACTCCTTTATGACCTTGTCAAACACCTCTTGTATCTCTCCTGACTTTAAAACATCCATCTTAAGAGCGAGCGCTTTCCCGCCATTAGAGATAATTTCATCTGCAACCGCCTCACACTCCTTTAGATTGAGGTCTGTCACAACGACCGAGGCTCCCTGCTCAGCCAAGGCAAGAGCATGAGCTTTTCCCATCCCCTGTTTCGCTCCCGTCACGAGAGCAACTTTACCTGAAAGTTGGAACATGATTGTTTGGGTTAATTATATGTATTATACGACAGCTATACAAAGGAGGCAATCACGCATTACTCATATCTCAAGGCCTCAATCGGACTCTTCTTTGAGGCCTGACGCGCAGGGTAGATGCCAAACACAAGTCCTGCAAACGCGGCCACAGACATACCCAGTATTGCCGCTGAAATCGGGAAGGTAAAGGACCAGTCAAGGTCTAAGGCGGTGCTCAGGCCAAAGGAAACGAGGAATGCGAGTAAACTCCCAAGAACAATACCAATAACTCCTCCAACAGCAGTAAGCAGTACGGATTCCAAAAGAAACTGGGTAAGGATGTCCTGGTTGGTAGCTCCAAGCGCTTTTCTCAGTCCAATCTCACGGGTACGCTCAGTGACCGAGACCAGCATGATATTCATCACTCCAACTCCACCGACAATAAGGGAAATCGCGGCGACAGAGGAAAGAAACAGAGCCAATATCTGTATAATGGTTTTCACCTGATCCACCATGCCTTGTTGGGTCACGACAAAAAAGTCATCTTTCTCAGGATCATCAATGTTATGGAGCTGTCTTAAGGTTATCTCAATATCCTGCTTGGTCCTGGGGACTGCTTCGGCGGATTCCGCCTTTACCATGATCTCATGATAGTGATCAATGCCAAGTAGATAGGACTGAGCTGTTGTTGGAGGTACCAGCACAACCTCATCAATATTCATAAATGCCGACTGTCCCTTTTGCGGAAGGACTGCGACAACCCGAAAGTTCTTGTTTTTTATCTTTATATTCTCCCCTATCGCTTCTTCCCCACCAAAGAGTTCTTTATCTACCTTATATCCAATGACGGCAACCGCGGCTTTTTGTCTAATGTCGCTCTCGTCAAAGAAGCTTCCTTTTGCTGGATATACGTCAAACATCTCGCCTAAAAACTCAGCTGACCATCCCATTATCATGGGCCTAAATACTTCTCCCTGCCAGGATACGGATCCTGGAACCATAACCGCAGGCGAGACAGCAACAATACCAGGCACATTGGACTTCTTTCGCAAGGCCGCAACATCCCGCTCTTTCAGAGAATCTGCAAACAAAGTGTCTGCAAAGTCAGTAAGACCGGTTGGCTCCCGTCCTGGACGAATAGCAATGGTTTCCACCCCCATACCCCCAATCTGGCTCAAGATGAGCTTTTCTGCTCCGCTTCCTATAGACATAATAAGCATAATGGCGGTAATTCCAATCACAATACCCAAAATGGTAAGTGCAGAACGCGAAGTATGAGCCTTGAGCCCGATAATAGGAATCTTAATTGTGTGCAGTATCTTCATGATTTTATAATCTTTCCGTCATGAAGGCGAATTATGCGCTTGGTGTATTCCCCAATGAAGGCCTCGTGGGTAATTAGAACCACGGTATGCCCTTGCCGGTTTAGCTTCTGTAAAATCTCTATAATCATCTTCCCTGACTTTGAATCTAAGTTTCCCGTTGGCTCGTCAGCAAATATAATCTGAGGATTGTTAACCAGAGCCCGAGCTATGGCCACCCTCTGCTTCTCACCACCAGAGAGCTGCGAGGGCGCGTGATCCATTCTATGGGAAAGATCTACCTCCTCAATGGCCTTTGTGACCCTATCGCTCCACTCAGACTCTGGGATATCAGAATATAATAATGGAAGCTGAACATTACCAACAACAGAGGTACGAGGCAGAAGATTGAAGGCCTGAAATACAAACCCAAGCTTCTCATTTCTCATATGAGCCAACTCAACTTCCGAATAGTCGTCAATAGTTCTTTGATCAAAACGGTACTCGCCATTGGTCTGATGATCCAAGAATCCAAGGATATGGAGCAAAGTTGACTTTCCAGAACCCGAAGCCCCCATAATGGCAACAAACTCACCTTTCTCAATTTCAAAAGACACCCCTTGCAGGGCCGATGTCTCCACTCCCTCGTCACTCTTATATATCTTTGTCAGGTTTCGTACCTCAAGGAGCGCCATTATTCTTTAATAAAGACTACCACTTCGTCACCCTCCTCAATGCCAGAAATAATCTCAATAGTTCCTTCAGATCCCCGCAGTCCAATCTCTACCACCACCTCTTTTATCTCCCCTTCCTCAACAATACGCACAATGCGCTGTCCATTCTTTGAAATAACAGCTCTTTGGGGAACAAAGATAACGTCAGTTGCGACAGTTGCTATGATATCAACGTTTGCTGTCATCCCTGACTTGATGCGCTCGTCAGCCCCCACAAACTGCAGCGTGGTTTTATAGGTTGCGACTCCCTCAATTAAGGTACCAGCCAGATCCACCCTTTGAACTACGGCCTCAAACTCCACATCCCTTCTATAAGCGTCTAACGTAACCCTGGCCTTATTACCTATTGCTATCCTTGCAATGTCGGCTTCCGGTACATTCACCTCAATCTCAAAGGCGGCTTCAGACAAGAGAGAGACCACAGGTTCGTTCGCTGAAAGTATCTCCCCAACTGTTACTTCCTGTTTTGTTACGACTCCGGCAAATGGAGCGAAAAGTATTGTCTTTGAAAGCTGTGCCTGAATATTCTGCAGACTTGCCTGAGCCAGCTTTACCCTTGCCTCTTGGGCTACAATCTGCTCTGGAACTGTACCCGCCTTTTTTAAATCCAAAGCTGCCTGAGCTGAAGCTATCGCGTTTTCATTTGTAACTTTCTGTATCAAAATGTTTTGCTGGCTGTTTGCAACGGCACTAATCTCTGTATTTATACTGGTTTTTGCTGAACTCAAAATAGTTTTTTGAGCAGCACTAAAGTCATTAGTTATGGGAACCTTTTCCAGCGCTTGTTTAACCTTCTGTATTGCTGCTGCTATTTGGCTCAATGCGTTATCAATATTTTCATATGTCGCCTCCCGCACTGCCGCCTCAACCTGCCCGTATGCGCCGCCATCCAAGACGCTGATAAACTTACCTGACCACCATCCGCCATTCTCTATGCCAAAAAGTGCCTGCATGGCAACAGCCTTGGCATCTGTAAATCGCAGATTATCCTGATCAACTCCCGTAAGATAAGTGTACTGTATATCTGTCACATCCAGCATGGCAACCTTTGCTTCGCTGGCCGCACCCTGAGCTACTGAGAGAGAACTGCCATATATATCCTGAAGATCGGCCTGTGCTTTTCTTTGTGCATTTGCCAAATCAACCTCAGCCGCTTGAATCTCTTCAGGCCGCGTACCCTTCTGCAATTCATCTAATTTTGCTTTTTCAAAGTCAAGTTGTGCTTCTGCTTCAAGCAACTGGGCGGAAATATCACTATTTGCCAAAGAGACAAGCATCACACCTCTTGCCACTCGGTCTCCAACATCCACGTTAATCCTTCCAACTGTTCCGGTCTTTTCAAATGCAAGGTTCACCTCATTTGCTGACTTTACTCGGCCGGTAAGGGAAACCTCATCTACCACTTCCCCTCTCTGGGCCTTTGCCGTCTCTGGAATAGGAGGAGTTGTTCGCGTAAGAAAAACAATTACTGCGCCTACAGTAACGACAATGATTAAAAAGATTATTACAAGCGGTTTTTTGAAGAATTCAGGCATTTCTACCCAATTATAACACCAAAACAGAGAAAGGTATATACCTCAAAATTGCTAAAATGTCTATCTTAAGGTATAATGAAAGACTGTGAGACATTTATCTTCACAATTTGTACTGCTGTACATGGCAGTGTTTATTAACATTGTGGCTTTTACTATGGTTTTCCCACTTTTGCCGCTGTATGCCAGAACCTTTCAGGCAAGCAACATAACCATTGGCTTTTTAGCTGCTTCCTTTGCTTTGGCAGGGTTCATCTTTGCCCCGCTCTGGGGAATGTTGTCTGACCGCTTTGGCAGAAAGGCCATTATTGCAGGAGGACTCATTGGTATTGCAGGCAGCTTTTTTTTGTTCGGAGCCGCAACCAACTTAACCATCCTCTTTATAGCAAGATTCCTGCAGGGAGTATTTGCCGCCGCCACCCTTCCCGGAGCCAGGGCTTACATAGCTGACATAACAACCAATGAAGACAGAGTGCGAGCGCTAGGATACTTAGGAGCTGCCCTTTCTTTGGGTGTTATCTTGGGCCCTGCTATTGGAGGTATCTTGGCAAGCGTAAGCCTCTCCCTCCCCTTTTACGCAGCAGGAGCTCTGGCTCTCTTAAACTTCATCTTTGTTGGCATCTTTCTCCCAGAATCCTTAAAAGAAAAAACTGCCCAATCAATTAGAAAGGTTGGGAGCGCATTTATAACCCAGAACCCAAAAAGAATATGGATGGGCCTTAGAGCTGACTTGGCTCCCCTCTTCATGCTCTCTTTTCTCTGGTCTTTTGCCCTCTCAAACAATCAGGTAGTGGTTCCGCTCCTGGGAATTGACAGGTTTGCCTTGGACCCAATGAGAGTGGGAATATTATTTGTTATTATGGGAGCTGTGGCCGCCATAGTTCAGATATTCCTGCTTGTGCGCATCACATCCTTTTTAGGAAAGCATATGACCATAATATTAGGTATGCTTCTTATGGCACTTGGCTTTCTTATAATGCCATTTGTTCCCGCATCCTTAATGTTTCTGTATGGAGCAATAGCGGTAGCTGCCCTTGGCTCATCAGTCTCCCGTCCCGTAATCACAGCTCTCATTTCAGAAGAAACACAAGAAGGACAGGGGGTCACAATGGGAACAGCCACTGCCTTTGAGTCATTGGGGCGCTTAATTGGTCCTATCTTGGGAGGATTTCTCTTTGCCTATGGAGTCGCCCTTCCTTTTGTCTTCTCAGCTGTCGTTGTAATAATAACGCTTGCCTTTATCACAAAGAAGTCTGGCTTCTTAAGCCGTGAGCACAGAGCTTAGGCAAGCTCCACTTTTTTAAAACCCTCTGCATATTGAAACTTAGGTTTCTTGCCGAGCATCTTTGATCTCTCGCGAATACGTTTTGAAAAGTCGTTCCCACCTACCTGACTGCGATGCTGCTTTAAGGCCTCAATCTTCTTTTCCATGGTCTTTGTAATGTCCTCATAGTGCTCTGCATCCTCAAAGGCAACCAAGAGCAGGATCTTTACTTTATGTGGACCAATCCCCTCTTTCTCATGATGAGGGAAGTTCAATCTGTCTCGTGCTAAAGGAAAAACAGCATCAATTGCAGCTTGCCCTGCTGCCCTATGGTCTGAGTGATTCACAAACCCTCTTTTTGTAGAATACAAAAACAAAGGATCTGTAGTAATAACTACATCTGGTCTTACCTGACGGATAATCTTTGCAATATCTTCTTTAAGCTTAAAGTCCACTAAGAGCTCTCCGTCCTTATGCCCAAGAAAGATAACATTCTTTACACCTAGAACTTTCCCAGCATCTCTTTGTTCTTTCATCCTAACCTTAGCCAACTTTGCTGAGGTCATCTTGGGATCGTCCGACCCCTTGCTCCCGTCAGTACAGACTAGACACGTAATCTTACTTCCCTTCGCAGCCCATTTGGCTAAAGTTCCAGCAGAACTAAAATCCACATCATCTGGATGTGCAAATATGGTTAATACCTTTTGTGGTGTTTTAATGTTTTTGGTCATAACTCCATCTCAAGACCTAAAATGTGGAGAGCTGTCTCCATAAAGGCCTTGGCTTGTGTAATATTGGTATCCTTTTCTTCCTTTAGAATCTTTTGAGAAAGCTCTCTTAGCACCTTTATCGCCCTTGGGGTATTTATATCATCATTCAAGGCTGCAAAAAAGCGTTTCTCATATGGAGCAACAGATAAAACCTTACCCTGGCCTGATTGTTTCTTAAACACCTCTCTAAACGGTTCCGTTGTTTTAATTGCATTCTCTATAGCGTTCTCAATACACTCACATACAGACCTGTAGTGATGAGAAAGCAAGAAAACCCGAATAACATTAGGTGAGTACTTCTTTTTCAAGTCTGAAATAAACACCATATTACCCAAGGACTTTGACATCTTCTCGCCCTTGTACTTGAGCATTCCCGCATGCATCCAGAATCTAACAAACGGCTTTCCGTTTGCGTTCTCAGATTGCGCAATCTCACTCTCATGATGAGGAAAGATAAGATCAGACCCTCCTGCGTGAATATCTACAGTCTCACCCAATAACTTTCCTGCCATAGCACTACACTCAATATGCCATCCTGGCCTCCCCTGTCCCCAGGGGGATGACCAGGAGGGCTCCCCTTTCTTTTTTGCCTGCCACAATACAAAGTCTAAAGGATTTTCCTTATTCGGATCATCAGGCTCGTTGCCCCTCTCATTTGCCACAGCAAGCATCTTCTTTCTAGAAAGCTTACTCAGCTTTCCATACTCCTTATCCTTTTTAACAGAAAAGTACACGCTACCTCCTGCTTCATATGCAAAGCCCTTTTTAATGAGTTTCTCTATTATTGCTATCATCTCACCAATATAATCTGTGGCTCGTGGCATATGATCTGGAGCAAGATTATTCAGCCATCTCTGGTCGTCCATAAAGTCCTGAGTATTCTCCTCTACCAACACTCTCCAGTTCTTCTTTTCTTCCTTTGCTCTCTTTAAGATATCGTCATCAATATCAGTAATGTTCTGAACATATGTCACGCTATACCCAAGATATCTTAAATACCGAACTAAAACATCAAATGAGGTATACAAAAAGGCATGCCCCAAATGAGTAACATCATACGGAGTAATGCCACACACATAAACACCCACCTTATTCTTGATTAGAGATAATGTCTTCTTCTTCCCAGTTTGAGTATTAAAGAGTTGCAGCTTACTCATTGCAGATACATCTTACCAGATACTTGCTTTTTTACATAAATCACACTATACATAAGGTAGCGAGGAAACGAACAAGCCCGGGATCAGGGAGCAGAGCGCCATGAGAACCATTAGGAACAAGCGAGGTATCACTGGCCTTGAGACCGCCATCATCCTGATCGCCTTCGTGGTGGTTGCCTCAGTCTTCGCCTTCACTGTCCTCTCAACCGGCCTCTTCGCAA
>SDBV01007951.1_pt1 | contig 14376 bp, 12 predicted proteins | sample 2277081 | NCBI WGS metagenome assembly SDBV01 (sample SAMN10402039, study PRJNA504765) | marine sediment metagenome | isolation source: marine sediment core GS10_PC15, 223 cmbsf | place: Arctic Ocean: Southern Knipovich Ridge | collected 2010
CCATGCGTGTTCGTCTTCACGCGAAAGCTGCACGCGCACCGGACTGCCCACCGCACGCGAGAGCAAAGCCGCGTCCGCGGCGACGTCGTCGGCGCAGTTGCGGCCGTAGCAACCGGCGGCATCCATACGCACGATGTCGATCTTCGTTTCGTCGAGCGTCAGCAGCAGCGCCAGATCGGCGCGCAGCGAATGCGGATTCTGCGTGCCGGACCAGACCTTGAGCGCACCGTCACGGTAGTCGGCCACGGCGCATGACGGCCCGATCGACGCATGCATCTGGAACGGCCAGACATAGGTGCGTTCGAGCGTGTTGCCGGCCTGCGCGAGCGCCGCATCGACATCGCCTTCGATCACCAGATCGCGGCGCGTCGCGGGATTGGCGCGCAAAGCGGCCTCGACTTCGCTGCTGGTTTCGAGCGGCGGCAAGCCTTCCACCGTTTTCCACTGCACATCGAGCCGTTTGACTGCCTGCTGCACGACCTCCTCGCGCTCGGCGACGATGCCGACAAAATCGCGGATCACGACCACTTTGACGATACCGGGCAGATCGCTCACGGACGCTTCATCGACATGCAGCAGACTGTTGCCGATAAAGTCGCCTTGCGCCACGCCCGCATACGGTGGACGCACCACCCGGCCGTGCAGCATGCCGGGCACGCGTACGTCGTGCACGAACATAAGCTCGCCGATGGCTTTAGCGGGAATATCGAGGCGCGCAGTGCTCTTGCCGACTATGCGATATGTTTCCGGCGGCTTGACGGGCGTGTCCGCTGCGAGCGTCAGCTCGATGCGCCGTCCTGCGATCAGTTCGCCATAGCCGATGCCTTGCGTCTTGTCCTCGCCGCGCCGATGCACGATGCCGTCGCGCACATCGAGCGTCTCGGCGCTGACACCAAAACGCTCTGCCGCTTGCGCCACCAGATACTGCCGCGCCTGCGCCGCCGCGAGACGCAGCGGCACCGCCGAGATCTGGATCGTGGCGCTCGCAATTGTCGGGCCCTGGTTCGGCACCTCGGTGGTGTGTCCAAGCACAATCGCAACGCGCGTCAGCGGCACATCCAGTTCTTCCGCCACAATCTGCGCGAGCGCCGTGCCGATTCCGGTCCCCAGATCAACGTGCCCGTTGAACGCCATCACGCTGCCGTCGCCGCGCACCACGAGGAATACGTCTGCTGCAGTCGGCACGAACGACGAGCGCGAGCCGGGCTGCCCGACCGCCGGCTTGACCGGCGCCTGCGGCGGCCGTAAGACGATCAGCACGTTCTGCGCGTCATCGAGCTGCTGGCGCGAAAGCGGCTGACGATCCACGCTGACGTCCGGCCCGGTCATACGCGCTCTCCCGCGTGCTCTCCTGCGCGCGCTGGCGCATGCTCGCCGCGCTGCGCCGCCAGCAGTTGAGCGGCGCGGTGCACGGCACGCAGAATCTCGACATGCGTGCCGCAGCGGCACAGGTTGCGCGACAGTTCGCGACGAATGGTTTCGTCGCTGGGGTGAGGATCGCGCTCGAGCAGCGCTTTCGCGGTCATGATCATGCCGTTGAGGCAATAGCCGCACTGCGCGGCCTGTTCGTCGATAAACGCCTGCTGCACCGGATGCAGTTTCGCACGCGTCCCCAGTCCTTCGAGCGTGGTGATCTCCCGCCCTTGCGCGACCCGCGCCGTCGTGACGCACGAGCGGGTCGGCATGCCGTCGAGCAGCACCGTACACGCGCCGCATTCGCCGAGCCCGCAGCCGAACTTCGGACCGTTCAACTCCAGGTCGTTACGCAGCAGATACAGCAGCGGCGTATCCACACTGGCGCTGACGACATGCGTCGCACCGTTCACCTTGAGTGCGAAGCTGGCTGGGTGGTCTGCGGGATGGCTCATGGCAGCGGCGCCGACGGCTCGCCCAACATTTAAACGACCACCGGCACTTCGGTTGCCGGCGGCGTATTGCGGCTGCGCCGGCAACGGATCAGGCCGTCGATCATCACCATGCCGACGCCCGGTATATCGCCGAGCTGCACGCTTTCAAGCAGCGTGCTGCCCGCCGTGTGCTGCGCGCGGTCCATGAACACCAGATCCGCGGGCCGGCCCACTTCAATCAAACCCTGACGCAGATTGCGCTGCCGCGCCGTGTTGCCGGTCGCAAAACAGAACGCGATTTCCGCGGGCACGTCAGCAAGACTCGAAATCAACGCGATCATCCGCAGAATGCCGAGCGGCTGCACGCCTGAACCGGCGGGACTGTCGGTGCCAAGGATGATGCGGTGCGGGCATTTGAGTTCGATTGCATGACGCGCGGTCAGCAGCGCGATCCGTTCATTACCGTTGTGGACAATTTCGAGTGCACGGGTGGATTGCTCGCACAGGTCGCAAACGTGACGGTAAGACAGCGAGGTATGGCCGCCGTTGATATGGCCAATCACGTCCGCGTCGGCGGCGAGCACCACGTCCTTGTCGATCAGGCCCGAACCGGGAATCGACGGGCCACCCGTATGAATTGTGCTTTGAATCCCGTACTTGCGCGCCCAGGCCACCATCTGGCCAGCCTCTTCGCCAGCTTTCACGCTGCCGAGCCCCACCTCGCCAAGCAGCTTCACACCCGCCGCCGCCAGTTCCTTGAAGTCTTCCTCGACCATGCCCTTTTCGATCACCGGCGCGCCGGCCAGCACCTTCACGCCGCCGCCGACGCCCGCGCCACGCATGCCTTCGAACGAGCGCTGCGCGGTGATTGCCAGCGCTTTCACACCGACGATATCCTTAGGACGTCCTGGCAAATGCACTTCGCCCGCCGAGATCATGGTTGTCACGCCGCCGTTCAGATTCGACTCGATCCAGCCCATCTGATTCTGGCGCGGCGTCCAGTCGCCGAAGACAGGATGCACGTGCGAATCGATCAGGCCCGGCGCAACCGCTGTGCCTTTGCAATCGACCGTGGTGCGCGCGCCTTCGAGATCGCAGTCCTTGGCCTTGCCCACGGCGACGATCACGCCGTCGTCGATCACCAGCGTATCCGCATCCAGAATCGGCTGGTCGATATCGCCCGATAACAGCAGGCCGATATTGCTTACGACGACTTTGCCCGACAACCCCGTCAACGTCTCTGCTGCCATCTGCTTCTCCTTTCGCAACGACTACCCGAGGCGGCCGCCTACCGGTGCATGGCCGGTTGCGCGAGCCGCGTCGCAGGAATCAGACGCTCAAGTAAGCGCGCCTGACTGTTTCGTTCTTCGCGAGTTCGCCGATCGTGCCGCTAAAGCGAATCTGCCCTTTTTCGAGGACATAGGCGCGGTCGCTGACCAGCTCGGCGAAGTGCAGGTTCTGTTCGGACAACAGGATCGACAGCCCTTCGCGCTTGAGTTCGAGAATCATGTTCGCCATCTGCTCGACGATCACGGGCGCCACGCCCTCCGACGGTTCGTCGAGCAGCACCAGGTACGGGTTACCCATCAGCGTGCGCGAGACGGTCAGCATCTGCTGCTCGCCGCCGCTCATCTGGCCGCCCGGGCGTCTCGGCATTTCGCCGAGATTGGGGAAGAGCCGGAACAGCTTGTCCGGCGTCCACTGCAGCGCATCTTCGCGCGGCGGTTGCCGGCCCGCGTCGAGGTTTTCCATCACGGTGAGGTCGGAGAACACGCGCCGGTCCTCAGGCACGAACCCCATCCCCATGCGCGCGATCCGGTACGGCTGCAGTTTCGAAATGTCGGCGCCGCGAAACCGGACTTCACCCTGACGGCGCGGCAGCAGACCCATCACCGCCTTCATGGTGGTGGATTTGCCCGCGCCGTTGCGGCCCATCAGCGCCACCACTTCGCCGCGTCCCACTTCGAGGCCGACATCGAACAGGATGTGAGCGCGGCCATAAAACGCGTTGAGGCCGGAGACTTTCAGCATCGGCTCGCTCATTGCAGCGCCCCCTGATGACCGCCTTGGCCGTCGTGATGATCCAGTGCCGCATGCGCCTGGAAAGTCTTGCCGGTGCCGAAGTAGACTTCCTGGACGCGCGCGTCGTTGCGGATCGTCTCCGCGCTGCCTTCGGCGATCAGCTTGCCGCGCGCCAGCACGATCATGCGGTCGGCGTAGGCGAACACCACATCCATGCTGTGCTCGGTGAACAGCACGCCTATCTTGTGCTCGGTGACAAGACGCTTGGTCAGCGCCATCAGGTCGTTGCGCTCCTTCGGCGCCATGCCGGCGGTCGGTTCGTCCATCAGCAGCAGCTTCGGGCGGTTCGCCATGGCAATCGCAAGCTCGACGCGCTTTACGTCGCCATAGGCCAGCACGCCGCAGGCGCGATGTGCATCGGCCGCCATGCCCACCTGTTCGAGCAGGCTGTACGCTTCATCGGCGAACCATGAGCCTGCGGGCTTCCACAGACCGAACAGTTTGCGTTCCCGCGAGACCAGCGCCATCTGCACGTTTTCAAGCACCGTCATTGAATTAAAGGTGGCGGCAATCTGGAACGTGCGGCCCACGCCAAGACGCCAGATGTCGCGCGGCCGCATGCCGACAAGTTCGTGATCGTCAAGGCGGATCGAACCGGCGGACGGCCTCAGTTGCCCGTTGACCATATTGAAGCAGGTCGATTTGCCCGCACCGTTCGGGCCGAGCAGCGCGAGCAGTTGGCCGGCTTCGAGATCGAACGAGACGTCGTCGACGGCTTTGAGGCCGCCGAACGACTTCGACAAGCCTGAGACGCGCAAGAGGCTCATAGCCCCTCCTTCATCGCAGTAGCTTGCGAGGGCGTGGGTGAAGCGCTGCCTCGCTGCACTTCGCTCACACCACCGGCATGACCGTTTTTCGCGCCGATGTCGTCGTCGCCGAAGCGCTCGCGAATGAAGCCGACGATGCCTTGCGGGAACGCGATCACCAGCAGCAGCAGCGTAAAGCCGAGCAGCGCCTGCCAGTAGGCGGTCTGACGCGCCACGGTGTCTTGCAGCCACGTGAATACCGCAGCGCCGACAAGCGGCCCGGTCAGCGTCTGCAGGCCGCCTAGCAGCACCATCACGAGCCCGTCGACCGAACGGCTCACGCTGATGACCTCCGGTGAAATCGTGCCCTTCGAAAACGCGTACAGCGAACCGGCAAGCCCGCAAAACACCGACGCAATCACAAACGACGCCCATTGCACCCGCTTGACGTCAATGCCGATCGCCTCGGCGCGCAAACCGGAATCACGTGAAGCGCGCATGGCATAACCGAGCGGCGAGAACAGCATGCGCCGCAGCAGCCAGACGCAGATCACGACACAGGCGAGCGTCAGGTAGTAATAGGCGAGCGGCGAAGACAACCAGTTCGACGGCCACAATCCCAGCACGCCGTTGCTGCCGCCGGTCACGTCGTCCCATTGGAACACCACCGACCAGACGATCTGCGCAAACGCCAGCGTCAGCATGGCCAGATACACGCCGGACAGACGCACGCAGAACCAGCCGAACACCAGTGCGCCGCCGAGCGCGAGCAATGGCCCGAGCAGAAGCGCCGCTTCCATCGGCAGGTTGAGCACTTTGAGAAACAGCGCCGCGCCGTAAGCGCCCAGGCCGAAATACGCCGCGTGCCCGAACGAATGCATCCCGCCCGGTCCCATGATGAAGTGCAGGCTGGTGGCAAACAGCACGGCAATCAGGATTTCGACCAGCAAAATGGGCATATAGGGAAACGCTTTGGCGGCAAGCGGCGCGAGCACCAGCAGCACGAGCGCCGCCAGCGCCAGCCACTTCAGACGCTTGCCCGCGGGCCGCAACGGCGCCTCCGGCGCAGCCATGCCGCGCACCGCGGCACTGGCGCGGCCCAGCAATCCCCAAGGCCGCACCACCAGCACCACCGCCATCACGACAAATTCCGCCACCAGCGTAAAGCGGCTCAGAGAAAAATCGATCCCGCCAATCGACACGTGTCCGATGCCGATGCACAGCGCCTTGATTTCGGCAATCAGCAAGGCGGCGACAAAGGCACCCGGGATGGACCCCATGCCGCCCACCACCACGACCACAAACGCATTGCCGATGGTCTCGAGATCGAGCGACAGATTCGCCGACATGCGCGGCCCCTGCAACGCGCCACCGAGGCCCGCCAGAAACGCACCGACAAAAAACACGCCGGTAAACAGCCACGCCTGATTGATACCCAGCGCGCCGAGCATCTCGCGGTCCTGAGTCGCCGCCCGCACCAGCGTGCCCCAGCGCGTGCGCGTGAGGGCATACCAGAGCAGCAGCAGCACCAGCGGGCCGATCACGATCAGCGCGATATCGTAGGTGGGCAACGGATGGCCGAGCAGCGTGACCGCGCCGGCCAGATGCGGCGCACGCGGCCCGAACAGATCTTCCGGGCCCCACAGCCAGAGCGCCGCATCACGGAAGATCAGCACCAGTGCGAAGGTCGCCAGCAGATGAAACAACTCCGGCGCCTGATAGATACGCCGCAGCACGATCATTTCGACCAGCGCGCCGAGCACCGCGACGACAAGCGCCGCCGCCAGCACCGACAGCCAGAACCCCCCAGTGCTATGGCCGAAACGGCTCGCGAGGCTATATGCGACATAAATGCCGAACATATAGAACGAGCCGTGCGCGAAGTTGACGATGCGCGTCACGCCGAAGATCAGCGACAGGCCGGCGGCGACGAGAAACAGCGTCGACGCATCGGCGAGTCCATTGACCAGTTGTACCAGCAGATTCGAAAGCATCGTAACCCTCAGCGACTTGCAATCCATCTCATGCGCAGCCGGTAGCGCGCGCCTCACGGGCAGCACAGTACCAGCGAATCAATTTAGCGCAAACCGTCTTCGCCCTTGATCTCGCTTGCCTGCAATCCGCCGATACGCGGCAGCGGCCGTCCCGAGTCCGTCACGGCGACCGCCACCACGATCTCGTTGGCACGCGGCGCATCGGCAACGCGTGCTTCGATGGCGTCGAAGTGACTGCGCACGAAGGCGGCGTCCTTGTGGCCGAGCGGCACGTCGATTGCCGTGCCGAGCGTGCCCATTTTTTTCGCCGACGGCACCAGCGCGGCGCCCTTTTCCACCGCGACGCGCAGCGGCGCGCCGAGCTTCGGATGCAGGATCGCGGCGGCATGCTCAAGCTCGCCCGCTTCGCCGACAATCGCCGCCTTGCCGTAACTGTGCGCCTCGCCGGGCGCAATGCCCAGCGCCTCGACGCATTTCTTGCCGAGCAGCGCGCCGAGTTCTTCCCCCGCGTCGATCAGCGCGTCGAGCTTTGTCTCGAAGCGGCCCGCGTAAGGGTTCTCGATCACGGCGATGGCGACTGCCCGGCGCGTCGGCGGCTCGATCGTCTGGCCCATTTCAATGCGTGTTTCATCCACCTGCACTACCAGCTTGCGAAGCTTGATTGCCATTTCGCTCTCCGTGTATGGGTTCGCTGCTTTTGCTTGCGCTGTGTTCGCGTGCGCTGCGCCTGGGTTTTGTGCTTTGGCCTCTACGAGGCCGCGGCCTAGCGCAGGCCGTCCTTGCCGACAATCGCCTCTTTCGCGAGGCCGCCGACGCGCGCATGCACGCGCTGCCCGGTACTCATGACCAGGATATAAACCACTTCATCGGCGGCCGGCGCGCCCGGCACGCGCACTTCGAGTGCGTCGAAGTGGCTGCGCACATAGCTTGCGTTCACATGGGTCATCGGCACATCGAGTGCGCTCGAAGGTGCACCGACCTTCTTGGTGGACGGCACGATGGCGTTGGTCGGCACACCGTTTTTCTCGAGCAGCTCGCGCATCGCGTAACCACCCGGCACGTGCCACAGTGCACCGTGCTCCAGCTCTCCCGCCGCGCCGACAATCGCCCCCTTGCCGTAGCTTTCGATGGCGGCGTGCGGCACCGCCATCGCGGCGAGCAGCCGCTGGGCGAGATCGACGCCAATCGGCTTGAGCGCTTCCATGGCGTGTTCGATCTTCGCTTCGTAGCGGCCCGCGAACGGATTGTTCATTACCGCTGCAATCGCCCCCTTGCGCAACGGATGCGCGGGCGGTGGTCCAAATTCATGAAAGATGTCTTCGACGTGCGTCAGCACGCGGCGGATTTCGAACACGGAGCCTCCGTTGGATAATGGGGTCTGTGGGCGCTATACGTGATGTGCGCAGAAGCCGCGCCACCGCTCAGGCCCATGCCGTCCTTTGCTCTTGAAGCGGGCGCGCCCGGCGGGGTCATGCCGACCACGCGCACCCGCCGTTGCAGAAACAATGCTGCGCCTTCTATCAAACCCTGCTCGTGCAGGCGGGTCGCTTCCTCTGCGCCGCGTGCAAGGGCAAAATCGATCAGCGGTTGCGGCAACGGCGGTACGTCGACCGTCACCAGCAAGTCGCCAAGATCGCTATCGTCTTTCAGCGACGAGGCTGGCTGGCGCACGATATCGGCGTGCTTCAGATCCACTGCATTCGCGATCATCGTTGCGGCGGCGTCAGCGGCTGCGGCGTTGCGAGCCAGCACGGTCACGCTATCGGCGATGCCGAGGCTGAAACTACGGCCGCGCCAGCCGCTCGTCGCAATGCCGCGCACCGGCTGCGCCGCGTCCAGGCTCAGATCGGCGTCAAGCTTCAGGCCTTCATGCAGGCGCGTCTGCGCCAATCCGGCCAGATCCGCAAACACGCCGATCCGGTAGTGTTGCCCTTCGTCCAGATGCAATGCAATATCGCCGCCGTTGTTGATGAACGCCCGCCGTATGCCTGGCCGCACAAACGCAGCGATCAGTTCGTCCGCGACGCTGCCCGCGACCGCGGCCATCGGCGTGATGTAACGTGCACGATACGGATAGCAGGCGTCCCACATGCGGCTTGCAACCCGGCCCGCGCAAGGCCGGCTCAAGGCGTCTTGCCGTACAGCTTGTCTCAGTGCCGGCAACTCCGCAACCAGTTCGTCAAGGATGGTCGTGAAGCGCTGCCAGCACTCCTCATGCGCGGCCTGCACGGCAGGGGCATCGCCATCCGCGCCGATGATCAGATCAATCGGGCCGTGCTGCAAATGCCGGCGTGTGGCGTCCAGCGCGACGCGGGTTGCGGTCATATGCGTCACCCCAGCATCGGCGGCATGCCGAGCGGCCATGGGTTATCCGGGTGGCGCGCCAGGGTGCGGCGCGCCAGCGGCGCCCCTTCGAGATGATCCGGTCCATTGGCCAGCACACTTTCGAGCGAGCGCACGGCATCGAGGTGGCCGCCAAGATCGCGGTACGCGTCATAGCTCATCGTGAACTCGATCGGTGCGACGATGGCCGGCGTCGGCACCGTGCCGAATGAACGGTCCGGCATACGCGTCACATCCACCATGACCGTAATGCCGCCGCCCGGCCATACGTAAGCCGGTGCGCCACCGCATGTCACGTTCACGAGCCGCTGCTTGATGGCGCGCGTCAGCAACACCGGATTTTCGGTGGCGCCGGCGCGCAGGCTGCCGCCCGCGCCGCCCAGAAACAACACGGTCGCCAGCGACGGTTCGCAGTTTTCGCCGATCCGCTCCACGGTGCGCCGCACCGCATCCGGCATCTCCATGATGCGCGGCGTCAGATCGGAATCAAGCTCGTACCACTGCGCATGCTCGCCGGTGGTCGACACCATCAGCAGGCGCATGCCGGGCCGGGCCACCGCGGGATCGAAGCCTTCAATAATCGCCAGCGGGTCCTGTATGTCGGTGCCGCCCCAACCGGTGCCCGGATTGGCCACCTGAAAATAGCGGCCCGGCGTCGATTTGCGGCCGCGAATCTTCAGACCTGAGCGCGTCATGCCCAGACACCGCCCCGCCTGATGCTCGGTCAGCACGCCGGTAATGTGATCGTCGACCACCACTACCTCGTCGACATGGCCGAACCACTGTTTGGCAAAGATGCCGATAGTCGCGGAGCCGCAGCCCACCCGCATACGCTGCTCTTCGACGCCGTCCACGATTGGCGCCGCGCCGGCGCGGATCACCAGACTCGCACCGCCGTCGATAGTCAGCTCGACCGCCTCCTTGTTGCCGAGCGCCAGCATCATGTCGCAGGTCACGCGGCCTTCTTTCTTGCTGCCGCCGGTCAGATGGTGGACGCCGCCGAGGCTCAGCATCTGCGAGCCGTATTCGGCGGTGGTGACGTGGCCGACCATCTCACCCTGGCAACGCACATTCGCCTGCTCCGGCCCGAGAAAGCGGTCGGTGTCGATCTTCACCTTGAAACTGCAGTAGCTAAAGATGCCCTCGGTGACGACGGTCACCATATCGACATCGTTGTGCTTCGAAGCCACGATAAAAGGCGCGGGCTTGTAGTCCGGGTAGGTGGACGACGCGCCCACACCGGTCACGAAGAGCGCCTGCTCCTCTTTGGCTGCATCGCCGTGCGCCTGCCCCGATGCACCAAATTCGATCGTGGCCTGCGCTTCAGGGCTTTGCACTGCCACAGGCGAGCGCGCCATGAACACCACCGGATCGACACGGATCAGCCGCCCTTCTGCATTCGCATAGCGGTCGCACGCCCCGGTGCGGCCTTCGGATATCTGGCACAGCACGGGGCAGGCATTGCATTCGATCTTGTTGGACGCCATCCGCTCGCTGCGGGGCGCCGCTTTTTCGAGCACGGTGGGGCCAGGCGTGGAGGCGGTTTCGCCATCCACCCGGTCTGCACCGAAATCGACCTTCGTATGCTCAGTCATGTTGGGGTTCCCATACGACGACATTACAAGCGGTCCTGCCCGGCTGACGAAATAGCCTATGTTTCAAGGCCTATTCGTGTGACACGCCACAGCACGCATTTTGAAAAATGTTGCGGTCACTCACCGTTCGTGTAGTATCCACTACACCAAACTTGATTGAAATCTACTCGATCAAAATAGTCTGCGCAACGTCTTTTCCCCGGCCTTGCCTGATCTTTCGTCATGCTGCGGCGCGCCAATTTCTGCGCCGCGGCCCTGTGCAGAAGGAGTTTCGCCGTGACTCATGTCGTGACAGAAGCCTGCATCCGCTGCCGCTATACCGATTGCGTGGACGTCTGCCCGGTGGACTGCTTCCACGCCGGGCCGAACATGCTGGTGATCGATCCGGACGAGTGCATCGACTGCGCGGTGTGTGTGGCCGAGTGCCCCGTCAATGCAATTTACGCCGAAGAAGACCTCCCTGCAGACCAGCAGGCGTTCATCGCGCTGAATGCGGAGCTAACCGGGGTGTTTCCGGTGCTCAACAAGCGCGAGGAACCCATGCCGGACGCTGACGCATGGAAGGATGTGATCGACAAACTGCACCTGCTCGAGCGCTAAGGGACGCCATGCTCCATCCAACGCCACCGCCGCTCTGCAACCCGATTTCACCGCGCTGCTGCATCCCCGGGATGCGCGCGCGGCTCATCGTTCCCCCGTTGTTCCTCACTCAACCGATTGCAGGAGAGATCCATGAACGAAGTTGTTGACCACCCCGCCTCTCAAGGCACGCAAGACACCCACGCCGAACCGCCATCGCCCATCGAGACCGACGCATTGATCGTCGGTGCAGGGCCGGTCGGCCTCTTTCAGGTGTTCGAACTGGGCCTGCTGGAAATCAAGGCGCATGTGATCGATTCGCTGCCGGTAGTGGGCGGCCAGTGCGTCGAGCTGTATCCGGACAAGCCGATTTACGACATTCCCGCGGTGCCTATCTGCACCGGGCAGGAGCTTGCCGATAATCTGCTCAAGCAGATCGAACCATTTGGCGCGACGTTTCACCTCGGGCAGGAGGTGCAGATTGTCGAACGTCTGGCGGACCGGCGTTTTTTCGTGCGCACCAGCAAAGGCACCGAGTTCGTAACGAAAACCATCTTCATTGCGGCGGGTGTAGGCTCGTTCCAGCCGCGCACACTGAAGGTAAGCGGCATTGACAAGTATCATGGGCGGCAACTGTTCTATCGTGTGCGCGACCCCGAACTGTTCCGCGACAAGGACATTGTGATCTGCGGCGGCGGCGATTCCGCACTCGACTGGGCGCTCAATCTGGTGGATGTGGCGCAAAGCGTGATCCTCGTGCACCGGCGTGATGAATTCCGCGCCGCGCCTGCCTCGGTGGCGAAAATGCGCGCGCTGTGCGACGAGTTGCGCATGCAATGCCTCGTCGGCCAGGTCAGTGGCTTCGAAGACAATCATGAAGCGCTTCACCGCATCAAGGTGACAGGTGGTGACGGCGTGACGCGCACGCTCGAACTCGATCATCTGCTGGTGTTCTTCGGACTCTCGCCGCAACTTGGACCGATCGCCCAATGGGGCCTGGAAATCGAGCGCAAGCAGGTGGGGGTCGACACCGAAAAGTTCGAAACCAATGTGCCGGGCATCTTCGCAGTCGGCGATATCAATACCTATCCCGGCAAGAAGAAGCTGATCCTGTCGGGCTTCCATGAAGCGGCGCTGGCGGCTTTTGGCGCGGCGCCCTATATTTTCCCGGACAAGAAGATCCATATGCAGTACACAACAACCAGCACCAAACTGCACAAGGTGTTGGGTGTCGAGTCGCCGGTATTCGATTGACGAACTGCCTGGCGGGCTGGGTTAGGGCTGATTTCTGTCTGACTTTGGGCTAACTTCAGGCTGTATCATGACGGCGGGCCGGCGTTGAATGTTGCCGGCCCGCTGCGGTATGCAGCGGGCGCTGCGTGCTGTGGCGTGTCGCGCTGTGTTGTGAGCAGATGCACCAGAACCTAACAGAGAGAACCGAGGCAGCCCATGAGTCCAACTGCCGCCCGCAAGACGGGCGCCACCGGCATCCGCGCGAAGCAGGCCCAGGATACGCGCGCCAAGATTCTGAAGGCCGCCATCAAGGTGTTTGCGAAGCAAGGCTACGCGAGTGGCCGGGTTGAGAGCATTTCGAAAGCCGCGCGCTCGCACGACCGCATGATCTACTACTACTTCGGCAGCAAGGAGCAATTGTTCGTCGAAGTGCTGGAGACCATCTATTCGCAGTTCAACGAAGCGGAAAGCCGGCTCGACCTGGACCTCGACGATCCCGTGCGTGGGCTGCTTCAGGTGGTGGAGTTTGTCTGGCAGTACTACCTCGATCATCCCGAGTTCGTCACGCTGCTGTCCAGCGAGAACCTGCATCAGGGCAAGCACGCCAAAAAGTCATCCAAGCTGCGCGATATTTCCGGGTATGCGATTTCCGTGGTCCAGAAGGTGCTGGATGCGGGTAAAGAGAAAGGCGTGTTTCGTGGCGGCATCGCGGCACGCGATGTTTACATCATGATTGCGTCGCTAGGGTATTTCTATAACGCCAACCAGTACACGCTGAGCGCGTTCCTCGGCGAAACGCTCATGGACAAGGCGGCGCTCGCGCACTGGTGCGAAGTCATCAAGGAAACGGTGTTGCGGGCGGTGCTGGCGCAGGTGCCGGTTGAAGAGGCCGGCAAGGTGCGAGAAAACGCGTCGTAGCCGGCTGGGATTCCGCCTCGTGCGAAGGCGGTTTCACTCGGCCTGACGATCAGGCATGAGCGGCGCGGCCTTATCGCGGCCTTATCGCCGCCTTCTCGCGGCTACGCCGCCACACTCTCTCAAGCCGCTTCCGGCGGCAAGTTCGCAGCCGCCGCGCGATGCGCGGCGGAGCGCTTCACCAGCAACGCCCCCGCTGCGATGAGCGACGGCACGGCAAGCAGTGCAAAGATCGTGCTGAAGCCAATATTGGCCTGCAACAGCAAGCCACCGGAAAACGCACCCAGAATCCCGCCGAAACGCCCAACACCGAGCATCCATGCGACACCCGTGGCGCGGCCGCTAGTCGGATAGAACGCCGCGGCCAACGTGGGCAGCGACGACTGCGCCCCATTCATGCAAACGCCCGCAATAAACGTAATCGCCGCGAGCCACACAAGGCTGCCCGACTGCTGACCGACCATCCACACGAACAGACCCGTCAGCACGTAGGTAATCGCAATCACGCGATGCGGCTCGAAGCGGTCCATCAACCAGCCGACCGCAATCGACCCCACCCCGCCGCCGAACGGAAAGAGCGCCGTAACGAGCGCGGCTTGCCGCACCGTGAAGCCCGTATCGCGGATCAAGGTGGGCAGCCAGCTAGTCAGCATGTAGTACACCAGCAGTCCGGAAAAGTAGGTCACCCACAGCATGATCGTGCCGGTCCTGAAGCGGGCTGAAAGCACCACGGAACCGCCCGTCTTGCGCTGCACCGTGGGATCTTCCGGCAGCACAAAGCGCACGTTGTCGAACGACTCGTTCGGCGCAATGCGCCGCAGCACGGCCGCAATCCGCTCCACCGGCCAGCCACGCAATACCATGAAGCGGATCGATTCGGGCAAGCCGATCAGCACGAAACCCAGCACGATCGGCATCGCGCCCCCCGCGACAAACACACTGCGCCAGCCGTAGTGCGGAATCAGCCCCGCCGACTATCTGCATAAAGTTTCCGGCCGCAACTACTTCATCCGATACACAGTTGAATATTCTGTTACTATAA
>SDBV01007952.1_pt1 | contig 14376 bp, 12 predicted proteins | sample 2277081 | NCBI WGS metagenome assembly SDBV01 (sample SAMN10402039, study PRJNA504765) | marine sediment metagenome | isolation source: marine sediment core GS10_PC15, 223 cmbsf | place: Arctic Ocean: Southern Knipovich Ridge | collected 2010
GTATACCATACTGGAGTCCGTGCGGACAATACCGGAACTTGCGGCATCCCGACGGTGGCGGTAGTCTTGACAGCGCCTGGGCGCCTTGCTAGACTTGACCTTAGATGCGGCCGGTGCGCCCCGGGCAGAGGTCGCTTCTTGTAGCCCGGCCCCGTAGTGTAGCGGTCTAACATGCCACCCTGTCACGGTGGAGATCAGGGGTTCGAATCCCCTCGGGGTCGCCAGCAATATCTTTCGTGTGACACTCCCAGTTCATGCCGAAGAATGGCTGTAGTTCCAACCTTGGTTTAACTGCGACAGCCCTGCCGCCGCTGTCCAACCTCACTTCCTCAAACAGCACTCGGGCCAGTCTGTTCTTCTGTTCCTGGTTCGCCTGCTGCCACGCTTCAGCGACGTTCGACAGGAAGTGAGCTGGCCGGTCAAGTTCCTCGTGCCGGCTTGTGGGTGGCACTAGATGCCGCAGCCTGTCCTCGGTGTCCTTGTACTCGCTGAGGTACTCCCGACGGGAGACATGTCCCCAGCGGTACTGCTCTTTGAGGCGCTTCAAGTTTGCCCTCAGCCGCTCTTCCTGGCCTTTCGTGTCATCGTACACATCTGCCAGTTCACCATGGGCTTCAAGTAGCCTGCGCTGGTAGTCTTCCGGTATGATGAAGGCCGTCAGGTACCATTGTATCTGATCTTCGTACAAGTCTAGGAACGTGCCTTTGAAATCACAGTCGAGTCCTTCAGACCTCGAGGCGCAGTAGACTCTGGCCCTACCTGTCGGGCTCGTCTGCATCCTAATGCTTCCGTCGCATCGAACACACCGTGCAATGCAGGAAAGACTGTAGGTTCTGGCTCTCGAGTTGATGGTGAGTCTGGGCCTGCTCCTGAGAGCCCTCAGTTCTTGAACGAGGTCAAAAGCCTCCGCATCGATGAAGGGGGCGTGTTTCGCATCAACCCAGCCGCCATTGCCATCCGTGATCTGGCCCGCATAGAACCGGTTGGTGAGGATACCACCGACTGTGTCCTTGCTGAAGGGTCGGCTGCCCTGGTTACCTGCCGTCTGGTATCCGGCAGAGTTCAGCGCCGTGGCCACCTCGCGGTCGGTCTTGCCCTGTGCCGCCAGATCAAATGCCATCAGCAACCCAGGGTAGGCGTCAGGATGCGGTATTGGGACCCCGTTTTCGCCTTTGACTGCGCCAAACGGCAGCAGACCGCAATACAACCCTTGCTTCCTCCGCTCTGCCCACCCCTTCTTGGTCTCATGACTCAGATTGTCAGAGTAGTACTCGGCAAAGGCTCCCACTAGGGCGAGAAGGACCTTTCCTGAGGGAGTCGTGAAGTCCATCTGTTCGCTTATCGACACGAAACTCGCGCCACACTTGAGGAGCTTATCGAAGTACTCCAGAGTGGTTCGGAGGTTTCTGGAGAATCGGTCGAGCTTGTGGACTACCAGGAAGTCGAACTTACCGCGTTCAGCGTCGGCTATCATCCGCTTGAATGCGGGGCGGTTGTCGGCGTTGTCACGATGGGCAGACTTGCCCTCGTCAACGTACTCAGTGAGCGGCGTCCAGCCCTTGGATTTGCAGAGATCGCGGAAGGCCCGTCGCTGGGCATCTATGCTGTAGCCTTCGACCTGCTCCTCCGAACTGACTCTTGCATACAGCACTGCCCTATCCATCGCTACCTTCTCCGCACCTTGCTCAATTCCACTTGCACGACGATTGAGTTACCATCCTTCCCCGGAACCTCTGTGACGTTGCCGGATACGAACTCGTCTTCGGGGTACTTCATGAACAACTCAATGAATACGTTGGATCTCGCCTGGGAAGTGTCGGTCATGTATCCCCAAGCCTGGTGTTCCTCTGGCTTGACCACGGCTTCCCGCCGTTTCTCAGCGATCTGGTTCAGGGTGTAGCCCTGACTCTTCTGCTCTCGGACACGATCAATGATCTTGATGGTGCCAACGGGGAACCAGGACTCGGAGCCCTTGCGGCCTCTCCAGACCCTCTCGGGCCGTGGGACAATCCCGAGTTGCACGTACTTGAAAACAGTAGGGTGGCTTAGTCCAGTCCTTCGGAGAATGTCACTCAATAATTCCATTTCTTAATAGACAGTGTATATTATCTATTCCATTCTGTCAAGGTCCCTAGGAGGGATGGGGAGTCGCGATGGCCGAGCCAGTCGCATAGTTGACAAATAGAACATTTGTTTTTACAATGGCTGGATTCAATAGGGGGATATTGGCAGTCTAGTGAGACACTGAAACACATGGTGAAACTAGCCCCTAGTGAGGCGGACCATGGAGAGTATTGTTGGCAAGGAGGGAGAACATGAAATGTAGGGCATGTCAGTTCGATATGGAAATAGACCAACACTGCCTGGTTGGCAGACCATCCGAGGATATGGGAACAGAGAAGAACAGGCACTTTCAGGGCTACCGCACCGAGCTGTGGCTGTGCCCCAAGTGCGGAGTGCATAGCGTATTCGTCATTAAGAATGCCTGGATTCTCTTCGAGCTACCTCGATTGGCCCGAGCACGATAGTCAGTCAAGGACGCCGCAGCAGTGGCGTAGCCGCATCACTGCTCTCTGTCGGGTTCGAGAACTGACCCTGCTCAGAAGGCTGATCCTGACGCGGGCAAAGCTGCTGCCACTGGTTCCTCGAAGACCCTGACGGCAACACTGTCGACCTGACGTTCGACTGGGCCGAAGGCTGGTGGGAGATACCCGAGTATGAGAAGGCCAAGCGCTACTGGTTCAGGGGAGGGATGTCACGCAGGGGGAAGAAGCTGGCTGAGGCCTTGGGCATTGCAATGGGGCAAGACTAAGAATCAGAAGTCCTGCCATCATTGACGAACACTGATAAGTCAGCTATATATATGACCTAGGAATGCCAGGGAACTCGAGCATTAGAGGTCGCAATATGACAAAGGCAGAGAGAATAGAACAATGCATTCTCAGGACTGGCAAAGCTTTCAATTCAAGGCCCAAGAACTTCCGGGTTGAAGAAGACCTACGCTGCAAGATGGTAGCGTACTTGTACGATGAATTTCCCAGAAAAGGTTGTATGCATGAGGCAGTGCGCGCGGGGTTCCCCGCTCTCAAAAGGCGAGGCAATGGTCACTATGACGTAGTACTCATGACGAAAGAATCCTCAGCGGAATTCGCCAAGTGCTATGGGAGGGACGACGAGCCAATCTATGACTTCACACGCGACCTGAAGCACTGGGCGATAATCGAATTGAAACAGATTACGGAGAGAACGGGCAAAGCTAGTTCAATTCAAAGTGACATCGGTAATCTGAAAATGGCCCTCAGTAGGGGTAGAGCACACAGAGCCTATATGGTCATATTCAGCCATGAACCTACCGACATAGAAGATGATGCCTACGAGGACATTGTCAAGAGATATAGAAGGGCAACAAGGTTATCTCCAAGACTCGAAATCTTCCGGTTCTCTACATATCTTGGGGAAGACAAATGTGTAATTCACATCAAGAATGGTAAGATTTGTTCCTGACTATGGATTTCCTGCAATACAGTCCGCCTGGCAACCATAGGAAGCCCTATCCTGCGTGTATCAAGGTCGTTTGTTGGCCGAGGACAGGAACTGCACTTGCCAAGTCTAGCGGGGCGCTTCTTAAACAGTGGCTCACGAGAGTTGGATGCTGCTTTCCCTCTGCTTCATGTGTTCGTAGCTGAATCTCACGTCTCAAACACTCCTTAGACAAGTGTTCACGTCAAAGCGCGGAGTGTAGACAAAGAGAAAGGCCAGCAAGCCCTTGAAGACTTGCTGACCTCCCACTAAGCGAACGGATTGCCTAGTATCTGGCAGGTTTGTTCTTGTTGAAGCAATCGCTGCAGTAAACCGGCCGGTCGCCGGTTGGCTTGAACGGCACTTCGGTGTCCTTGCCGCATTCGGCGCAGACTACCGGGTGCATTTCCCGCGGTGGCCGGCTGCCGTAGCTGCCGCCGCCGCCGTAGCCGCCGCCGTAGCCGCCGCCATCGCGTTCGGCTTTCCTTGCCTGGCGACACGACATACACCGCTTGGGCTCGTTCGTGAAACCTTTGTTGGCATGGAACTCTTGCTCTTCGGCAGTGAAGTCGAAGGACGTGCCGCAGTCGGCGCAGGTAAGTGTCCTGTTCTGGAAACTCATGGTATGACCTCCTCTCTTAATACTCGGTAAGAGCTTCGGTCATCAAACATCTGTTGTGGGTGGACCCGAGATGGTATTGCGGGGGTCGGCATGACTATGAAATAACCTACACTAGAACCTAGCTTCATAGTACCTGAGATATGTCAAATAGGCAAGCGCCGGAGACCCCATATACGAAGGCCTGCTCGGGGGAATCGTCCCTCCAACCTGTGTCTTGACCTTCACCGAGCGTTGAGGTCGCAGCTGGAGAGTTCGCTCGGAATTCCACCGACTTGTCCTGTTTCGGTGGAAGTGGTCCAGGTCGCAGGGCCGGCACTACAATCCGCTATCAGTACCTACAGTAGTGCAGTATCATCCAGTGCAACTATCTACACTGTAGGAAATGATGTATGTCCCGATATCATACACTCGTCATGCAGGGCGCACGATGAAGGCGAGAGCAGCGAGACACGCTCATGAGTGCAAAGCACGCAGGATTCGCAATAGGTGAGCTCTCGTGATAGGGGACGAATGCAGCGTCGTTCGTGTGTTGGGCAGGGATGTCTTGGATAATCCTGAGGGTTCTCGATATGCGGTTCGGGGCGTCTTGGGGTGGCTAGTCGCGGGACAGTTCCATCACCCACATGTCGGCGTATTCTCCATTGGGAAGCAACCATGAATCTTCAAGGACCTCTGTCCTTCTAAAGCCTACCTTCTCGTAGGATCGAATAGCCCTTTGATTGGAGGGGAAGACAGTCAAGCCAAGTAGAGTGAGGCCCAGTTCATTGAAGGCGTAGTTCACCACACGTCGCATCGCTTCTGTGCCGTATCCTTGTCCACGGTACTCACCTACCATGATGGCAATCCCGATCTCGGCACGAGCTTCCTTCTCGCTGATTCCCTTGAGAGCGATGTAGCCGATAGCTCTGTTGTCGGAGGCGCTGATGATACTGAATACTGTTGCCTTCCCACCTTCCAGACCTGGCAGGGTCAGCACCTGCGAGAACTCGTTGAACCTCTCCTTCTCCTCAGGGCTGAACGGCGTCCATCCCATAGTAGCAATCAACTCAGGGTCAGCGGAAAGTACCATATAGTGGCGGATGTGTTCATCCTGCAGGGGAGACAGGTAGATTCTTCTCTCAGATCCCATCTATTGCAGCCTATCGCCTTGACGTTCGCTCTGACCCATCATCCAACCAGTCCCCATCACGCTTTCTTGTCGTCGATGGTTGGTGGTCACTTCGCCAGCGGCAACTCCACGATGAAGGTCGCACCACCCATGTCGTTGTTCTCAGCGCGAATCGACCCTCCGTGTGCGGTCACAATCCCATGACAGGTAGCGAGACCAAGACCTGTACCCTTCCCAGTTGGCTTGGTACTGAAAAACGGAACGAAGACCTGCGTTAGACGCTCCTCGGGAATACCGATGCCGCTGTCGGCAATCGATATCCTGACCATACCCTCATGGGCTTCGCTGGTGACCACGATCCTCTTCCTGTCGGAGTTCTCGACCGCTTCCTCAGCGTTGACGATGATGTTCATGAATAGCTGAGTCAACTGGGCGGAGCTACCGAGGATGCGGAGAGAGCCATCGGCAAGTTTGACTTCTACATCGATGTCCCTCACATGCTCCTGGTACTTGCGCATGCCGACAACCTTCTTGAGAATCTTCTGGATGTCGAGGCGCCGTGTGATCGGTTCCGCCTTACGGGAGTAGGTGAGAAGGCCCTTCATGATATTCGAAGCGCGTTTGGCTTCACTGCGTATCACTTTCAGGTCCTTCCTTGCTGCTGGGGTGAGCCCAGCCCGATCGATCAACTCGGAATACAGTAGGATTGCCGCTAGGGGGTTGTTGACCTCATGAGCTATACCGGCAGTCATTTCACCTAGAGAAGCAAGTACTTGAGACTGCTGCAAGTGTTCCTCCATCTGCTTGCGCTCAGTGATGTCACGTGTAACGCTCTGGTGGTACTGTCTGCCCCCAATCTCCACTCTCTTGGAGTTGAATTCAAAGGGAGTACGTGCACCGTCAGGTCGCAGGTACGACAACTCCGCCGACGCGCCGAAGCCCTTCTCCTGAATCTCGGAGAACTTCTCCCTGGCCGCTTCTACCTGGCCAGGTGGCAGCAGTTCCCAGATGCGCATCCCTCCAAGTTCCACCAGCGATCTGCCCGTCTGCCTCTCCCACTCCCGATTGCAGTCAACGACCAGACCAGTCTCGGCATCGATCAGGACAATCCCGTCTCGTGCCTCGTCGAAGAGGGCACGGTACTTCTTCTCGCTGTCCCGCAGTGCCCTTTCGGCCTCCTTGCGATCGGTGATATCCCTGGATATGCTCTGCAAGTGGGGTCGGCCCTCGACCTCCACCCTGTTCACCGTGAGCTCGATGGGAATCCTGTCACCGTCGGGTCGTTGGAGCCACAACTCCGCTGACGCTGCCACGCCGTTCGCCCGCACTTCCGTGAGAATTCGGTTGGCAATCCGTCTCTGCGCGGGTGACGCCAGTTCCCAAACGTGAATCTCTTTCAGCTCCGCACGGGACCTACCCGATTGCCTCTCTAGTTCTCGATTGCAGTCAACGATCAAGCCAGTCTCGGCATCGGCCAACACGATTCCGTCTCGTGCCTCGTCGAAGATGGCACGGTACTTCTCCTCGCTTTCCGTCAGCGCTCGCCAGATCCTGCTGGAATTGAGGGACGCGGCGGCAAACTCCCCGAAGACGCCGGCCAGACGCGCATCGGCATCGGTGAATCCCCCGGGCTTATTGGCCAGCCCCAGTAGCCCGATGGCCTTTCCAGCCACCACCAGGGGAGAGAACAGGACATTCTTGAGGGTGACGTGCCCCGGCGGCAGGAACCCGACCCATTCACTATCGGGAAACTCATTGTCGTAGACGACTTCCGCTCTATGATGCGCCTCGGCACGCAGACCCCGTATAGGCATACGCAGTGCCGGATCGACGCTGCAGTCATGCCCCCCCCGCGTCCAGAAACAGGACGTCATTCTCGGTACCATCATCGTTGAGCAGGGCGACGTAGCCGGCGGTGGCACCGATGACCCCTTTGCAGGCGTCGAAGACACCTCGTGCCGCGTATTCGAAGTCTTCACTGTGGGCACCCGCCCTCGAGGCCTCGAGCAAGGCGGACATTTCCCTCTTCCGTTGCAGCGCCTCGTCGAATGCCAGCCCGACGCGTTCCTCAGCGCGCTTGCGCTCGGTGATGTCTTGCACATGCACCAGGTAGCCCGTGGGCGGTTGGGCATCCTTCGCACCGAGCGGCGCTATCGACGTGTTGAGGAAGATGGTACCTGACTTGGTCGTCTCGTAGAGCCGCTGCTCCCTGACCAGCTCGAAGTCGAACGGCGCCTCGTAGCTGGCTGATTCACCGTGTCGCAGCCGTGCCTTCACATCGTCGGTCACGTTGGGGTCGTCGAACAGGCCGAAGCCTTGGACGGCGGACACGTCCGTGACGCCGAAGATATCGAGGGTTGCCTGGTTGACCGTCAACAGCCGGCCGTCGACGTCATAGACCTCGATGCCCATCGGAGAGTCTTCGTAGATGCCGCGGAACCGCTCCTCGCTCTCCCGCAAAGCCTGTTCAGCCTCCTTCTGCTCGCTGATGTCGAGGATGTAGTGGACGTAGTGGTCTTCGTCCAGGGGAACCCATATGCCGTGATAGTGGGTGTCCCGGTAGTAGACCTCGACCTCACCCGGTTCGCCTGAGTCCCACGTATTGGGAGCCTTGCAGAAGGGGCAGGGATCGTCACGCAGAGCACAGGTCTGGTAGCACGTCATCCCCGGAACGGCGCCGATCTTTCTGGCTGCCTCGTTTGAGGCTACGATCTCCCTTGTGTCCTTCTTAAGGATCATCGCGACGAAGGGGAGATTATCGAGCAGCGCAGCACGCGTCTGGATCTCTCGTTTCAGTTCTTTCTCCGTCTCTTCGTGCCTCGTCGCTGATGCCATGGAGTCTGCGTTCATCACGCGCAGTTGGGCAAGCTCGTCTATGAGCTGCTGTTTGGTCTTTCGCTGATCGTTGATCATCATCGCCTCCAGAATCAGCCGTCCACAAACACAAGAAGGCACCGGTCACCTCAAGATGGCGATTCCGGTGCCTCTGCCCTCTTCCTCTTCCCTGCCTCTTTCCGGAAGTCACCGGTCTCGAGGTCGAGCGGGTAGAAACTGTTGCAATACGTAGGTGGTTATTCTAGTGGTTGATGTGGGGTCATGTCAACGATTCGATTGTGGCAAGAATGCCTGTCCGTGCAGGGTGCAATTACACGATCGGCCATTACCCCCATACCCAAGCCGAAACTCTTTACATTCCCGGTCAGAACAGACTCGGAAATGGCTGCAACAAGACAACCCTATTGTTGCAGCATCGAATCTAATCAGCTACGGCGTTTCCGGATCTAGAGCAATCCGGGAATGGAGCCAGCTGCGAAAACATTTCGGAAATGTCCGTTGACAACAATCGTTCCTCTATTGCGATGGTGTCCCTGCTGATGCCATAAACTCCAACATTCTGCGTGGTGCACTAGCTGAGAGCGTTTCAGGGTTCTGACTAGGCGATTGCCGACTCCTCCTTGAAACGAGCGATGTCTTCCCAAGTGAAGCCGTACTCGAGAAGGACTTCTTCGGTGTGCTGACCGAACTCAGGCGCTGGCATTCGGACTGTAGCCGGGGTCTTGCTCATCATCACCGGGTTGGCCAACTGCTCGATACGCCCACGCTGTGGGTGATCATAAGACACAAAGCAGCCGCTCGCTCTCGCCTGGGGATCATTGATGGCTTCCTTGAGACTCTGATTGGGGGCATAGGGGATCCCATCAAGGAGTGGCCGCCATTCATCCAGAGTCTTGGTCAGGAATATCTCAGTGAAGATCTGCCGTAACTCGGTGACGTCCTCAGCCCGTCCCTCCACTGTGTTGTACTTAGGGTTCTCGGCCAGGTCCTCCCGTCCGACCGCCCTGCAGAACTCTACCCAGTAGCGGTCCGGTTGCAGAATAACGAAGATCAAGGATCTCATGTCCTTGGTCATGTACCTGCCTGTTATCGGGCTGGTTGCCTTGCCGGCGTAGGTGGCCATGATCTGGGCAATCGCCGCCAGGGCCTGTTGCTGTAACTCGACCGGGGGTTGGTCCTGCCAGTCTGCAAAGTCCATCCCCGTAATGAGCGCTGCGGAGACGTCAAACGATATTTGGTAGAGACCGGTGTGGAACAACGAGACATCCACTTCCTGCCCGACCCCTGTCTTCTCCCTCACATACAGGGCCTGCATCACGCCATACGCAAGAGCAAGGCCAACCACATTGTCGCCGATGGCCGGTCGGTAGCCAAGGCAGGGGATCCCTGGATAGGACAGCATGTAGGGGATTCCGGTGCGCGCCCAATAGGCGGTGGTGTCGTAGGCCGGAAGGTCCTTGTCCGGTCCCTCCTTGCCGTAGCCGTTGACATTGCCAAAGATGATGCGCGGGTTTATCCTACTCAAGGTTTCGTAGTCCACCTGGAACCTCTCCAACTCGAACGACCGCATGTTAGTGAGAAACACGTCGGCCTGAGCCACCATCTTGTGGATAATCTCTCGCCCGCTCTGTCTGTAGAGGTCAACGGTGACGCTCCGCTTGTTGCGATTGTAGTTCTCCCAGTTGTAGTCGAAATCGGATGGGCAGCCCGCGCCCTGAGACGCGTGAGCGTCCTTGAACACGCGCCAGTAGTCACCCGTGGTCGGGTTCTCTATGTGGATGACGTCCGCCCCGAAATCGCCGAGGTGACGGGCGCACATTGGCACGGCGGCCACCTGCGAACAGTCGATAACCTTGAGGCCTTCGAGTGCTATGGTCACTTGTTGTTCCTCCCTCTGTCTTGCGCCGGTACGCCCACGCTTACTGTCCAGGCCTGCGATTGGGCGGGCCCTTCTCACGACCGGTCGGGCGTTCCCCGAATCACGAGGCCGGGCACCAAGACGATACCCGGCCTCGTCACCCTCAGGATTGCGGACATGCTATCTCAGCCCCTGCCGATGCGGAACATCTTGGTGCCGCATTTCGGGCAGACGCCTTGAGTTGCCGGCTTGCCATTCTTCATGGTTATGGCCTTGGCGCCGCTCATCTCTCTCTTGGCACGACACTTCACACAATATGCTTCCATGCTTCACTCCTTTAGGTGCCGGTTGTCGGTAGAGGAGCCGGAGGCTTCATCCTCCGGCTCCCCACCTGCAGTGCTGCGAGACAAGATCAAAACCGGTCTAGTTGCCGGTCATCTCCGTCTTCATGGCCTGATCAAGCCAGGCATACTTGAGCGAGCCGCTATAGTTGTAGTAGCCGACAGCATAGGTACCATAGTTGTTCTGCAGCCACGGCCAATACAACATGTAGTAAGCCGGCCTCACGCTGGGAATCATGTAGACCTGCTCAATCAGCCATGGCATCAACTCGCGGTTGATTCTCATCATCGCCGCTTCGTCTGTGCCGGCGTAGGTGATTATTTCTGCATAGGCCTCCTCGATCTCAACTACACTGTAGTCCTCATTGATGCGGCTGGGATTGTAGGAGCCCTCACCCCTGAAGTCGATCATCTTCATGTAGGTGCCGTTGCCCGAGTCGGTGGTGAACACCATCTCGTCGGCGCCGTAGTCTCTGGAACGCGTTATGCTGTTGTAGACGGCATAGTCCACAATATCGAGTTCCATTTCGATGTCGATGTCCGCCAGCATGTCCTGGTAGAGGGAGAGGATATCTATCATTGTTGGCGTGTTCCAGGCGATGACGCTGGTCTTGAAGCCATCGGGGTAGCCGGCTAAGGTCAGAAGCGCCTTGGCCGCGTCCACATCGTGTCCATAGAGCGCCTGGACGTTGTCGGGCAGCTCTTCCAGGGGAACATAGGCATCCATGTAGGCTGTGGTGGGCATCAGTGGCCAGGTCAGTATGTCACCTGAGCCCTGCCAGTACACTTCCTTTATCTTCTCGTGGTCTATCGCCATCAGCATCGCCTGCCGAACCTCTTTGATATAGAAGGGTGACTCCGGCAGATCCGTCCTGAAGAACAGGCCGTCGGTCCCATCGATCGTGTATTCAACCCGCTCCATGTCGGCTAGTTCGGGATCGTCGAAGAGGGGCTGGGCAGCGTTGTAGTTAACGGCGACCAGCCGGTCAATCGTCCCGACGCGGAACGCCGACATCCTGGTGGAGGGGTCCACGATGATCAGCATCTTGATCCCGTCCAGGTACGGCAGCTGGTTCCCCTTGCCCTCGCCGACGGGGTCGGTTTCCCAGTAGTTCGGGTTCTTGACATAGGTGACCGAGCTGTTGGCAACGAAGTCGGTCAGCATGAACGGCCCGGTGCCGAGGCTGTTGCGCCAGTCCTCCTCACCGCCGTAGGCCTCGACTACTTCGCGGGCCACTATTGAGGTATAGTCGGGGAACAGGGTTATCATGTTGACCCACTGGTCCAGGGGAACCGTAACAGTCACCGTCCGGGCAGTGCTATCGGACGTTATTTCCGCGGTCTCACCGAGTTGGGCATAGAAGTACGCAAAATACCCCGCGGTCAGTGATCGCTTCAGGGAGTACTCAACGTCCTCAGCAGTCAGCAGCCGTCCGTCCACCGGCGGCTTGTCGTGCCAGCGGACCCCCTCTCGGATGTGGAAGATGATTGTCCCAAGTTCCGGTATCGTCCAGCTGTCCGCCAGACTGCCTGCCTTCTGGTCCATCCGGTTGTCGCCGCCGTTGATCCAATCGGTCTCACCGGTGCCGGCCGGTCCCTTCGCCCAGTCTCCCTGCAACAGCTCATTGTGAGTCAGTTTTGTGGAGGGAGCGTAGACGTGACCACCGTAGTTGCCACCGACGACTTCGTCAAAGTAGGTGATGTCCGTCTCTGACGCAATCGTGACCACGCCGCCATACTGTGGCGCGGGTGCCGCCGGCTCAACTGGTGTGGGTGCCGCCGGCGCAACTGGTGTGGATGCCGCCGGCGCAACCGGTGTGGATGCCGCCGGCGCAACTGGTGTGGATGCCGCCGGCTCGTCGGCTGGTGCGCATGATGCCACTACCAGTGACGTCACCACCAGACCGACAAAGATCAGTCCTGCAGTTATCTTTTTCATGATTCGTCATCTCCTTTCATGTCGCTCCCCAATCATCGCTGCTGTCTCGCTTTCGGTGGTTTCACATGTCACACCTCCTGTCAGATTGGAGTCACATCAACCGTGCCGTCACTGCTCGGTAGGTACTCTCTTCTGCATCTTTGCCAGCTGCTTCGGCAGTTTCTTCTTGACCGCTGAGTAGCGGCCCAGGCCGCCTCTCAGCCTCGGGTCCAGCACGTCTCTCAGGGCGTCCCCAAACATATTTATGCCCCAGACGACGATAGTGAGGGCCAGACCGGGCCATATCGCCAAGTGCAGCCCTTCGAGCATGTAGGGACGTCCGCGATTGAGCATACCGCCCCAACTGGGGAATGGCTCGGGGATGCCGTAGCCGAGGAAGCTGATACTCGCCTCAGCCAGAATGGCGGCTCCCATGCGCGCCGTGAAGACGATGAGCATGGGGGCCATGATATTGGGCAGGATGTGCCTGATAAGGATTGACCGGGTGTTACAGCCGATAGACCTGGCGGCATCCACATAGCTGTTTTCCTTGATACCGATAACGGCGCCTCTCACGGTCCTCGAACCGGTGATGCCGAAAAGGATCCCCAGCACGATTATCACCTGAGGGACACCCGGCCCGGTCAGAGCCATCAGTGTTATCATTATGAACATGCCGGGAAAGCACATCCAGGCATCAACAAACCTCTGCGTGATCAGGTCAGTCTTGCCACCAATGTAGCCGGAGGTGAGACCAATCAGGCCACTGATGATTGCGGAGAGGGTACTGACTCCAAGGCCGACAAACATGGAGATTCGAGCTCCGTGGATGACGCGGCTGAGCAGGTCCCTGCCTGACTGATCGGTTCCCATCCAGTGTTGCCAGCTTGACTGTTCCAATCTGCCGCCTACAAGGGTTTCATTGTACCCATAGGGGGCCAGCCAGCCGGCAAGGATGCCGACAAGGAGCAGTATCAGGACGATGACCAGACCGACTGTCCCCAGTGGTTTCTCCCTGAGGAATCTGGCAAACAGCTCCACAACGAAGCGACGTCGCTTCTTCTCTGTTATTGCCGCGGCGGGCGGCACGGTCGTGCCCTCAGTCATCTTGCCGATTTCTCCCTCTGCCGGTCATCGGTAGCGGATCCTGGGATCCAGCCAGCCGTAGGTCAGGTCGGTCAACAGGTTGGCGATCAGAATGAAGCCGGCCATCACTATGTTTATCCCCGAGATCACGGAATAGTCCCTCCGCCCAAGGGACTCAACCAGGTACCGTCCCATCCCCGGCAGGTTGAATATCTGTTCCATGATGACCGTGCCGCCGATCAAGACGGGTAGCTGGAGACCCACAATCGTAATTACCGGAATCAGGGCATTCTTCAGGGCATGCCTGGTGACGACTACCCTTTCCTTGAGCCCCTTTGCCCAGGCGGTCCTGATGTAGTCCTGCCTGAGTACCTCCAGCATCATGGTACGTGTCATTCGCATCGTCACGCCGGACATGACCATACCCATGAGTATCGATGGGATGATGAACTGGCCAATGTTCTCGGCGAAATTCTCCGTGATGGGGGTGTAGTCTATGGGAGGCATCCAGCCCCACCAGACTGAAGGGAAGACGATGATCATGGTTGCCAGCCAGAAACCGGGGACGGCCATGAAGAGTATGGCGATGCTGCGTCCCAGGTAGTCCCCGGCGCTATCCTGTCTTATTGCCGAAAACGTCCCGACGGGGAAGGCAATCAGCAAAGCCGTTATCATGGCGATGATGCCGAGTTCCAGAGAGATCGGAACCTTGTCGGCTATCTCACGCAGTATCGGACGCTGTGTCCAGAGTGATTTCCCAAGGTCGCCCTGGAGGATACCAGAAACAGTGCCGTCGTCCTGCTGCCACGCCCCCAGCCAGCGCAGGTACTGCTTCCAAATTGGCTGATCGAGGCCCATGTCATGCCTGATCTGCTCCGCAATCACCTCTATGTCCGCCGACCCCTCGCCCCCTTGTTGGGATGCCAGGAGGTCTATCAAAGAGCCAGGAACGAAGCGGACAGTGAGAAAGACTATTATGGTCACCAGGAGCAGCGTCGGAAGGATCAGGATAAGTCTTCTTATGATGTAGGTACGCATTCAACTCCCTGAGTCACGTTCTACACAACCGCCTCAACCGAAAGTGTGGTC
>SDBV01007953.1_pt1 | contig 14375 bp, 12 predicted proteins | sample 2277081 | NCBI WGS metagenome assembly SDBV01 (sample SAMN10402039, study PRJNA504765) | marine sediment metagenome | isolation source: marine sediment core GS10_PC15, 223 cmbsf | place: Arctic Ocean: Southern Knipovich Ridge | collected 2010
ATGGGGCCCGGTCGCTGGCGATTTCGCCCTATTCCCTTGTGCTTCGGCCACGAAGTGGACTATACTGGCAGCCCATGGACGGGTAGGGGAAAATGTACTCCAACTATGCCACCAACGCCTGAAAAATACGATCACGCTGCCTTCGCGGAGCGCTATCCCCTGCTCGCGACCATTGATGGGCCTTCGGACCTCAAGGCGCTGGAGATCGAGCAACTCGAACCGCTCGCCGAGGAAATCCGCCAAACCATCATCGAGGTGGCTTCGAAGAACGGCGGCCATCTCGCCTCGCCCCTGGGCGCGGTCGAATTGGCCATCGCGCTGCACTATGTCTACGACTTCTCCGAGGACTTCCTCGTGTGGGATGTGGGCCACCAGGCGCACGCCCACAAGATCCTCACGGGACGCCGCGACCGCATCCATACGTTGCGGCGCAAGGGGGGGCTGAGCGGCTACCCGAGCCGCTCGGAGAGCCCCTACGACGCTTTTGGCACCGGTCACAGTTCCACCTCGATTTCCGCCGCCCTGGGCATGGCCGTTGCAGCCGGGTACGGGAAGAACGATGACCGCCAGGCCGTCGCCGTCATCGGCGACGGCGCCATGACGGGCGGCATGGCCTTCGAGGCCCTCAGCAACGCGGGCCACCTAGGGAAGAACATTCTCGTCATCCTCAATGACAACGAGATGGCGATCTCGCGCAACACGGGCGCGCTCGCCGCCTACCTCAGCCGCATGATCACGGGGGGCCTCTACAACCGCGCCAAAGGCGACATCAAGACCTTCATGGAACGCACCATGGGCAAGCAGCTTTTTGAGAAGGCGCGCCGCGTCGAGCACCAGATCAAGGGTATGTTCATCCCGGGCGGGTTCTTCGAAGAACTGGGCGTGCGTTATTTCGGTCCGGTCGACGGCAATTGCCTGGAGACGCTCGTCGAGTGTTTTCAGAACCTCAAGGACATCCAAAAGCCCCTTATCTTCCATTGCGTCACCACCAAGGGCAAGGGCTATCCCTACGCCGAAGAGGACCCGCTCAAGTATCACGGCGTCGGTCCCTACGATATCAACACCGGCGAGAAGCCCGTGGCCGCGCGCACGGCCGAGGAGGAAGCCGAGCCCGCTTCGTTTACTGAAGGCTTCGCCAACGCCCTGATCGAAGCCGCGGAGAAGGACGAGCGCATCATCGGCATTACGGCCGCGATGGCGACCGGGACGGGCCTGGACAAGTTCGAGGACCGCTTCCCCGACCGCTTTTATGACGTGGGCATCTGCGAACAGCATGCCGTTACCTTCGCGGCCGGTTTGGCCACCCAAGGTTTCCGCCCCGTCGCCGCCATCTATTCCACCTTCCTCCAGCGAGGCTACGACCAGCTCATCCATGACGTCTGCCTGCAAGACCTGCCGGTCGTTTTCGCGATGGACCGGGGCGGCCTCGTCGGCGAAGACAGCCCCACGCAGCAGGGGGTCTTCGACCTGTCCTATCTGCGTGCGATTCCGAACCTCGCGATCATGGCGCCGCGCGATAACGAGGACCTTCGCCTGGGCCTGCATTGGGCGCTGAAACAGGACGGGCCCGTCGCATTGCGTTACGCACGCGATAAGGCTCCGCAGATAGGGCCCAAGGATGGCAGAGACGTGACGCGGGGCGAGGTCCTCCGCCAAGGCGACGACGCCTACTTCCTCGCCGTCGGACCCGCCGTCAGATCGTGCCTCCTGGCCGCGGAAGGTCTCGAAGAGCTTGGACTTTCGATCGGCGTGGCCGATGCCCGGTTCATCAAGCCCCTCGACGCCGCTCTGCTCGACAGTATCTCGCACCTACCGATCATCACCGTCGAGGAAAACACACTCGAAGGCGGCTTTGGCTCTGCTGTGCTTGAATACTTCGAGAGCCAAGACAGGTTACAGGACGTGCGCATCAAGCGCGCCGGTGTTCCGGACCGCTTTCTCCCCCACGCCACACGCGCCGAGCAACTCGAAGATACCGGCTTGGGCGTGCCAGGACTTTTCGAGGTCGTCCGCCAGCTCCTCGTCACAGGCTCCCCCCAACGCATCAAGTAGCCGCGGCCACCCTCGCGCCGGGCTAGCCGTAGGGTGGGGCTTGCCCCATCGGATCACTGAAAGTTGTCGCAATGGCGGTAGGCGTCTATGACGGCTTGTTCGCCCTCTTTGCCGGGTTTGGAGTTGCCGTGTTCCATGCCGATGATGCCTGTGAAGGCTTTGCCGTGGATGTGTTTGAAGACGTTTTGGTAGTTGATCTCGCCGGTGGTCGGTTCTTTGCGGCCGGGGTTGTCGCCGACTTGGATGTAGGCGATCTCGCTCCAGGCGCGGTCCATGTTGGGGATGAGGTTGCCTTCGGTGATCTGCTGGTGATAGAGGTCGTCGAGGATCTTGCAGGATGGGCTGGCGACGGCTCTGCAGATCTGATAGGCCTGCGGGATCTTGGTGAGGAAGAGGCCGGGATGGTCGCGCCAGGGGTTGAGCGATTCGAGCACCATCACGAGGCCGGAGGGTTCGCAGATCTCGGCGCAGCGTTTGAGGTTGTCGACGACGAGGGCGGTCTGGTAGTCCCACTCGAGGCCGAGGTGGTAGCGGCCGGGGACGACGGTGCACCATTTCGCGTTGACGCGTTTGGCGACTTCGACGGAGCTGCGCATCTTGGCGAGGACGGGTTCCATGTCCTCGGGCTTGGGCGACGCGAAAGTGACTTCCCCGAAGTCGGCCGAGGCGACGAAGACGCCCATCTCCATGTCGAGGCGCGTCATCTCGCGGGCGATGCTTTCCTGCAGACCGACGGCTTTGTTGAGCATGCCGTTGTCTTCGAGCGCGCGAAAGCCCTGGTCGGCCATGAACTTGAGCTGGTCGATGGGGTCGCTGCCGGCGTGCTGGCGGAACATGCCGAAGTGCGGCGCGTATTTCAGGTTGAAGGGCGGTTGCGCGGCCTTGACGATTGTGCGCGGCGCGGCGGCGGATACCAGGGCGGCGCCTGCTGCCGCCGATGCGAGGAATTGTCGTCTGTTCATGGCCGGGATCCTCATCCTTCTTGTTCGGAAGATCAATACAACTCCATCACGAGCGACGTGATCTTCCAGTTCGATTTTTCTTTCCGAAGCGAGAGCTCGAACACCGCTGTGCCCAAGTCTCCTCGTAGGCCGACGGGGTATATGCGCGCTTGTCCATTCTCGATCGTAAGGGCCTGGTCCATGGTCTCGATGGATGCGTTCTCGAAGAAGCCGCGTTTGCGCGCGACGCCGAAATAGTCGGAGAGCGCGTCTTTGTCCGGCCACGCGCGACTGGCAAAATCGCGCGATACCAGGCCAAGAGCGCACCTGAAATGCTCGTTGGCAAGATTGTCCTGCCAAGTGCGCGCGACCTGGAGCAATCGCTCCTCGTCGTCTGGGCGGCTGACCGTTGTCGCGCAGCCCGCGAGGGCCGTGCAGGCGATGGCGGCGAGGGCGAACAGCGTTGCCTTGTGGAGGGTCGGGCACTCTCTCATCGCGATTGTTCCAGTGGGCGCATAAGAAGTATGTGTAGCAAGGCTTTAGGGGTGTCCGTCACGATACACGGCGTTCGGAAGTTGATCAAGCTGCGTAAGTGGGCTATTTTCACGGTATGGTGCGGGGACGATGGCCGGATCGGGGGATTCGGCGGGGATCCCTGGGCCGCGAACTTTTCTGGCGGGACGGTGTCTAATGGAATAGGCGCGCACGGAGTAGCGTAAAGGCGCTACTGGAGTACTCGGCGGTTTTGGAATTGTTAAAGGTTGAAGAGCGGGACGCGGATTTCGCGTTGGTGGAGGAGTGCCGGAATGGGGACGGCTCTGCCTTCGAGACGCTGGTGCGGCGCTATAAGGACAGGGTCTATAACGTGGCGTACCGGTTTCTGGGGAACCATGAGGACGCGCAGGATGTTGCACAGGAAGTATTTGTCCGGGCCTACCGCGGGATTGAGGGGTTCAAGGGCGATTCGAAGGTGTACACGTGGCTGTATAGCATCGCGGGGAATCTTGCGCGGAATAAGCTGCGGGATTCGAAGCGTAAGGGTCGGAATAAGGGGACCTCACTCGAGGGGTTGGAGGCCCAGGCGCCGGGTGTTGCTCAGACTTTGGCTACGGCGCGTGAAACCCCTGAGGAGGCGGCCCGTAGGCATGAGACTGAGGAGGCGCTACAGGCGTGTCTTGAGGAGCTTCCGGAGCATTACCGGATTGTGTTCGTGCTGCGGACCTTTGAGCAGCTTAGCTATGAGGAGATCGCGGATTCGGTCGGCTGCCCGAAGGGGACGGTCAAGTCGAGGCTTAATCACGCGCGGAAGTTTCTGCATGAGAGCCTGAAGGCGCGTAGCATTATTTAGGGAATATGACGTTGAAACGAAACGCAAATTGCATGGAGGTCCGGGAGGAGTTCTCGGCGCTGCTGGATGATGAGCTGACGCTTGAGGAGCGGGAGCGGGTCGAGGGGCATCTGGCTGAATGCGCTGAGTGTTTGCGGGAGCTTGATGCGCTCAAGCAGGTGGATGTGGCGTACGGCGGACTTTCGACGGTGAATGCGCCGGAGGATTTTGAAGAGGGCGTGCGGCAGGCGATCCGACCCCGCACGCGTTGGTTTCCGGCTTTAGGGGGGGCGCGGCCGGCGAGATGGTTGCGTCCTGCTGCGGCGATGGCGGCGGTTCTCCTGGCGATGATTGGCGCTGTGTTTCTCTTAGGGCCAGCGGGGCCGGAACGGTTTGAGGTCGCCAATGTGCTGGAGAATGAAGCTCCTCCGGCCCTGATGGCTGAAGAGGGCTTGTTCTCCCCCACTCCTGCGGCGCCTGCGGGAGCGCCACCCTTGGCGGTGAATGAGGAGGTGCGTGCAGGAAAGCCGTCGAGTGTGCGGGCGCTCGATGAGAAGGGGGATGCCGAGTTTGTTGACGATGTCCGGGAGAGGTTTGTGCGCGAACGGCTGGAGCTGGATGCGCCTGAAGCGGCCGAATCTGATGCGGATAGTTTGCGATCTGAATCGAAGGCCAATCCGAAACCGAAGCCGAAGAAGGATGAGTTGGCGCAGGAGAGACTCCAGTCGCTTGGTTATGTGGATGGGGCGGGCGCAGGAGTTCGCAAGAGACGTGTAGCGGGTAGACAGCTAGCTGCCGAAGCTGCTGTCCCGTCGCGCGGGGTCGGTGAGGCGAAGGAGTCGTTGCAGGTTGGGTCGAAGGAGGGTGTGCGTTTCGATGCTGAGAATGAACCACAGAGTGCGGATGCGGAGCAGGTCGTGACGACGAGCGAGGCCTTGCAGGAAGAGTACCTGGAGGAGCGGGCGGAGATTCTTGGCGATCCGGCTAGGGGGGAACCGGCTGATGTGGAATTGGGCAAGGCTGTCGACTCGGCGCGGGAGTTTGGTTTTACCGGTGAGAGTGTGGCCGATGACGAACAAAGTCCGACGGGTCGCCTCGAGGACCGGGTTGCGCGTGTGTTGGAGCAATCGGCGCCGGTGAAGACGGTGCGTGTGCGCAGCTACGAGGTTGAGGCGGATGGGAGCTGGGTGGAGAGGGGGTATGACGGGGAGAAGACGACGCTTCTGAAGCGGGGTTCGAAGGATCTTGAGGCGCTCGTCGCCCTTGAGCCGGATATTGAGAGGATCGTGCAGCGTCCGGCGCGCATTGTTTTTCAGGTCAATGGGAAGTGGTATGTGCTTGAGGCGGCGGAGGAAGAATAGTCGTTGGTCGAGGGGACTTCTGGGCAGTCGCTGGTCATTTTATGAGGACTGTAATGCCTCGGGTTTTTCGAAGTAGTGTCAGGAGTAGGCCGGCTTTCGCGAGGTAGATGGCGTTATCGATGAGCGTGCGGTGCTTGTTGCGGTAGATCTGCGACACGAGGTTGTCGGTGTGGGGATAGAGGCGAAAGTCGCTGAATCCCACTTTTTTTGCGGCGCGGATGATTTTTGAGGGGGGCATGTCGCGCTCGGGTACTCCGTAGCGTTCCACATTCTCGCGTGTATGGGGGTTTTTTGTGTGGCCGTGGCCGGGCTCGGATGCGACGCAGACGCCGTGGGGTCTGAGGGCTTGGTAGACGGCGGCCAGTGCGTCTTCTTCGTTTTCGGAATGGTGAAGCGAATCGTAGAAGACGGCGCAATCGAATGCTTCATTTAGGCATCGGTTTTCGTAATCGCTTACGACGAACGCGAGGTTGTCTAGGCCGTAGCGCCGCTTGTTGATTTGGGCGCAACGAATCATGTCGGATGAGATGTCGAGGCCGACGACGTTGTAGCCTCGCTGGGCGAAGAAGCAGCTGGTCCATCCGGTACCGCAGCCCATGTCGAGTAGGCGCGCGGGGGGCGGTGGTAGAAGGGACATCACGGCGCCGACAGCGATGAGGTACTGGGCGCAGTTGTCGTCGGAGTAGGGTTTGTTCAGGGCGTGCTCAAGTGCCCCCTCGCCCGCTCTGTTGAGGAAATCTATCTCGTCTTGCTTGGACAAGCCTGGAGCCTATGTGCCTGGGGAATTGTCGTGGCGCTGGGCGCTACTATACCCCGACGCTCGACGCGATTTCCTTCAGGCGGTCCCAGGAGAAGATGCCGGAGCTGTGGCCGTCGTTCCAGGCGATGCTGACGGCGTAGTTGCCGAGGGTGTCGATGGACGTGGCTTGGATATCGGGTGCGATGGTCTCGGGATCCAGTAGCTGCTCTCCGGAGTATTCCTCGACGCATACGGCGCATTGACAGGCGGCGCGGACATCGCGGTTCGCAAGCAGATCTTCGGCGCCGTCGGGCCATTGCACGCGAATTTGGCCGGGCTGGGGGGTCACAATGGGGAGGGCCTCTTGCTGTAGGCGCCGCTTGCCCACCGCGCGGTGGAGGTTGTCGGTCAGTTGTTTGAGGGGTTCGAGATCGGCTGCGGCGGTGGTGTCTGAAAGGTTTGAAATGCCTTCGATGATGGGGAATTCTGCGAGTGTATCGAGGCCGAAGCGATCCTTTAGGGCTTGCGCGCTCTGGCCGAAGAGGTAGTGCTTTTTGTCGCAGTTGTCGCAAATGAAATAGGCCATGTTCTCGACGATGCCGAGGACGGGGACGTTGACTTTTTCGAACATGAGGATCCCGCGCGCGACGTCGACGAGAGAGAGAGAGTGCGGGGTGGTGACGATGATGGCGCCGTCGAAGGAGGCCTGCTGGACGAGGGTGAGCTGGATGTCGCCGGTGCCGGGGGGCATATCGATCAGGAGGTAGTCGAGCTCGCCCCAGTCGGTCTGTTGGAGGATCTGTTGGGCGTAGCCGGAGACCATGGGGCCGCGCAAGACGGCGGGCGCGTCTCCCATCAGGAATCCGATGGACATGAGTTTGAGTCCGTCGACTTCGACGGGGATGAGCATGTTGTCGCGCATCATGATTTGCGGTTGGTGGATATTGAACAAGGTAGGGATGGATGGGCCGTAGATGTCGGTGTCGAGCAGGCCGACGCGAAGGCCTTCACGCTGTATGGCGCAGGCGAGCTGGGCGGCGATGGTCGATTTGCCTACTCCACCTTTGCAGGAGGAGACGGCGAGTACCGTGTCGACCTTGAGAAGCGAATTAATTTCCAGGGAGGCATGTCTTTTGGGGTGCATGGCGCTCAATTGAACGTTGACTGATTTGACGCCCGGGATGGCGCTGACTGCCTGCGCGCAGGCGGTCTTGAATTGCTCTTTTACGGGGCAGGCGGGGGTTGTTAGTTCGACGGTGAAACTCACGTCTCCTTCGGAAATCGTCAGTTCTTTTATGAACCCGAGGGAGACAATGTCTTTGCCTAGATCGGGATCGATGATGCCGCGCATTGAGTCGAGGATTTGGTCGTCTGTAAGCATTTGGTAACTCCGAGCTTATGTCATTTGCCGAAATTGGGTTAGCCAGTGTAGCAGGCCCTGCTATGGAATGTCTAAAGCTTGGCCGCCTTGGTCCGCATAAGGTCGGAACCCGCTTCAGGCCTCAAATAATCCCGAAGGGGGGGGGGCCGGTAGAGGTCTGTGGTGTGGATTGAGTGCCTGGCTTGGGGTGCTCAGGACACCGAATCACGCTCTTATTGATTTGATGGCGCAATTTTCGTGACCAATCATGTATAATATCCGCGAGGGGTCGGCTGGCATTGCCGATTATGAAGGGGGAACGTGCAGTTCGGTTCGTGCGTCAGAGGTCTGTCTGGCGCACTCGATATCGCACGAAACCTGGTTCTTCCCGAACACACACTGGGGGATTGTCGTATGCGGGGTTTGGTGGTAGATGATTCGAGCGTAATGAGAAAGGTCCTCACGGGTGCGTTGTCGCGCGTCAGTATTGATGAGGTTGATGAGGCGACTGACGGTCAGGAGGCGGTGAATCTCGTTAGTGAGGGCAATGAGTACGTTGTAATTCTGATGGACTGGAATATGCCGAATATGACGGGTATCGAGGCGGTGAGGGCCATCCGGGATTCGGGGAATTCGACACCTATTATCATGGTGACGACTGAGGCGGAGAAGGAACGCGTTATTGATGCTGTGAAGTCGGGGGCCAATAGCTATATCATTAAGCCGTTTTCGCCGCAGGGGATCGTCTCGAAATTGCAGGAGGTGCTCGAATTGCCTGAGGGCTAGATTAGGCCGATAGGTTGCATTCGGTGTTTGTGTATGCGGACAATTAAGACAAGAAGACGCGTGCACTGCCGCTCGACCTGGGGGGAAGGTGCTTGAGGGGAAGGGCCTTGGCATCGTAGGCGCATATGTTGGTTGCTTAGGACGTAGGGGAATGAACCATCGGGGAGACGAGCGAACATGCAGGCCGAGCTGATCAATCCGTTTATTGAGAGCGTGCAAGAAATATTCAGCACCATGCTGACTTCGAACGCGAAGCGCGGCAAGATTAGTGTGAGCAGGGACAATAAAGGGCCTGGGGAACTCTTGGCGATCATTGGGATAGTTGGAGAAAGCAAAGGTACGGTTGCTGTCTCGTTTCCTACGGATACGGCCTTGCGGGTCGTGGGCCGGATCGCCGGCATGGAGTTTGACAGTGTGGATGAGACGGTCGTTGACGGGGTGGCGGAAATCGTCAATATGATCGCCGGCGGCGCTAAGGCGAAGTTGACGACAAACGGGAAGCGGCCGATGGATCTTGGGTTGCCGAGTGTGGTGACGGGGAAGGACTTTCAGGTGGATTATCCGAAGAGGTCGATCTGGTTGGAGGTGCCTTTTGAAAGCGATCTGGGACCGTTCTTGATGCGTGTCACTTTTGAATCGAGTAACGGATCGAATTGATGCCCGGTTTGGACGCCGGGTTGGCTGGGTACGCAGACTGAGTGTGTGGGGCTGGTGAAGGGATCCATAGGTTGGTCTGTAGGTTTGTGGGTCTAACATCCCCCTTGTTCGCCTTTCGTTCTTGTCCTAAATAGCGTCTGTTGGACAGGCGAATTCCCGTCTCACAGCCCCCGCGCATGGTGAGAATCCTGGAAACTCTTTTATGACGGGCTCTGATGCTCATGTGGCGCTCTTTGGGGAGGGCATCTTTTGGGGATCGCTGTTGACATTGTGGGTGAACCGGACTAGGATCTATGAGGATCGCCCGTGATGGTCGCGGGTGGGCGTGTGTGTGTGTGTGGTAGATGCTGGCTGAATGCCTGAAGGGTCAATCCATGGCTGTCACTGAATCTAAGGCGGTTTCGCTGAATCGGCGTATCGAGGAGTTTTTGCTTGCGCGGGGGGCGGTCAAGGTCGGTTTTGCGACGCTGGAAACGTTGGCGGGCGGGCCTCCTAGTGTCGATTTGACGTATAAGTTGGCGGACGCGAAGTCTGCGGTGAGTTTCGCTTTCCCGCTGAATAAGGACTATATCCGGCCGTTCTTGGCGAAGGAGGACCGGGCCTCTCATGAGAAGGATGATGCGGATGCCTTTGCGTACACGAAGGCGTTGTCGTGGGAATGCGCTGAGATGTTGAGCGAGGCTGGACATCCTTCGAAGGGTACGACGGCCAACGTCAAGTACCGGACGGAGATGGAGGGCTGGGAGAAGGGTCAGTATCCTGATATCAGCCACCGCTATATTGCGGTGAGGTCGGGGGTGGGTTCTTTTGGGTGGTCTGGGAATGTGGGTATTGTGGGGTATGGTACGACGATTGCGCTGGGGACGGTCGTTACGACGGCGGAGTTGGACGCGACGGATGCGATTCCTGAGGCTAAGGGTTTTTGCGATAAGTGCAAGATCTGTGTGGCGTCGTGCGCGACGGAGATGTTCGATAAGGAGAAGTCTACGACTGTCACGATTGGCGGCGTTGAGTTTACGTATTCGGCGCGTAGGAACTTGAGCCGGTGCTTTATGTGTTGCGGCGGCGCCACGGGGCTGCATAAGTCTGGGAAGTGGTCGACGTGGTCTCCGGGTAGAATGGTGCTGCCGGATGGGGACGGGGATGAGGAATTGGATCCGGTGTATCGCAGCGCCATGGAGAAGCAGAGGAGGCGTCCGCCTATGCCCGGTGGCGCGAAGGCTACGTTGAAGCTTCACAACCAGCCCGATGCGGTATTGCCCAAGGTGGTTTTAACCTGCGGCAATTGTCAGTTGGTTTGTTGGGGCGATAAGAAGGAAACGGCGAAGAACTTGCAGATCTTGCAGCGGTCGGGGTGTGTTGTGCAACGGCCGGATGGCAGTATCGAGGCGCTTGCTCCTGATGAGGCGGCGGCGGAATTTGACAAGATGGATCCGGAGCACCGGGAGGCTTATTGTTAGCCGGCTAACCGTATTCTTTGAGTTTGCGGTAGAGGGTGCGAAGGCCGATGCCGAGGGTCTGGGCGGTTTCTTTTTTCTTGTAGCCGCAGGCCTTGAGTGTCTCGAGGATGACGATCCGTTCAACTTCCTGCATTGATGCGCCTTGGGGGAGCCGGATTTCGGAGGCGGCGGGCGAGGCGTTTCGCCGAATGGCCAGGGGGATGTCGAGAACGTCTAGTTGCTGTCCGCTCTGAGCGCCGAGGACCATGGCGTGGATGGTGCTGCGTAGTTGGCGGAGGTTGGCGGGCCAGTCGTGGCGCATTAGGAGGTCGAGGGCGTTTCGTGTAATGCCGGGTATGTCTTTGCCGCTGTCTCTGGCGGCTTGGTGAATGAAGCGCTCTGTGAGCAGCGGGATGTCGTCGAGGCGGTCGCGCAGGGGGGGCAGTTCGATCGTGAGGGCGTTGTGGCGGCGCTGTAGTTCGGCGAGGAAATCGCGGGTTTTGTCGGTGGCTTCGAGGTCGGGTGTGACTGAGACGATGAGCCGGATGTTTGCGGGTATTTGACGGCCTTCTCCGAGGCGCTGGGTCTTTCCGGTTTCGAGTGTGGTCAGGAGTTGTTCGAATAGTACCTGTGGGACGGCGGTGACTTCGTCGAGGTAGAGGGTGCCTTGGTCTGCGAGCTCGACGCGGCCGGGACGGGTTTCGTTTGCGCCTGGGAATACGCCGGCGGCGTGTCCTAGGAGTTCGCGTTCGGTGAGGGGTAGTGAATCGGGGCCGCAGTTGAGTTTGACGAAGTGCCCGTCGGTCCTGGGGCTGTTGTGGTGGATGACTTGTGCGGCGAGGTCTTTGCCGGCGCCTGGTTCGCCTACGATGATGATGGGGATCTCTGTGGGTGCGGCTTGTCGTATTTTGTCGTAGGCTGCGGCGAATTTTCTGGAGCGGCCGGCTAGAGATGCGAGTCCGTAGGTTTCGTCGAGCCGGCGGCGTAGGCGGAGTTGCTCGTAAACGAGTCGTTGGTAGCCTAGTCCGCGTTCGATTACGGCTTCGAGTTTTCCTATGTTCAGGGGTTTGGTCTGAAAGTCGTAGGCCCCTTGCCGCATCGCTTCGGTGGCGAGTTCGATGTCTGGGTCTTTTGCGATCATGACGACGCAGATTTCTGGGTTGCGGTCTTTGGCGATGCCCATGAGGCGCATTCCGTCGACGCGCTCGATGTTGAGTTCGGTCACGAGAACGTCGAATGGGCGCATGTCGAGGCAGTTGTGGGCTTTTTCGTCGTCGTCGACCCATTCGACTTCGTATCTGCGCCGGGCAAGGGAGGAGATGATGGATTCGCCGACGTCTGGGTCGCGGTCTACGAGGAGGATTTCTGCGGTGGGGGCGTGTGGCATCCGGGAACTCCGAGGCTTCCAGATTGAGTTTAGCAAAGGGTCGAGTTGGGCTTCAAACCTCGGAGAATGAAGGGCCCGGTGCGCTTTTCGCTTGTTGAACGGGGGGAGCGTTCGTGTTAACATGGCCGCGTCCGTGGAATGGGGGATTTTGTATGGGCCGGCTAGCGCTAGTGGTTTGTCTTGCCGCTGTTTGTGGCTTTGTGGCCGCGGGCTGCAAAAGTATGCCTGATGACGCGCCCCCTCCGAGTGCGAAGGTGGACTCTTTGACGATCCAGGGGGCCCCGGCGGAGGTCTGGCAGGGGACGCGGCAGGCGCTCCTGGATCAGGGTTACGAGATCTATACTCGGGACAAACGCGGGCTTTTTGTAGCGTATACGAAGGTTGAACGGCGTTTTTTCGTCTTCCCGCATCGAACTCAGTTAACGGTCACATTTGAGGCTGTTTCCGAGGACGAAACGCGACTCTCTGTGGAGGCTGTTCATCAGAAGTATAGGGTCAGCTTGCTGACCTATCCTGATTGGCGAGACGATCCTGAACCTGCGGAGGGGGATGAGGGGGGTGTTCTTCTTGAGGCCATTAGAGGGGCAATTGGCGGGGGCGGTGGGGCGTCCAAGCTGGAACCTGTAGAGGATGCTGAGTAGCTCTTCGTGGATCCGAATTGACTTAAGTCGTTGAAACGGTTTGAGTTCCGCATGCAGATTCCTCTTCTCTCGAGATGAGCGGCTATTTTGGCAGCCGTGGTGCTTGGTGTGCGGGAGGCAAGCTCGGGTCTGCTCGGGAATAGGGAGAGTTGGCTGGTGTTTGTATTCAAACACGGTGTGCATTGCTGTGTGGGGGAAGTGGACTTGTGTAAGGTTGCAGATCAAAATATGGGTATAGTGCTAAAAATACTTACAGATTTGCATTAATTACTAGCCAGTGTTACACTCTAGGTAACGCAGCTAACTTGAAAGAAGGTGACGCGGATGCTATCGCTTATCGAGGTCCAATGTCCCCATTGTGGAGCGAGAGGCCAGATTATGGTGCCTCCTGTGGGCGCGATAATCATTGGGCCGTGTCCTCAGTGTAATGAGCTGGTGGTTGTGTTTTGTGGGCATGTGCTCGCTCTGGATAGGGGAATCATGGAGAATGGCTCGACGGATGACCGCCGCGAGCATCTTCTGAGTGTTTTGACTGAGTTCTTGCATGATCGTATCGCCAAACTGCTTAGCGATGACGCTGAAATGGTTGACGGGGAACTCGCTGAGGGGGCCGCCGAGGAGTATGGTGCGCCGACCGCTGGGGACGCGTTTGCCGATGAGAAGCCTGCGAGTGAGAAGAGTCCGATTTCGCAGACTGAATTCGAGCGGTTCACGGATGTCGATCTGAAGCTCTTGGATAACAAGGCGTACTTTAAGTCGGTATTCGAGACGGAGTAGACCACTCGGGCCGGGCCAGGGCGACAGATGCCCCCCCATTTTTTTTTCTCTGCCTTCCTGCAATAGAGGTTTGTTCTTGAGCTTAGGAAGGCCCAGTTTTGGTTCATACAGGTCGACGAGTCTTGTCATCGACATTCGTATGAGATCCTCCTGTTGGCGCTGGTTTTGATCGGTCCTGGTCTTGTTGCGCCGAGCATAGGTGTGCATGTCCCGTGTCCATGCACCTGCTCCAAGACTGGGGACCCTTGAGACCCAGGTCCTTGGTGTTGACTTTTCGGGTTGTGAGATGAAACAATTCTGGCGCCGGAGCTCAAACATCGAGTCCGCCGGGGTCTGTTGGCGCAATATTCGACTACATTTTTGATTCTTGGGGCACGCATCGCGCATGCGGGGGAAGCAACGCCGACACCTTTCCACACACTGAGTTCGCTCACGATCCGTCTATCGCACGGGCGCCGCACGGCGTCCTGAATACCAAAAAACTGGAATTGAATATCGAAGGAAAAGGATTGATCAATGACGTCTAATTTGCTGCTCAATGTGCTGCTGCAGGCCATCGGCGGGCTGGGCATTTTTCTTCTGGGCATGAAGTACATGTCCGAGGGCGTGCAGTTTGTCGCGGGCCCGCGCCTGCGGCGGATGATCAATCTCGCCACGCGCAACCGGTTCATGGCGGTTGGGATGGGCACGCTGGTAACGTGCATGGTCCAGTCCAGTTCGATCACCACGGTGATGGTTGTAGGGTTCACGAACATCGGACTGATGAACATCATGCAGGCCTTTGGTGTGATCATGGGCGCCAACATCGGTACGACGATCACGGGCTGGATACTGGTCCTCAAGATAGGCGCGTGGGGACTGCCCATCATAGGTTTCGCCGCGTTCTTTCATCTTCTGTCGAGACGGGA
>SDBV01007954.1_pt1 | contig 14375 bp, 18 predicted proteins | sample 2277081 | NCBI WGS metagenome assembly SDBV01 (sample SAMN10402039, study PRJNA504765) | marine sediment metagenome | isolation source: marine sediment core GS10_PC15, 223 cmbsf | place: Arctic Ocean: Southern Knipovich Ridge | collected 2010
AATGATGTATGGAAGTCCAACCTGGCGGGCTAATAGAATATGCTCTCGGGTCTGAGGCATAGGACCGTCTGGAGCTGAAACCACTAAAATGGCGCCATCCATCTGGGCGGCTCCTGTAATCATGTTCTTAATGTAGTCTGCGTGTCCTGGAGCGTCAATATGAGCGTAGTGACGCTTCTCAGTCTCGTATTCAGAGTGGTGAAGGGCAATGGTAATTCCCCTCTGCTTTTCCTCAGGAGCCTTATCAATGTCCTCAATCTTCTCCAGCTTCACCTTCTGGCCAGATAGGTTCAAAGAGTGAAGAATAGCTGCCGTTAACGTAGTCTTTCCATGGTCAACATGGCCGATGGTTCCGACATTTACGTGGGGCTTAGTTCTCTCAAATTTCTCTGCTGCCATAATGTTTTTAGTTTATGTAAGTTAGTTACTGATTACTACTAATTGAGTATACACTTTAGTGCTTAAAACGTCAAGAGTATTAGGCAGGAAGGTCGTCTATAGTCAACTCATCCTCATCAGCCGGTACATCCTGTATCTCTTCCACTGACTTATTATTACTATGTTTCGACCTATACTCCTCATAAGAAACCACCACAAATATGGGTTCCCCGTTTTCTACAATAATTAGCTTCCCGCCTTCTTTCTTTATTAAATCTTGTAGCTCTTTTAAGTCCATAGTCTTATGTGCGAGCTGCCGTTATCTCTTCAGCCAGGTTGCGCGGCACCTCCTCATAATTATCAAACTCCATTGTAAAGGTTCCTCTTCCTTCCGTCAAGGAACGAAGATTTGTTGCATACCCAAACATTTCAGCCAAAGGCACCTTAGCGTCAATAACCTTGAGTCCACCCCTATCCTGGGTCTCCTCAATACGGGCTCTTTTAGAAGATAAGTCTCCAATAGCATCCCCAAGGAAGTTTTCAGGTACCGTAACCTCAAGTGCCATAATGGGTTCAAGCAACACAGCACTTGCCTTCTTGGCCGCATCCTGAAATCCCATGGAGGCTGCAATCTTAAAGGCAATCTCAGAAGAGTCTACTTCATGGTAGGAACCGTCAAACAAGGTAACCTCAACATCTACCACAGGGTATCCTGCGACAACTCCCCTATCCATGGCTTCGCGAACTCCCTTTTCTACGGCAGGAATGTATTCTCTTGGGATTGTTCCTCCCTTAATCTCGTTAACAAACACAAAGCCCTCTCCACGCTCTCGAGGCTTTACGCGCAGGTACACGTGTCCGTACTGCCCTCGTCCGCCTGATTGGCGAACATACTTTGATTCTGCCTCAGCTTCCGCCTTTACGGTCTCCTTATAGGCAACCTGGGGTCTGCCAACTCCTGCGTCAACATTAAACTCGCGCTTCATCCTGTCCACAATGATCTCAAGGTGTAACTCCCCCATGCCGGCAATAAGGGTCTCCCCTGTATCCTGGTCAGTAGAAACCCTAAAGGTAGGATCTTCTTCTGTAAGCTTACGCAAAGCAAGACCCATCTTCTCCTGGTCGGCCTTGGTCTTAGGCTCAATCTTAATTGAGATAACAGGTTCAGGAAACGTAATCTGCTCTAAGATAATGGGAGCAGACTCATCCACCAGGGTATGCCCTGTTGAGGTATTCTTTAATCCTACTGTGGCAGCAATGTCTCCGGCATACAGTTCCTCTACCTCTTCTCTGTCTGCTGCATGCATGCGAAGAATACGGGCGATACGCTCTTTCTCTCCTGTAATTGTATTTAAAACATAAGATCCCTTCTTTAAAGTACCAGAATACACCCGAAAGTACGTTAACGTACCTACAAAAGGATCGGTAGCTACCTTAAAGGCAAGAGCGGCAAAGGGTTCCTCATCCGAGGGCTTGCGCTCAAGAACCTTTTCTGGATCCTTTGGATCCACGCCCTCAATAGCCCCAACATCTACGGGCGAAGGAAGATAATCTACAATAGCGTCAAGCAAGAGCTGAACCCCGGTATTCTTTAAAGCAGATCCAGCAAATACAGGAATAATGGTTCGAGCAAGCACCGCCTTACGCAATACCTTTCTAATGTCCTCTACTTTAATCTCCTCTCCTGCAAGGTAAGCGTTCATCATCTTCTCATCCTCTCCTGCAACCCTCTCCATAAACTTTCCCCTCCACTCCTTTGCTTTATCAGCAAACTCAGCTGGAATCTCTTCTTCCTTCATCTTCTCTCCAAGTTCCCCCTCAAAGCGGTATGCTTTCATTGAGATTAAATCAATAACCCCAGATAGCTTCGCCTCCTCTCCCATGGGAATATGTACAGCTAATGCGTCTTTGGTCAGCTTGTCTGTAATAGAAGCCAGTCCCTTTTCAAAGGAGGCTCCAGTTCTATCTAACTTATTTAAGAAACAGATGCGGGGTACCTCATACTTGTCAGCCTGGCGCCAGACGGTCTCTGACTGCGGCTCTACCCCAGCAACCCCGTCAAATACCACAACAGCTCCGTCCAGCACTCTTAAAGAACGCTGGACCTCAGCGGTAAAGTCAATGTGGCCTGGTGTATCAATAATATTAATTCTGTACTGATTCTCTTTATCTTGCTTAAGATAAGAAGGAATCCAAAAGCATGTGGTGGCGGCTGAAGTAATGGTAATACCCCTTTCGCGCTCCTGCTCCATCCAGTCCATTACAGCCGCTCCCTCATGAACCTCACCTATCTTGTGTGAGATACCAGTGTAAAACAAGATGCGCTCGGTAACCGTAGTCTTACCTGCATCAATATGGGCAATAATTCCAATATTTCTTACTTTTTCAATGGGATACTCTCTTGGCATAACTATCTTGTAAAATTATCTGTTTTCGTTTAACATTGTTTATACAGTACCCTGGGAGGATACCATGTCGCTCACTAGAGATAAGATCCAAAAGGGCGGAAAGTACGTAGAGGAAGATACAAATCAACAAACAATCTACACCCTCTACACAGAGCCCATTCCTGGAGAAGATATCGTTCTCTTCAGCATTGAAAGCGGGAGTCCTATGGACCACCCGATCTCAGAAGCTGAGTTCCTCGAACTCTTCTCTGTGGCACCGAACGCTTCAAGCTAGTAGGTGCTTTCTCTTTTTACCAGGCAAAATGTGCAAACGCCCTGTTGGCTTCTGCCATACGGTGCGTATCCTCTCTCTTCTTAATTGCCGTTCCCTCATTCTTAAACGCAAGCAGTATCTCTTCTGAAAGAGAATCTGCCATGGGCTTTCCCTTATGTGAGCGGGCTGCAGTCAAAAGCCATCTCATACCCAGAGAGTTCCTTCTGTTCCCTTTAACCTCCATAGGTACCTGATAGGTGGCTCCTCCAACACGGCGTGATTTCACCTCAACCTGTGGGGTAATATTGGCAAGAGCGGTCTCAAAGACCTCTACTGGATTCTTCTTTGACTTCTCCTTTACAATATCTAAAGCCCTGTACATTATCTTTGAAGATGCTGACTTCTTTCCCCCTTTCATCATGTGATTGATGAACTTAGCTACGGGAACTGAGCTGTAAATGATATCCGGATCAACCTGCCTTAATTGTATCTTTCCTCTTGGCATATAATTAGGCGGCAGCCCCAGGCTTTTTAACTCCGTACTTAGATCTCTCCTGCTTTCTGCCTTCCACTCCGCCTGCGTCTAAGACTCCGCGTACAACGTGGTATCGAACTCCAGGAAGATCTCTTACCCTCCCTCCGCGCAACAGGACCACTGAGTGCTCTTGCAGGTTATGTCCCACGCCTGGAATATAAGCTGTAACCTCCATGCCATTGGAGAGTCTAACTCTTGCTACCTTGCGAAGAGCAGAGTTTGGCTTCTTTGGAGTCGTAGTAAAGACACGAACGCAAACGCCTCTCTTAAAAGAAGAGGGATATATTCTTGGTCGGTTCTTTTGAGTATTAAATCCAAAGGCCAAGGCTGGTGACTTTGAGCCCTTTTTCTTGGTCTTTCTTCCTTTTTTAATAAGTTGTCTTATTGTAGGCATTGTCTTTAATAATAAAACCCGGTTAAATGAGTTTCACAACAGATAACTTATCAGAAAAGAAGGCTATTGTCAACTGAAAGTAAATCTCCTGTAATAAAGAAAAAAAGCAATACGATTGGGATCCAAATAATCTGATAGAAAAATAAGATAATAAATAACAGAATAAACATTCCGTACTTTGAAAGCATAAACTTTATGTTGTCCATGGAACGAGGCAGAAAGGTAAATAGAATGTGAGAACCGTCTAACGGAGGTATAGGAAGAAGGTTAAATACGGCCAGTAATATATTTATATGCACAATTGTACCAAAAACCAAATAAAATTCTGGGTTAAAGTCAGCTAACGGAAGGAGACGCAGCGCCAAGCCAAAGGTAAGGGCAATTGCCAGATTAGCGCCGGGACCCGCCAAAGACACTATGGCAGAATCATACCTGCCCCTGAGGTTTGCAGGATTAACTGGCACAGGCTTTGCCCAGCCAAAGATAAATCCCCCACCAGTCACCATACTCATTAAGATCAAGGCTCCGGGTAATATAATTGAACCTATAAGATCCAGGTGCGGGATAGGATTTATGGTTAATCTCCCTGCATTCTTTGCCGTAGGATCTCCAAGAGCATTGGCAACAACACCGTGTGAAACCTCGTGCAAGACCACAGAGAATATTAATATGGCAATTAATGCTACAAACTCCATGTCTTGTACTCTACCACACTCGTTTTACTTGTAAAAGAACAAATACTTTGATACACTTATTCTCATGACAAAATCATGTCCAATCTGCGGCAAGGGAAGAAATCCTGTCTGGAGATTATCTAAATTAAGAGGAAAGTATAACCCTACAGTAAAGCGCCAGCAGCGCCCTAATTTGCAGTGGCTGCATCCAACCCCTCAATTAGCCCAAAAACTTGGAATACCTACAGGCCAAAGAATCAGAGTCTGTGCCAAGTGTCTTAAAGCCACCTCAAAATAAGACACGGGACGTAGTATAACGGTTATTATGCCGGGTCGGGGATCCGGTGACCCGGGTTCGATTCCCGGCGTCCCGACAAACAGAAAAACAGCCGAGAGGCTGCTTTTCTTTTAATCAACAAATCCCTTACTTATAAAGATTACTGTGTGTATTTATATCGATGAAAATGACAGTAGTACTATCTTTAAAAAAGTAAACTGCTCGCCAGTCTCCCGTAACATTAATGCTCCATTGACCAAGTCGCTCTCCCGATAACGCATGATTATTGAGCGTGGCATGATAAGGATCTTGTTCAAAAAGACGGAGTCGTTCATCAAACTGGCGACGGATATTCAAAGGAATCTTTTTGTAATGCTTCTTAAAACTACGGTGAAAGTCTACCGTCATTATGAGTTGAGATAACGAATGGCGTCATCTGCAGTAGAAAATGGACCTGAAAGATTTTTACCTTTTCGGGCCTCTTTCATTAGACGATCCAAACGTTTCTTAACTGAAGGCTTCAGTTCTCCTTCCACAGAAAAATGTATCTCCTTTGTGCGAATAAACTGCCTGAGATACGCATTAATAACCGTAGAGAGAGGAAGACCCATATCACGCGCAACTTTTTGCGCCTCATTCTTTACTTCTACATCTGTTCTTATGTTTATCAGTGTTTTTGCCATATATATAAAGTATATACAATGGATACATACCTGTCAAATAATCTAATCAACAAAGCCCTTAAGCTCAACAATATCTTGGACTCCTGAATCATAGAACGCCTTACCGTCATTTAAGTACTGATAAAAGACATCATCCTGCTCCTCAATAAAGATGGTAGCTGAACCCAGCCTCAAGACAGCCTTCTTTAAAAGTGAGGTTGTAGTCAATAGCATATTTACCTCAAATACAGCCGTACCAGGAGTACGATTTAACTTCAGATCTTCTCCGTGCTGCTCCACGTTAGAGAAGAGCGTACGCGCCTGATTTAAGAAGGTTAAGGCCACAGCATCATTACCAGATTCAATCTGCAAAATGCCGTCTGCAACCAAACTGCTCCCTGAGTCCAAAAGATCAATCAGTAAAGACAGCTCGTTCTTAAACTTCAGCAACCGCTCAAGTGCCGCCTCTTCTAAGGCAGCAGCTGTCTGTTGCTGGGCAATACCTACCTCCTGCTCTGCCAGCTCCTTTGCTTTTTCAACCTCACTTAACTTGTCTGCAATATCTATTGCCTCTTGCTGGGCGGCCTCCCGCTCTTGTCTAACCTGAGTAGCCTCATCTCGCAACGCCTGCATCTCGCCTGCAATCTTTACTTCCAATGCTCTTACCTTTTCAGAGGCCTCCTCATATAACAAGAAAACCTGCTCATATAAATCTGAGTCAGCAACAGGCTGAATGTTAGAAAGCAGATACTTTGTTTCCAGCCAGTCTCCTTCTTCAGCCGCCCGCTTGGCCTGCTTTAAGTTCTCTTCTGCAACTAAAGACTTCTTTGCCTGCTGTATCTTCAACTCCATAATCAAGTCATCCTTATCTTCGTTGAATATAAAGTAGTTAGCTAAAGCAGCTAAATAGTTTCCACTATTAAAAGCAGAATCAGCTTCGGAAAGAATCTGACCTTGTGAATAGGAACGATATCCAAACACAGCTCCAGAAGCCAACAACATAACAATAACAATACTGATTAAAATCTTGCTGCGCATTAAACTATAATACCACTTAAGAAAACAATGACCATATCCTACTTGACAGACATATATATGTATGTTATGCTATAATTACGAAAAAGAAAGCGGGAGGATACCGGAGGCAACGATGTTCATTATCACACAACGTTCTGTATATCTAGTGGATGACCAGTCCAAGGTACACAAGCTGGATCCTGCGACCGGTCAATCTACACATCTGGGTTCAGTCCCCCAGTCCATGGCCCAAGAGATGGCTGTGGGTGATAGGTTCTTCTTTGATGACCTCGACGGAAAAAGCGTGACAAGAACAGGTACCGTCATTGTCATCATCCAGTGAGCCAGAAGCTCTCAGTCGGAGAGAGCGCAAGGAGGGAAGTCATTCGACATCTATTCATTAGATGGCTCCCTCACAGACTTTTAAAAGATATCGCTACAAGGCGGTTTTTTGTTTCCAATATATCCTGATATACTAAGTTCATGAGATTCCCCATCACACTCGCGCAAGACAATCTTCCTACCGCGCTAAGAAGAGCAGGATACAAGCCAGAGGGTTCAGACGAAAGAACTGGTGAGTTAAAGTTTGTAAAAAGCATTACCGGAACCCCATATCCTCGTTTTCACATCTACTGCAGACAAGAAAGCGATACTGCCTCCTGCAACCTACACCTGGACCAAAAAAGACCCAGTTATGAAGGATCTTCTGCTCACTCAGGAGAATATGATGGAGCATTAGTAGAAACTGAGGTTGAGCGCATCAAGTCTCTTCTTTCATAGAAGAAAGAACCTTTGCTTTAATTGTATTCCACCAGGGTTTGTCATCTCGATTCAAACGGGCTAACTGCTCATCATACATCTCCTGAAAAAACTCATTCCCTGCTTTCACCTCTTCTGCGCATTTGGCAATAAGAGAAAGGCGGTCTGCCATCTTAACTACCTGGGCTTCAATACCAACTCCTTCCCCTTCTTCAACCCAAAGGGCGACAAAATGGTTTGTCAGTGAGTTTGGCAAGCCCTCAAAGGCATCCCGAATAATATCAAGGTTCACCTTGCGAATAGCCTCTGTTACCTCATCTGAGTAGTGTTTAAAGGGACCTAATATATCTCCAGAAAACATCTCTTCTGCGTCATGCACTAAAGCCATAGAGATTGCCTTTTCCGCATCAATATTAACCTCTTCCTCTTTTAATAAACGGCAAAGGATAGCGGTAATGTAGGCAGTATAAAAAGAGTGTTCCGCCACTGACTCCCCAAAATGCTGGGGATGAGCCGAATAGCGAATAATATGTGCCAAAGACCTGTTCTTTATATGACGCAGGATATCCATACTTCATCCTACACAAAAGAATCAAAAAACACCATGTTAATGATGTTCTCTGATGCCCTACTCTCTTCCAAGATTACTCCGGTAGAAAAACCAGGTGGGTGTCTAGGCTGTGAACCAAGGTCCACATGCACATTAACTCCCATAGATAGACTTTGAACCTGAATCTTAGTAGATATGTAGGGCTTCTTTAATTTTACCAAGCTACAAGAGTGGGTGTCAAGCAAGATTAAGAGCCTTAACCATCTGCTTGATTAAGGAAACCACAACAGGAGGAGGCAGTAAACTATAAGAAGGCACGCCTTCATCATCATTCACAACCCATGGCTTCTCTATTACCTTTACCTTCTTTTCTTCTTCATCCCACTCATAACTATATGCTGGAGTAATCTCGTAATCATCCACATATTCTTTTGCGGATGCCACAGGAACGGTATTTCGCAAGAGAACCTTAGGAATGCCATGAAGCGACATGGCCTGATTCATTAACTTTTCATCTGTCTTTAGACGCTCTTGAATAGGAAGTGTTCCTAGCTCATCCCCTTCTTTTGCCACCATCTCAGCCTCTTTGCAGTCTGAGTTGTCACATTTCAGGAAAAACTCCTTCCCCTTCTCTTTATATCCCACATTTGAAGTTGGTAGAAGCTTAAGATTACGGGAAGTCTTACAGGCAGGACAAATTCTCCTCCACTTGATTCTTTCGTCAATGACCGCGGTTGGAACGTTGATAATAGTAAAAATATCAGTATCATCTCTGTAACCAATCAGATCTCGAAAGAACAGAGAATAGGAGATCTGGTCAAGATCTCTGGGAAAACCATCAACAAAGATGGCTTTCTTCGGTCGTTTTGCAATCTCTCTCTTAATTAATGCCAAGATAAATTCGGTGGGGAGCAGATTCTTTGTGCTCCTACTCTCCAGTCTCTCTAAGATCTCGTCAAACGAAATCCAGCCCCGGTAGATGGGCTCTAAAGAGCGGCGCAGCTTCTCTCTCCCTTCTTTCGTTGCAATAAGATGATCCAGATCCCTTACAATATCCCCTACAGAAATATGGTCTATCTTGTCTTTCCCGACAACTTCGGCAAACATCTTAGCATACGTACCCTTCCCTGCGTTCTTTTTACCTAAAAGATACACAATAAAGATTCCATCTTTAAGAAAGGTCTGAAGCTTTTTTATTTCCTTCCCCGCCTTTGCCTGAAAATACGCCTCTTGTTCTTTAGGGTCGGTAAGACGAAAAGTTTGATTAAGGTTATCTACTTTTGTTTTAAAAATAGGAATAGTATGCTTTTTCTCCATAAGACTTAATATTACTGCTGAATTGAGAATATAATATCTCCTAACTCATCTGTCCTCATAACATTAATACCATACTGTCGTAAACTTGCAAGAGTCATAGGGTGTGGATGACCAAATGTATTTACCCCTAAAGATATGACGGCCACAGATGGCTGAACCGCTTCTAAAAACAAAGAGGAGGTTGAGGTCTTACTTCCATGATGGCCAACCTTCAGTACATCTGACTTCAGATTAACTCCACTCTGTACCAACTCCCGCTCTACTTTGTCACCAATGTCTCCAGTGAATAGAAAGGAGCTATTATCTACCACAAGCCGCAATACCAAAGAAGTATCATTTATGCTCTTTCCCTTAATATCATCAGGATACAGAATATCTATAAAACCATAATCAAGATATATTCTCTGAGGTGAGGAAGCTATTGTTATTACGGCTCCCTCCTCCTTAAGCAAGCGCATCCACTCATCATATTCCCCTGTATTCTTTTTAACCCCAGTCCACAAAACCTGCTTTACTGAATACAATTTGAGTACCTCAATTAAGCCCGCTACATGATCTTTATCTGGATGCGTAAGTATAACAAGATCAATGGTTCTGTCCCACGGCAGCATTCTGTTATCTAATCTTAAAAGCACGGTATTGTCAGGCCCGCCATCAATTAGAACCTGCTGACCTGAAGGTGTCTCAAGAAAGATAGAATCTCCCTGCCCGACATCCAGAAAACTCACCTCAAAGGTTTCAGAATCCAAAACCTCAGACCATACAGCAAGGTTGGCAAGAATCAAAAGTCCAAGTCCAATTACAATAAGAATTCCTTTCATTAAAAACAAAACGCACCAATATCTCTACGTTCACAATTAAACATTAAGATACTGGTGCACTCTGTAAATAATTTCCAATGAATTACTTCTTTGAAGGCATGATGCGAAACATCTTTGTACCGCATGTACCACATGTTCCAGTCATGGCAGGACGAGTCTTGCCGCCCTTACCCTTCATGGTCACCTCTTGTGGGTTCGTAATGTCTCGCTTCTCTCTGCACTTTACACAATATGCTTGTTCGGCCATAAAAGTGGAAATTAAATATTATTCCAGCGACCTTTTAATGGTATGACTATACTATAGCTCTATTATTCACACAATACCAGACTATGCAAGTGTCTTGGCCTCATCCACAATATTCTTGGCAAAGCGTGGCTTTATCCCAAAACTTTTCTGAACCTCTTTGGATGATAGCACACTTAAATCCCTTGCAAATAGCACACCTTTATCAGACAAGCTATCGCGCATAAATCTATTAACGGATGGGAGCACAGTTACAGGATATAACCCCTTCTTTTCAATCAAATCCTGCAGACCTTCTTTAGCAGGATACCTCCATCCAGTCATCTTAACATCCATACATTCAGCATAAGCTACAGCAGATCTTGTAAACTTGGTATTTGTCATAAGCCAGGGCTTGTGGTTAGACTCCGTTCCATGTCCTGCATGAATATCAAGAAACCTGGCATACAAATACATCGCAACTTTCACATCTGACCTCATGCCCCGCTTGTTGTGGTATTTAAGCTCAATGATAAAGGACTTACTTCCCTTCTCCGCCGCAAGATCAATCTCATGCGAGACGCACTTCCCGCGAACCATGCGTCCGCGCTTGATGCTGTAGCCATATTCTTTCAATATGGCGCCAACATACTTTTCAAACAAAAAGCCCTCTGGCCCCAACTCCATAATTGCCTGCTTAAGACTATAGGCGGCAGCCACCCTTGGACGAATGCGCTCAAGTTCACCGTATGCCAGTTGATACAGGCGCTTTGTCTCCATCTTGGCATGCATCTTTTTCTCTACGACATCAGCAACAGCCTTTACCTCACCGGCCGTCGCCCCAGAGCGCCTCAAAGACCGCTCCAGCTTTGTTCTACTGAACTCTTCAAGTTCTCCTGATGCCTTTGTAATCTGCATTAAAGCTGTGACTCAATAGCAGCCTGCAGCTGCTCATATGGAACTGCTCCCTTAACTGGAATACCATTCACAAAAGAACCCGGGGTTCCTGTCACTCCCAGTTGGATTCCTGAGCTGTAGTCTTCATTTACCTTTTCAGCATACTTGTTTGAGCTTACGCAGTTATCAAACTGGGCAAGGTCCACTCCAATATCTCCTGCAACCTCTCGATAATAAGAAGTACCAAGCCTGCTCTGATCTGCAAACATTGCATCCACAAACATCCAGAATCCCTCATTACCCTCCTGCTCTGCCACACACTCTGAAGCCTCTGCTGCGGATTGCGCTTGCGCATGAATATTCCTCAATGGAAAGTGTCGGTACACCCACCTTACATCATCTGGATAATCAATCAGGGCCTGCAAAGCGGTAGGATGAAAACGGGCGCAGAATGGACACTCAAGATCTGAGTATTCAACAATAGTCACAGAAGCGTTAAGATCTCCTCTTATATGATCCTGGTCGGTAATCGTAATCTCAGTTGCCGGAACAGCTCCCGTAGGAACTGTGCCAGCAGTTCCCCTTCCCATATCTGGATTTGAGCCGTACATAATGGCTCCTGCAATAATGATGGCCCCCAGCACAATGGCTGAAACAATGTATGTTGTTTGATTAGACATAAAATATATTAGTTAGTAATTACTCATTCTCTTTTATATACTCATACGCTGATGTTGCGGCAACCGAACCTGTGGCGGCTGCCGTAATATCCTGCTTGAACGAACCAAACATGTTTACGGCATCCCCTGCCCCGAATAAACCAGGCACTGAACTTCGCATCATTGAGTCTACCTTCATATACCCTGTCTTGTCTATATCAGCTCCCAAAGCCTTGGCAAACGCAACATCAGGATCAAAGCCAATCTCAACAAACAATCCGTCAACCTTCAAGTTCTTAGACCCATTAAACTCTTTGGATAACACCAGCCCTTCCAACATCTTTGAACCCTTAATCTCCTCTATCTGAGTCTCATAAAGCAGTTCCACCTTATCTTTGAGCTTTTTCATACGCTCAAAGTTTGCGGGCTCTGCAATCACTTCCTTTTCCATAACAATAAAGTAAATCTTTGAGGCATAATCTGCCAAAAAGTTAACTCCCTTAACAGAAGAGTCTCCTCCTCCGACCATAGCCACCACCTTGCCGTTGTACACTGGACCGTCGCAGGTAACGCAGTAGTGCACTCCCTTCCCAGTCAACTCCTTTTCGTTAGGGATGTTAAGGTGACGTCTGTTCGTTCCAATGGCTAAGATAACGGTCTTTGCCACAAACTCCTCTCCTTTCTCGGTCTTTAATGTAAACAAATCGTTCTCTTTCTTAATTAAGACCACTCTTCCCTCGCGCACCTCAGACCCAGTGGCCTCAGCCTGTTCCTTCATCTTCTTCATTAAGTCATATCCGTCAATCTCCTTGAACCCAGGATAGTTCTCAATCAATCCAGCAGTTGCTGTCTCACCTCCAAACTCAGCTCCAATAACAAGAGTTCGCATCTTATACCTTCCTGCATAAATTGCAGCTGACAATCCCGCCGCCCCAGAGCCAACTACAAGAAGATCATAGTTATTATCGTTTACCATGGTCTCAATTATACGTTCTTAGCCCTGCCTCTTGCAAGGGCAAAGGCGCTGTTAATTAACCCTATGTGAGTTAAGGCTTGCGGAAAGTTCCCTAAAAAGGCCTTAGAAGAGGGGTCCATCTCCTCTGAAAACAAACCAAGCGGGTTAGATAAGGAAAGCAGTTGTTCAAAGAGAGACCGCGCCTTTTTCTGCTGACCTGAAGCCACCAAAGCATCCACCATCCAGAAGGAAGCCAAGAGAAAGGCACCCTCTTTCCCTCCAAAGTATTCGTCTGGAGTATGCCTGTACAAGAGACCGTCCCCTGCCCCCAACTCCTTTTCAATTCGTGCAATAGTGGATTTCATTTTCGGGTCATCACCCGCAATAAATCCCAAGGTGGACATTAAGAGCAGGGAGGCATCCAGGTCTTCTGAGCCAAAGCTCTGCACAAAGGATTGCTTTTTTTCAGACCATCCTTTCTTAAAGATAACGGCACGGATCTTCTCCCGTTCTTTCTCCCACAGCTCTATCTCCCCATTCAGGCCATGACTCTCAGCCAACTTCAGGGCCCTGTCCAAAGCAACCCAGCACATGAGCTTTGAGTGAACAAAGTGCTGCAAACCCTCCCGCGCCTCCCAGATGCCGTTGTCGGGCTTTTCCCAAATTTTAACCACATAGTTTGTGATGCTCCTCAGAGAGGTCCAGAGTTCACTATCAACAACATGAGAACCACGCTGGTGAAGCTCCCAGACAGCATCCAAAAGCGCGCCGTAGACATCCCACTGCTTTTGTTTATATGCATTGTTGCCAATCCTAACCGGACGCGAACCCTCATACCCTTCCAGATGAGAAAGCGTCTCCTCTGTTAAGTCCTGCTCGCCCCTGAGCCCGTACATGATCTGGAGCTTCTCAGGTCCGTTCTCTGTGTCCTGATACTCAGAAAGCAGCCAGTTGACGTACTGGTTGGCTTCCTTGGTATACCCAAGCTCAAACAATGCCTGAAGCGTAAAGGCGGAATCCCGAATCCAGCTAAACCTGTAATCCCAGTTCCTCTCTCCTCCGATTGTTTCGGGAAGCGAGGTTGTGGGAGCAGCAGCAATAGAACCTGGAGGTTCAAAAAACAGAATCTTTAGCACCAAAGAAGATCGAATAACAGACTCGTGGTAGGGATATTCAACTGGACAGGAATCAAGGTCGCATCTACTCACCCACTCCTCCCAGAAGCTCTTTGTTGCCGCAAGCTCCTTTTCATAATGCTCTTCGTCTCTATCCTTCTCATCTGCGACATGATAGTGAAAGGCAAGATATATTGACTCCCCTTCTTTAAGGGAAATAGTAGCGGTTGCACTGTTGTCTTTGACAATATACTCTCCAGGAGAAACCAGCTCTCCTTTCTGCTCACCTTCATGGGCAACTGAAACGCCATGCTTTACTGCAGAAAGCGTGGTCTTCCCTCTTGCATAATCAAAGCGGGGCGAAAACTCAACTAAAACCTCAACCTTTCCTTTTGTGCAGATAACCTTGCGATGAACCTCAGCCCGCTCCATAGCTCCCATGTCTCCTCCTGACTGCGCAGGGATATAATCAATAAGCTCA
>SDBV01007955.1_pt1 | contig 14374 bp, 20 predicted proteins | sample 2277081 | NCBI WGS metagenome assembly SDBV01 (sample SAMN10402039, study PRJNA504765) | marine sediment metagenome | isolation source: marine sediment core GS10_PC15, 223 cmbsf | place: Arctic Ocean: Southern Knipovich Ridge | collected 2010
ATATTGCGGTTTCCCTTTACTGCTAAATCATGTCTAGCCTTTATATTTTTAACAGCACCAGTGGCGCCCTGTGGGCTTTGTCCTGTTTTTCCCTCAGCTGCAATTGAGTAAACAGAATCTAAGCCTTGCTCCTTTTCACGAAGGCGCCGTTGCCGTTCATATTCTACCTGTGGCTCCCTCACCGCATCGGCATCCCAGTAATACTTAGCTGATTTAGTTAGCATTAAGATATGTTCGTGTGAGTTAGTCGGCCTATCGGTTACTGATTCAGGCATTGGGTTAGGCTTGCTCCATATAATATCAGAGCGAATATACCAGCCATCTTCTTGGGCTGCGATGGCTATTCTAAAGGGTATGAGGCAGAGGTCTTTGGGCTTGAGTCCGTTGGAGTGGCCACCCCTATTGCTACCAGGCAGAACCTCAGCTCGGTCACGGCGAAAGCTTCGTCCGGTGGATGGCTCTTTAGAGTTATAACTATCCCCTATATTCCAGAACACAACGCCGTCTTTTCTCAACACCCTTCTAATCTCCCTTAATATCTCAATGGTGTGCTGGACATACATTTCAGGGGTTGGCTCTAATCCATAAGCACCTTTCCATACACCACAGAGAGAACAAGTGTTAGTTTCGGACTTGAAGTTTTTATGCTCCCGATGTGGTCTGGCAAACTCAGGATTACCCTGAACATAGTCCATCTCTTTAATCTCTGTCTCTCCCCACTGATGGCCACAATCATTATCTCCACCCCATATCAAGTCCTGCTCACCGGAGTACTTACGCAAGCCCCAGTATGGCGGAGATGTTACTACGCATTGAACAGAATTGTCCTCGAGTTCGCTCATATCAAGGCAATTCTTATTATAAAGAGTGGTGTGCAAATCTTGATAATATGGTTTAATCAAACTCATTCCGTCAACCTCACAATAGTCAGCGGCGCCCGAGCTTTATCGATCTCGACCACCGGCGTCTCAATTGATAGCCTTTTCACATCATCACCAACCAGGACTTCAGCTCTGACCAGAGCATCCAGCCCCGGCTTAAACCTCGATATCAAATTATCGCCATCCCGAACACGGCCCACAGGAAAGATAAAAGTGAGCTCGAGCCGGGCATGCTTAAATACCGGCAGCGTCTCGAAATTCAGCAGGGCTAGATTTCTTTTACTAACAGCAAGGTAGAACACCGCCTGGCCGTAAATTTTACCAGCGGCATGCCTCACCGACCAGTGTACCCGGGCATTCCCAGAATACTCCGCCGGCGGCAGCATTGGTATCTCTAATTCATAAATCATACCGGCAACCTCAACTGCTCACGGTAGACTTCCCCGGATTTGCCACCGTGTTCGTCCAGGAACTTGGTCGCTTCTTGCAGGCTTTCCCGGTTCTCATCACCGCCAGAGCCGTGATAAAACCCACCACACCAACACTTGCACCGGGATCCCTTCGCCTCATGACACTGTTTATCGCACCGTCTAGCTTTATTCATAATGCCTCCATTAGATACTTCCCTATGTATTCTGTATAGGCTGGGGGAATTGCTTGAGTAAGTTCGCTTCTTAGCATCCAATCTATACCCATAGCGACTCGCCATTGCTCTCTTGTCCCTTTAGATATATTGCGGTAAACTTTCCCCCAGGACTTCCAGCGTCCAGCACCACCGGCAACAGAGAAGTATTTACCATCGCCTATCTTCCCAGTATGTTTGTGGTGTTCTGGTGTATCGATTGTAAATGTCGCCTCGAACTTCCTGTGGCGTAGCACCCCTAAGTTAAACATCGTGCCACACATGGTTACCGGGTTAATCATAAACTTGGCGGCCGGCGGCACGTTCTCAATAATGAAAGGCTTGCCTGTAAGACATAAACGAAAGCGGGTGGACGCTATTAAGTCAGGGTATTCTCTGCCCTCGTTTCGATGTATCACGGAAGCTAGTGAATATAGTTGACAAGGCGGGCTAGCGTGGTAAGCATCATAACCATCAAGTGGGAAAGTTAAAGCATCTGCCTGGTGGAACTCAAAGGGGTAATTCTTCTGAGGATTTATATCAACCCCCACTACCTCAAAGCCAGCACGATGATAGCCCATAGCAGCTCCCCCGGCACCACAGAACAGGTCTAACAGCTTCGGCTTCATGCTTCCACCTTCACAATGTCGGCCGGATCCACTTCCACCAACTGAGCGGTACCCCAACCTTCGCGTAGTTTCTCCTTGATAAACTTGCGGATAGCATCCTGCTCCCCACCATCAGGGAAGCGACCATTAGCTCTCTCGAACTTCCTCATAAGATGGCTGCAGAAATACTGATAGTTAAGGGCAGCCTCAGCATCTTCAACTACCGGCGTGGGAGCCCCGGCGATATCCTCGTTAACCCAGACCATAGAGCAATAACTTCCACGCTCTTGAACCTTTTTCAGCCATAAAGACATTATCTGGTTCTCATCAAAACCACGCCCGATCATATTCTTAATAGCGCGGCCTTCCTTCCCATAGTTAGGAATGGGGTCTTGTTTAAGCCGGTCTGGGTACCCATAAAATGCATGAATAGCTTTAAAACAAATATCAACGGGAGAAGGCTTGCCCTTCTTACTCTCTGCAATAATCTTACTGCTGTTCTTTACAGTATTCTCTTGAGTACTCTGTAATAAATCCAGCCTCAAAGACTGTGAATTATCGGTATGGTCAGGGTTACTATCTTCACTATCACTGTTACTTTCTTCACCATCAATGTTACCTTCAGGTAAAGGACTGTTACTAATTTCACAGTCAAGTGATTGGTTTAGTTTATCATAATCAATGCGATACCACTTGGTATTGTTCTTTGATTTATATTTAAACTGTCCTGATATAAGATACTCGTCTTTCTCGAGTATGAGAATCTGCTTTTGTATTGCCCGCGGTTTCAGCCACTTGAATTGCTTGGCCCAACTATCATAAGAATTATATATCCAGGTCTCCCCTTCAATCTTGTGTTCCGATATCAAAAGCCAGTAATGGATTTGCTGAAGTATTATTGCCCCTGTGATTCCAACAAGGCAGGCCAAAGATGGCAATGCTTGAAGTGGAGACTCATTGATAAGAAGAGATGAGGATCGTTTTGACATATTATCTACATCCTACTTTTTATTAGCTCGCCAGATCACCATACCCACAGCACTCACGGTCATCTTGAACATTCTAGCAATAGCTATCTGCCGATAGCCCTTTTCCCAATAAGATAATATCTTGTCGTTTCGTTCTGTCTTTGGTCTATTAGCCATAACTCACCTTTACACACATATTATAACATATCAGTTACCTTGTCAACTGTTTGTCTCTATCCCCCCCTGTTATTCCTTATATAGTTGGTCGGCATAATTCCTATACATTTCCTTATAAGGCGTATATTTTATTCTATCCCATTCCTCTCCGTCACAGGGGTGAGCTATCTTACTAAGTTTTTCTGCCACCTTCTCACTATTCCATTTCACCAGTTTTCTTTTCTTGCCTGTGCCTTTACAAGTGAGGCAATCTATAGTCCCCCACGATAAGGTAGCTGACGCATCTCTCCCTTTTATGCTGGGTTCGCTGAATATTTTACCATCTATACAATCAGGACATTCCCTCCATACCTGCTCATAACCCATAGCCTTGAGTTTAGCTATTATCTCTATCGCTAAAGGCTTAAAAGAGAATTGAACTACATAATCCTTTCCCTCATCTCTCCACTCTCCAAGAATATTTACTATTTCTCTCGATAGTTCCTGTTCTTTATCTGACATTGGTATCTTTCTCTCAGGTTTATCTCTTGGCCCTGGATCCCCATCTGTACCGCCCATAGGATGTACTTCTTTATATCTAGATTCCATAATTTACCTCTCTTAACTCTGGATGCTTTTCATATTTTTCGTGGCAATCGATACACTCAATCAGGCAGTTCTCCCGGGACGTTATACCGCCCCGGCCCACCGGGATGATGTGCGATAAGGTGAGGCCGAGGGGATATCCATTGCTACCACAAGACATGCAATGCGGATATTCCTGCTCCGCAATTAGCTCCTTCTTGAGCTTCGCCCGCAGGGCCAACTCCTTTGTTTGTTTAGAGCTGAACCGATGGATCGGTGACCTTTTTAGGCTATTCCGGTTATTAGAATGGGATATCTTCCGCTTTAATGACATCTTTTAAAATCTCCCAGGCGACCTCGGGATCCAATCTTGGTAGCTCTGACTCGTTCTTAATCAGCTTGAGCCTTATCAGTTCGCCAATGACCTGCTTCCTCGAAAAGCCCTTCTCCAGCATGGCTGTCAGGAATCCCCCGATATTCCTGAAAGTCTTAGTGCCTTCACCCTCAGACTTCAGCCTCGCCACATGAGGCATCGTGCCCAGGACTTCCCCCAGGGTAGGGTTAAGCCGCTTAATTCCCCACGCGATAGCCAATTCTATCAATTCCTTTGCTTCCGCTGGAGCCATTCCGGTCTCAGTAAATAATCCCAAGGCTCCTTTGTAAGCTGTCTGAGCCTCAAAACTTGCCCTCTCGATGCGCTGCTTTTCCTTCCATTCTTCCTTCGACATGTCCGGCAGCGAAGCCTTGCCTGCACCCTTCGGAGCCGGAACCGCAACGACCGCGGCCGCTGAGATAACAGTGATAACCTTCTTGAATTTTAGCTTCCCTTCCTTAATCTCCACTTCCCCAATATCAATAACCGAGCCGACCCCAAGTTTTAATACCCCTGCATCGAATGTCGTATATTCAGTGCCCTTCACGCTCCCATCATCCGCCACGACAGATACCCATTTATAAGCGCGCTTTCCTGATTCCTTCCCATCATCTTCCTTGATAACCCGTAAAGATTTAATAGTGATTTGCAATGTACTGCTCCTTTTACCTGACTTATTTTATTTACTGGCTCGAACCGTAAGCCCAGGCTCGAAGTAGAACTCGATGCCGGGTAGCGGCTTTTTATCGTGGTGCTTCCTAGCCCTGGCTGTCAAAACGGCCGAGTCCTCGATCTTGAATTCATCCGAGAGTAGAGCAAAGTTGACAACTTTGTACTTCCATGTGCCAGACTTGCTAGTGGTTCCGACAGCGGTCCTGATCTTCTGCGGCGTTGCCGCGGGCTTATCAATTGGCTCGAGGGAAACGGTATGCTCCCCAGTGAGAGCTTCTTGGTCCTTTGCCAACTGCAAGGATTCGTTCTCCAACCGTTCGGCCTCCACGCGCTGCCGCTCCACTTCCGCGTTATAATCCAGAACCTTGCGCCGAGTGATTACATCGGCTTCCTGGATAGGCTCCTGGAGCTCCTTGAAAAAGTCACGGATCTCCGCGGCTTTGGCATTAACCGGATCAAGATATTCCTTGCGCTTGGCCTCGATGGCCTTCTTAGTGTTAGCAATGAGCGCAAGGTCCCCGGCCGCGGTTTTGGCTGATTCGACATCATTGACCACTCGAGTCTGAGCATAATGCAGATAACCCTGTGCCTGAACCACCAGGGACTTGACGGCCTCATCATTATCCGGCAAGGGGAAACCAACCATAGCCAATTCGGCAATCGACTCGCCCGGACCTTCGGCCATTATCCGAGCCTCTTCCTCATCCGAAAGGGGCTCTTGTTCCACCGATTGCTCCGGCTGGTTTTCCACGCCAAGCGGTACAGAACATGGTGCAGCTGGACCATTCGCATACTTACCACACTGGATAATATTATCGTTCCCTTTACCATTGCCAAATTCAAGAGCAGTACCAGGAGGGCAACAGACAGGATAATCCTTCCGCTTAGTACAGCTATCACAGAGGTGCACCTTTGAATTCCCCCCCTTTAGAAACTGCTCGGTATCCTCAACGATATGAGGGGCTCGTTCTTTAGCACTGGCCAACTTAGCCGTATCTTCTTCGGGGCCTTGGTCAATTAACTTCGACCCCACAGGAATGGTCAGGACCCTGTCCCTGAAGGCGGCAATTTCCGATTCGGGAACGTCAATCGCTGTGACGATTGCCTTCTGTTTTCGACCTGAGAGAGGGACATTTACCTTGTCCCCTACGGCCAGCGGTTCTTCCGAAAAGTAAGAATATTCGCGCGTGGTCCCTGAGAAGTATCTGACCTTGACGATAATATTAAAGACTGTCGGTATTTCCTGCTCCATAATTGGTTTCCCACTTTTTGGCTGAACCTCATCGATGGCCTTGGCAATATTCTCTTCCGAGTTTACTTCCTCATCCGCGCGTCTTTCCGCAATACACTGAGGACAGCCATCAAGGGCCTCGAAGTCCACATGGTGATTGGGACAATTAATTAACATGACACACTCCTTTTATTTGTTCTAAAATTTATCCACGCTCTAGTCGGTCAAGCTGACGCCGAGCCAGCCTTGATGGTTTGGCAAGTCTATGCTCCCAATTAATAACAGTCGCCCTGGTTACCCCGAGCTTATCCGCCAGTTTAAGTTGGGTCAATTTGAGTCGCTTCCTTAATCTCTTAATCTCTTCTGCTTCCAATTTCTACTCCTTTCCCCCTTGCCCGGTAACCGGACAAGCAATAGTTTTCTGCCCTGTCAATCGTCCGGCAATCCATGCCTTCTCACATGACTCGCAGCGGACATTATCCCGATGCTTTCTTACACTGTTATGATAAGTCACATGGCAGCCACAGTCCCGGCACGTCCCCTCGAATTGACGATAGGCTGGCTCCTCTCGTATTCTCATAAATCACGCTCCTTAATCATTCTTCGTAGAATACTTTTATAACTCTGCCCGTAAACCAGCATTATCCCTTGCTAATCGACAGATGGTTCCAGATTGTTCTTTAACTAAGAATAAAACCTCTTTTAGCGGAAGTCGCTTGTCATTCAGGCACTTTGGCGATTTATCTACTCTAACACCAAAGTCCAACGCCGCTGAATTAAAGGGGAATTTAGAGACTACCAGCAACCCTGCATAGGGATAAAGTTCATTACAGATGGCTAAAGCCTTATCAGCTAATTCCTTAGATACAGCAAAATAGTATTTATATATTGGCAACCAAGAAGGTCTATTCAGGAACGAATAATGTTTGTTTTTCTTAATATCACCTCTTAAATCCGAGATACTTATCTTCACTTCAATCTCATATAGCATCCTAGACTTAGTAACTACTAGAATATCGGCAGGCTCACCTTCAGCCCACTTAAGTTTATTACTGGCTTCTAAGGCAATTATAGGGCACGGGCACTTATATCGGAAATAACCTGCAACCATAGCCTTAATCTCTAATGCAGTTAAACTCATCTTACCTCCGTAAATCATTCTTTGTGGAATACTTGATCGTCATTCCTCTTTAGTATCCCATCTTCCCGGCGCACTTCTGGCAAATTCCATCCGTTCTCTTAAACCAGTACCTATGTCCCCACCATGCGAACCCTCTTATCCCCGCCCAGAACTTCCACCATGGGTGCCCATCTCGGCACCACGAATAGATCCTAACAACCATTTTTCTGCTCCTTATATTTTCCCCGTATCCGAGTCTCCATGCAATTTTGACATTCAACCTTGCCATCATCGTCAACCTCACAGCAATCATCGCAAAACTCTTCGTGGCAAGTATCACATTGATGGTAAAAATAATCTTTACCATCTACAAATATCGGCTTCATCCGTTTTCCGCAGTCGCTACATTTAGCCATTGAGTGCCTCGTACATTTCTTTATTTACTGCTTCTTTGTTTGTCATTTTTGCTCCTCCCTAACCTTGATATCTGAATTATAAACTACTTTTACCTAAATGTCAAGTCTTTGACATGCTAATATCAAAATAAAACAGCTCCGAATTCCATCAAGCCCTCAAATCGAAATCCTGGCCCATCAAAGTTAAAAGACGAGGGTTTTTGCCCACGGGGGCCAGAGCTCGGCCAATAAGGCCAGACCTAACTGGAGAGAGCTATAGCGGTGCCCTTCGCCATGACCCTAATTTTGAGCATAAAAAAAAGACTCCTCTCCCGGTTAAGGGAAAGGAGTCTTATTCATAGTGCCGGCATTTTAGCCAGACATCGATTCGACATAGAACAGCGTCAACCCGGTGACGATTATCCACCAGGCATCTGGAATGGCCAGGCCGGCAATTAACATATAGATAGTAGCAGCCAGCGCGATCACCGCAAGAGCAGCCCGGATCGGGTGAATTTTAGTGCCCATGTTGCCTCCTTTTATCGATTAGAAAAATAGTTGAATACGGTTATTGCAAGCCCACCGAGAAACGTCCCGGATCCGCCGGTAATGGCAAGGATTCTCTTGTTCCGAATCTCGAGCTTGTATATTTTACGCCCATGATTTACGCACACAGTTGTCATTCTGTATTGCCGGCGGGCTATAAATTTAATAAGCTCCAACTGGTTATCTCCCATATCCTCGAGCTGCCTCTCGAATTCCATTTCACTAATCATGCCATTAGGATCTTGCATATTACTTCTCCATTAGTGACATCATATCATTTTGCAATTTGTTGATATGTCCCTCGATTATTAGGAAAGTTGCGGATGTCTTTTCTTCCACTGTTTGTCCTGGAATTATATCTGGCTCAACGTAAACACATGGCAAGTCCGACTCGCTTATTGTGCGCCGTAGCCCAAGAGGGATCCCATTAGCTATCTCAGGACAATTATTATCAGCGCCAGCCTTGAGGTCCTTTCCGCTCAATGCTTTTTTCTTTTTAACTATATATACTCTTCGCATCTAGATTCTCCTTACGCATTAGCTAGCTTGATAAGCACTCCAACTTTCCCAACGACTCCGGCAGTTCCCGCAGTACCAGCTGCTCCAGTACCACCACCCGAAGCGCCTGCCGCTCCAAGGGCACCAGCTGCTCCGCCGGCCACTTGCTCAGTTCCCCAGGTAGCCACGGCATAGATAATGGACAGGAATCCACCATTGCCACCTATTCCACCGGCGGCGCCGCCACCACCGCCAGCATTTGCGCCTTCTCCGTCTCCGCCGTCTCCGCCGTCTCCGCCAATTCCACCATCGGCTTTTATAGTACCGCCCGAGTTATCAATGGTATGAGCGCATATAATCATCGAACCACCATTAGCACCACTTCCGCCACTTCCCCCGCCACCACCACCAGTTACGCCACTTCCCCCGCCACCACCACCGCCCCCAGATCCACTCGAAGCAGATCCAGCGCAGCAACCAATCCGAGTTACACTAGCAATTAATGTTTGAGTTAAAATCTCGATTATTGTTCTGGCCATAGATACGGCTCTAGTAGTAACTCCACCAGTACCGCCCGCACCGGCTGCACCACCAGCCGCCGCTCCACCTCCACCATCGCCGCCAGCTCCGCCGGCGACTCCATCTTCTCCATCAACTCCAGCGAGGACGTTGGCTTGCCCTTCAGCTGTTCCATTAGTACCATTATTGCCGGCCGTTCCAGCGGTAAGAGCGCCAGTCCCACCGGCACCACCGACAAGACCGATAACTCCAACTTTAGAGGCCGGAAGGGTACCGGCCGCCATAGCTGCACCGGCCGCGCCCGCCGCTCCCCCAGCTCCTCCAGCTCCTCCAGCTTGGCCATTCCCCCCATTAGTGCCGGCTCCGGCCGTTCCTCTAGTTATCGTTCCATTATTGGTAAGAGTCCCTTTTACGAATACCCTATAGCCAGCTGTCGTCATCGTATCGCCGGCGGTAATTGTCAAATCATCATAATACATATCCCGAGCTAGAGTAACATCGCCAGCGCCACCGCCGGCCGTGGTAACATTACCATCGGCGCCGTCGCCGTAGACTCCTATATCAGCAATGGCCTCATCGTACTGCGTCTCTAGATGATCCATATTAGCTTCACTTAACGGAGTTATACCCGCAGCCCAATTAGTTTTCGTATATGCCATAATTATCCCTCCGTAAAGGTATCAGTTCTTTCTATCTGAAGCGACTCCAAAGCTGTTTTCGTTCTCGAATAAAGAGTTCGACTAACCATTATACCAGAATCAGCGCCGGCACCTGCAGCAGGACCGGCAAACCAACCGAACTCTTCGATGACTCCGGCAGCCTCGGCAGGAGCTATATACTGAACATATCTCTGCTGTGCATCCGCCGGCTTGCTCTGTGAAGTCCGGGCCTTTCTAAATGTCTCATTCCCCAGAGTAGTATCGGCTATCGTTGGGGCCGTATTATCATCTCCAATAGCCATATATTTAATTTCAAGGTCCTGAGCTCCACCCGGACCATACAACCCATCACGCATCATATTAAAACCAACTGTGGTCAATAGATTCTTGAACCTCTGAACATCGGTAATATTGCCTTTCAGGTCGAAAGCGGTAACCTTAACATTACTCTCAAAAATCCACTTCATTATTTACTCCTAACAAACGACCGGAGTCGCTCCACCACAGACAGTACCATTAACAACAGTGCAAGCATAGACAGTTTCTGTAATATCCTCGGTCCACTCCCATATCTCAGACTCCGAGATTAAAATTATGAGTATCTGTTCAGTCCCTACATTAAGCCGATCGATAATCTCTTGTTTAAAGAGAGATAATGAGTTGAAATATTTTGCCCAACTGCCAGTCACCGGCCCTATAATAGATGTGACTTCATAATATGCCTTATCGGCTATAATATTAGTTATAACCGACTCAATCAGCATATCATCGGCAAGGCCAAAGGCAGGATAAGCCACCGTCTGTATTTGCCCGGGCTCCAAGCCAGTCCTAACAGTTGTAAAATGCAGTCTCTTGGCTGTTACGGCAAATCGTGATAATTTAGCCTTCCCAGAATCCAGGAGCGCATCGGTATCCGTCAAAGTAGACTCATCTGAAATATCTTCCACATAACCTGTCCCGGACCCCTCTATCGTTTGCTGAGAGGCTATCTGGGCCGGATCCTCTACTACCGCTAAAACATCATATTCACCATAATAAGCTATTACAACAGCCACCGCTCCCGGAATAGAACCGGCATCAAATACTAAAACAGGATCACCCTTACTCCAATAGCAATCCATCGCGGTATCAATACCCTTAATCCCGACCGTCTGACCTACGGCGTTAACAGTTACTGTAGGGACTTTTACAATAGAATAACCAACAGTGAAAGCAACATTTACACCATCACCGGTGAAAGTTTCAGTTTGTAAAGAAGTAGTACCTTTCCCACCACGGATATATTGGCGATTACGGTATAGCGGATTCTCCCCGGAAAGCCGACTGGACCCTTTTATAATATCATTACCAGTAAGAGTCCAAGGTGCTGCAGTCACATCCCTGCCCTGGAAATAGAGCGCTTTATTCTTATCTATGAGCCAGATTTTACCTGCCTTCTCAGCCAGCGCATCGTAGGCATCGGTAACCCTGGGATAATTAAAGACGGCCTGGACTAAAGTAGGACCGAGCTCAATATTGCCAATCGTCACGCCCTCAGCAGCAAGGTATTTATCAAAGACATCTTCAACGATGAAACCGCATGTTTTATCTTCGTATGATTCGGCAATAAGCCTCTTATCGGCAAAATAGTGATAATCAATACAGGTATTTGGATGCAATAATCCACCACTCGGAGCAATCCTTATAGTCTCGGGGTTATCAATTAAACCACCGAAGATTAGCACATTGTTAGGGTCATATATCTTAACCAACATGCCTTTTGTAAAACTAGCCGTCCCAGGAGTATCAATGATGGTAAAATTAGCAATACTACGTTCTTCTATTCGGTTTTCAACCACCGGAGAAGCCTTGAGAATAGTAACTGCCGTCTCATCCACCTGTATACCGAGGGTGTAATCTAGCTCTAAAGCTCCAGCTATAGCTATCGCTCCACCACCTACGGCTACGGCTACTACTGCAGCTATTGAAATCCCATTATCAGTATTGGTGAAAAGGTCGTTTAAATCGTCATTAAACCATACAGGCTGGAACTTGCCACCCCATTCTTTCTTGGCAGTACCCGCACTAATCCACCTCTCATCATCTTCTACGTTAGCCTGCATAGCTGCTTGCCCATCCCAGCTACCTCCGCCATTTTGAGACAGTTGATAAAAGACTTTGACCAAAGTTGTAAAATCTGTACCGCCGGCATAAGCAACGTAAATATCATCATTGGCTTGATTGACAAATACAGAGACTAAGGCATACTCGGCGGTATCGGTAATTACATTAGTCTTTGCAGTAATACTGCCAGCACCATTTATATCCCAAGTCATCAAATCAGCAGTAGCAACATTGAACCCACTCCACGCAGCTAGTATTAAGTGTCCGTCACTTAACCGGATAGCTCCATCCATTTGCATACTTAGAATGGATGGAACCATACCGCCAGAGATAGCTTGTTCTGACCAAGAATTGCCAGAGTCGTCAAAGGTTTTTAGTGATATTGCCTCGGCATCTGCATCCCAGTAAACACCCCACACATCTTGATTGTCCGCTAAGTTAGCAGGGAACAACAAACAGTTATCCCCATAAGCCTCATAAGGGCTTGCTTTACTTGTCCAAGTATCAGCATCAGGTGAGGTGTAGAATGAGCTAAAATATGTAGGAGCATTATCTTGGTACGCTAGGGCAACTACAAGATTCCCACCTCTAGTTTTAGATATGGAAACCATCGTAGCACCAAAACCTATAACAACATTGAATGTTCCAGTCCCCTGACAGGCCTCTATTAAATCATTCCCGCCAACCGAGTCATCACTTGTGTCCAGATAAACATACCGGATTTGATTGAGGTCTCGACTTATATACGCTATATGAATCTTTGTCCCTGCATCACCTGACGTCTGCCAATCTGCCCAACAGTCATACATAAAAGCATCACAGGCTGCGGCTGCTACTACTGCTTGGGCTGCCCCCCAAGTAGCCCCACCGTCAGCAGTTTTTCTGTAAACTAAATCAGCACCAGTATTAGGATAAATAACATAGCCGACCGTAGGGGAAGTCCAGAAAACACCCCCTCGCAAACTTCTTTGTTTAAGAGCACTTGAGGCAGCAGCTTCAATAGTTACATCAGCCATTACTTAATCCTTTTATAAACCAGAACCATTCCAATTAGATACGTAACCCAGATAAAGGCAATCTCCAACAGGAATTTCACCCCTCCATAATGCTGCCACCAATCCCAGACTAATCTTGTCAATTCTATCGGGGCACACAAAAATAATATCCCTATCAAAATCACCCAAGGTATCTTCAAATTATTCCCTCCCATCAAAAAACTTAGTCGGATTACCCACCGCTAGTGAAGCCCAGCGTGAAGGAAAACTCGATTTGTAGACCATTTACCATAGGGATAGCCGTGAATTTTGTCCTATCCATTAGTATACCACCAGTGACAGGGGGGCCGCCAGCACCAGCAGTCTTGAATATTCCATGTTCAGTAATAGCGTGCGTACCAGTATAAATAATAGTAGCAATACTTTTATAGACTTTGGAACTTTCCTCAACGTGAGTACCCACAACCCTATTGTTTTCTACAGGTGTCCCGAGAGCAGAATCAGCCGCCGCCTCAGCACCCACACCCGTGCCTGAATGGTGATACTTATAGAGAGGTGTCCAAGTCTCAGCTACAAGGGCATCTATAATGTCCTCCACAAAGTCATCTGTGACAACTCGGTCTAAGACTATTCTGTGAGAACCTTTTATCTTGGGGCGATGCGCTTTAACAAAGTCATCATCCTCTTTTGATTCCAGACAGCGCTCTTGTATATATGTCCATTTCTCAGCATAGTTAGACATTCCCAATATCTCAGGAAAATGCATCTCTAATGCGGGCCAGTCTGGCGCATATCCTTGTGCCTCAGTTTTCGTTCCAAACTTCTTCATTATATGACCTGTTTGAACCATTATAGTCTCACCCCCGTTCTAACTCTTATCTGATCGACCAGGGGCGCCCCAATGGCCCGGCCGATAACTTTCCCGTCTAATTCGATGGTGATATCCACTTTTTTGCCCCCAAGCATGCCACCGAGTTTGTCCAGGGGAATCACCGCTTCCGGACCTTTCTCTGCAATATTTGTCCTCATAGGACGCATGGCAATTCCGCCAGCAGCCAATCCTCCCTCAAAAAATCCCCGGATCGCCGCCTTATCCTCGGGTGTCGGCGCCCAAAAGTGACCACCGCGTTTTATTCCCTCTGATACTTGCTTATCGGTTAAGTCAGAGAATGGTATTCTCCCAATATCACCCATTCCGAATGGGTCCCTCTCATCCTTATCCGAGGCTTTCTGCTTTGCTGAATCCAATTCCCCGAGTGTCCCCAGGAGCATCTTTATTGCATCATCTTCCAGGCCAATTGCCTCTGCTATTTGTATAGCAGATAAACCAAAGGCATCCATGACCTTTAATACATCGTCCTGGTCCTCTCCCAGGCCAACTAAAGTGCCCCGGATATCCTCATAAGCCACATCCATATCAATCAACGTCTTAACGACATCCTC